>Ga0137349_1000048_pt1 | contig 8928 bp, 25 predicted proteins | sample EasRivERMLT630_2_FD_104757 | JGI IMG/M metagenome (GOLD analysis project Ga0137349, IMG submission 104757) | Soil microbial communities from meander-bound floodplain in the East River, Colorado, USA - East River MetaG ERMLT630_2 | ecosystem: Environmental > Terrestrial > Soil > Floodplain ... | reverse complement strand
TGAGTGAGGACACGAAGGTGATCCTGGTCGTACTGGCTGGCCTGTTCTTCTTCGCGCTGATCTCGGCCATCTTGCTGTTCGACCTCAAGAACGCAGTCGAGGAGTTGATCCAACAGATCCCATTGCCGTCGCCGTCGGAGAGGCCATGAAGAGGTTTGTTGGTGTTGTGAGGCGATGCGAGGTCGATACGATGTCGATACGATGTGTGAGGTGCGTGTAGGGAGATCCCTACGCGTCCGTAAAGACTACTGACGCACAGAAAGGGGGTGTGAACGTGCTCGATATCGACGACGTGACTTGGACGCCTGGGGGACCCCCGCCCCCCGATATCGGTTGTCGGTGTATGGGGGTGGATCGTCGTACGCGCTGCGAATATGATGCCACGAAGGAGGACGGGCTGTGTGACAAGTGCCGTTGTCCGCATGGATGCTGTGCGGACCATGGGGATGAGGCCAAGTGGGACTCGATGATGATCTTCGATGACCCGATGGCGTTCATGGAGTGGTTCGCTCGCGCTCGTGAAGATCTGGAACGATGCCGGTTGAATCAAGGGTACAAGGAGCTCAAACAGGCATTCAAGACTGATGAAGAGCAGAAGGAAGGGGAGTGATGGAAGTGGATCTATCAGTGCCGCAACTGGTACAGCAGCCCGAGTCGTTCCGTGAGAGGCAACTGGCTGTGGTCGTGTTCCAGGTCGATGTGCTGGGTGATCCCCGTGGCCCGTCGAATACGGCTCATGCGTGGGTGCTGCAAACGCTAGGCTTCGATGTGCGCCATGCATTGGTGGGGATGTGGGATGTCGACTCGTTCCCTCGTGAGGGTCAGGCTTCGCGGATCGAGGTGAAGGTGGGTCATGGGGCGAAGACCGTGAAGATGGAGCGACCATACACTAGGGAGATCGATGAGCGGGGAGGATTGCCCCCCGGTTACAGCCCCCGGGAACGGTGACCCGGTGATACAGGTGAGGCGCAAGGCTGTGGTGGTGCCGCGAACGAAGGAGCTCGTGAAGGAACTGGCCCTTGAGCTGAGGCTACAGGCGAGCATCATCGAGAGCACGATACAACAGCAGCAGGAGGGTCGAGAGATCGGCCCCCTTGACCCGAAGTACTGGAAGGACGTGGCGAAGAAGTCTCGCGAGGCAGCTGAGGCACTGGAGGATCTCGTATGACCATCATCGTGTACCTGAACAACGGGGCGGTGAAGGAGCACAAGTTCGTCGATAGCATCGCCGTCCACGATAACTATCTGCGGGTGCAGATGGGCAGTAACATAACGCGGGAAAACTACTGCTACCCGTTCTTCGCCATGGAGAGGTGGGAAGAACGTGACTGAGCACGACCACACCATCATACATACGGAGAAGAGCGCAACGAAGGACAACACGCAAGCGGCGAACGTGAAGACGCTGTGGTATGCAGATGGATGCATCAGATTCCGGGTCTTCGAATCGCCGCTTTGGGTCTATGAGTTGTATATCAGCGGCACGAAGGACAAACCCAGCGTTATCACAGTGGGCACTACGAGAGACAAGGTCGAGGAACTATGACTGATATCGGACAGCCGAAGAAGTGGAGGAGGTACGAACCCGTTGAAGAGCCGACACACGAAGAGCCGAGCCGCGAAGTGGAAGCACCCGAAGAGGCGCCTGTTACGCCGGCAGACCCGACACCGGCACGGGAGCCGGAGAGGGTTCCTGTATAACACGGGGAACTACAACGGCCGTGATGCATCGAAGACCCGCCTGTTCATGATGACGTACGGCCGCAAGATGGGGAAGTCGTATCTCGGCTCTGCGATAGCGAAGACATTCTCTGCCAGGAAGTATCTGCCACCAGGTTCGTATCAGTTCAGTGGACAGTATCAGATGCAACCGACCGGGACCGTGAAGCATACGACATCACAGCATTCGATGGGACTAGCGATGGACTTCAAGGTGCTCTCAGATCTGGTGCAGGGAGTAGGCGTATCGCTGGCGGGGCTAGCTGCGTCGTTCACAGTACAGTTCAAAGCGTATGAGGAAGTCGTTGCAAAGTACCTCGCTGACTACGTGAAGGAACAAGAGGAGCTAACCACACCACCCCAGAGGACGGGAGCCCCCGATATCGCGGGAACGGTTGTCGGTTATCGGGTGTGGGAAGTGAGTCAGGGGAGAAGGGGGCTTGGGTTGTACGCGGTAGCGCAGAACTACACCTGGCAGTCGGGACGCAACGAAGCGAAGCTCTGCCCGAACGACTGTGAGGAAGAACCACACCCTTATCCGTGGTGCATGTGCGGTTTCTGGGCGATGTATGACCCAGTGGATGTCCCTTACGGTCCTTTCCTAAAGTGGCAGTATGCTGAGTACGCAGAGATCACAGCCTACGGAGACGCAATGAGCCGTTATATCCCGTCCCGTCCTGCAGGGTGGGAAGGCTACATCTTAGGTCGCATCGAAGGCTGGGGGGTAGTAGTCGAGGCAGAAGCGGGGTTCAGAGCACAATATGCGAAGATCACGGAGCTCTATTATCCCGGCCCGGAGGGGAAAGATTTTATCCACAGTCTTGGAGTAGCTTACGGGGTACCTGTCCTTGAGCCTGACTTCGATTACAACTACGACTGACGGTTATAGGGTAGTTGTACGAATCCACTGTAACACCGTAAAAAGAGTATGTGAAAAGGCACCTGTAGATGACAGTAGACCCGAATAACTCCATCCTATCTACGTTTATCCGGCCTGCTCGACTGACGGGGGGTTTTTCAGGGGGGTACGCATATTAGTACATATGCGTACACCTCCCTGTAAAAACTCACCCGTTCAGTTTCGCGGTAGCCGATTTGACTTGAAATCTGACGGTTATGTATGATGATTGATGAAGCAGCCTGCCGAGCCTGCTGGAAAGGGGAAGATGAAGCCTGCTAGATTATACGGGAGGGAGTAGTTCGCCGTGAGATTTGAGCAGAAGTTGATAAGCCCAGGTCTGCTGTTTCGTGAGATCCAGCTTAGAGGTTCTGCTACGACGAAGGAACTCAAGACCCACTTCGGGGTAGATAGTGCATCAATCCGTAGGTCGATGGCCCCCTTGTGGGCAGCTGATGCGATATGGGTTGTAGGACTTGGGAGATCGACCTACTACATGGTTGCTTCAGGTCAGAAAGGCTTTCCGCAACCGACTAAGGCAAGAGCCGCAGCGAAGCGGGGAGAATACGCTCAACCCGCGCATCCCCTTGATTTCCGGGGTGAGATGTTGAAACAGGTTCTGATCCTCGATTCGCTAGGGTGGGACGACGTGAAGATCGTGGCAGTACCGGCTAATGGGGGGAAGAAGGTCTACTCGTTCGATGATGACGGAGAGGCGGTGGAGTTAGATTATGATAGCTGATTGTACGTTCCTATGGATTGCGTGGGTGGGCATGGTCATAGCGTGGGCCCTTGCGATGTTGGGGTTGTTCTTCGCTCGCAAGACGATACGCATGCTACATGGGTCATGACACTGTGTGAGCGCACCACCGCGGATGGTCCAGCCTGGGCCATGAGGCTGCTAGAGCACCGAGATGCGGAACTACAAGAACCTGGGAGGCTACGGATGGATGAGGTCAATGGCTACCGGAGCTACAGGTGTGGTACCTGCGGTGATGGCAAGATAGTCATGACGGTAGTCGAGCCTGAGTTGGGTCTCTGGGCTTGGGAGATTTCATGTGGGAATGGACATGTGTGGGTTCCTGTCCCCGGTACCGTTGTGGTCTTCGGGTGATAACCATTCATTCGTACGTACGTGATGCGGGTAAACAAGTTCTACCGGACGAGTTGCGAACGATGAGGCCTCACGTACAATGACTGTGATGCGACACAACAACCGATGAGAAACGGGGAGGTGAGCCGAAATGGAGCGGGAACCTGTGTTCGAGGATGACCCTTACTCTTTCACGATGAAGGCCATCCGCGATGCGCTTCGTAAGGGGTTGCTCAATACGGATGACATGTCCGACGGGGAGGCGTCTGTGTTGGGTGAGCTCAATGCGACGCTCTTCAAGCTAGACCCGACGAGCGCCGTTGTGTTCGGCGAGAGGGAGGTTGAGGGGGGATGAACGAGAACTTCAGGAAGCACACGACGGTTACGGGGTACAAGCTCGACATGGTGGATGTGACGTTCGAGGCCAACGACTTCGGGCGTGAGCATCCCGCGTTGATGGAGGTTGTCCGCGACGTGATGTTCAATCAGGAAGCCGAACCGAGGGCTGATTTGACTATCGAGCAGTTCGCTGCCCTCGATGACCGTTTCTTCGGGGTGGATTGGCAGAAGGCTCGTTACGTGGCGGAGAACATCGCGTGTTTGTGGGCTGCCGAGCATCTTGTGGGGTGGGGCGAGGGCTATCGTAGTGATGATGGCTTCGACTACCTGAACGCGGCGCTCGACAACGCTCGCTTCCTCACTAACATCGACCTGACCGAGGAGGAGTTCCTGAAGTGGTGGAACGCCACCCCCGAGGGCGATGATGATGCCGATATCCTGTTCGGGGCGACTGATGGCGAGATCCGTTTCATGATGTTCCCGCACCGCTGCATGGCATACCTGGGGGAGGTGTGACATGAGCGACGAGGAGTGGTGGGGCTGCCGTCGTTGTCCGAAGAAGATCCGCAAGGACACGTGGAAGGCACACGGTAATGCTCATGCGATGGTTGAAGCAGCGAGGCGAATGAAGTTGTCTGCTGACCGCGCAACGGGGGATGCCGAGAACCTTTACCTGTGCGGCATCTGCGCTTCGCATCGTGGAGATGAGACCGCGCTCATGGATCACATCGAAGAGAAGCACTTCTTCGTTGTGGCGTACGTACCTGAGGGAAAGACGAGGCCGTCATGGTAGGTCCAACTGACCTTGAGAGCTTGTGTAGTGAGGACCCCTTCGGGGAGGAGGGCAGTGACTTCGAGTTGTGGCCACCTGCGGATCCCGATGATTATGAGTTCCTTACCTCGACTGATCTGCTCGTGTGAGTTGCGAACGATGTGGCCGCACGTATGATGTGTGTACGTACGAACGACGATGGGAGGTGAAGGGATGGCCGCACCGCGTAAGGATGCGAACGGCGATGGGGAGGACGGTGGATACCGTCTGAGCTTGACCATCGAACCGTCGATCCGCCGCAAGATCAGGCTCGCTGCCGCCGTGCATGACATGACGATGGGCGAGTGGGCGTCTGAGGTTCTCGAACGTGCTGCTGACAAGGCAGTCGAGGGGATCCCAGCACTCAAAGGCAAGGTGTGAGTGTGGGGTACCACGCATTGAGATCGTGGCTAAGTGAGGCGAAGCTATCGAGTCTTAGCCCTGCACTCGCAATCTGAACAGGGAGGAAGCATGCCGCACCACACGTACATCTTCGAGAGCGAGTCAGGCAGCCAGCTAGCCGTCGAGTTGTGGGGTGACGGTGTGGTTGATGTGAAGGTCAGGCCTGATTCGGGGGCGATCTGGGGCCTGCCGCTGAGCCTGCTACGTGAGGAGGGCGACTCTGTTCAGTTCGCGTTCGAGGAGGAATCATGAAAGTCTACAAGTTCGTGGCACATGGGAAGTACCCGTTCCCACTCGACATGCTCCGCTACGACTGTTGCTACCCGTCGGAGCCGGGAGCGGTGGATCGGATCCAGCAAGGCATCGTCGGTCCTCGTGAAGATGCTCCGTTCAGGGACCGACCGATCCTCGATATCCGACTGATCTCACATGTCCACGCACCCACGGAAGATCGGTGGCGTTCGTTCGGGTGGTTCATCGAAGGGCTGGAGGTGGGGAAGATATGAGCGATGAGGGCATGGCACGTCCTGTGGAGGTACACGAGGAGCTACACGATCCGCCCAAGGCGGACTACACGATCCCGTTGTCTTACGGGTTCGGCTCCGTGGAGGACATGCTCGAAGCGTTCGATGCCGAGAAGATCCCACTCAATACGAAGCATATCGCTCTGGAGTGGACGGGGCGTGCGGATGTTCACCGGGAGGAATTGCCTCGCGTGTTGGCTACTGCTGTGATCCTACATGCTAACACTGCTGAGGGCGTGGACATCTACGACTGCCTGTACGTGGCGTGGATCTTCGAACGAGGGTAGGGCCATGAGGCTCTGCTGACAGTCAGTACCCGAGGCCGAGGTTCTGTCATGAAGCCTGAACAGGAGACCAAGGGGAGGCACATCTTCGACCCAGAGCACTGCTCGCGGTGTTGGGAGATGGCCAACGATGAGGTGTGGACTCGAGCACGGCAGATCATGAAGCTCCCTGAGCTCGTCGGGATCGAGTTGGAGCATGGTGAAGTCGAGTACATGTGAGTTGACCCCCCCTTTGTATGCGTGTCATGTGGGCGAAAAGGTTCTCTCCTTTGAGTTGCGAACGAACGGGCCCTACGTACGATGCACATACGACGCGCACGAACGCGCGCAAAGGGGGAAGTCATGTATCCGGGAGGATGCGAGACGACACGCACATCCCGAAGGGTCCGCGTGACGAAGATCAAGGTCACGAAGGACAGGCGGTACGACGATGTGCTGCCACTCGATCCAAGAGATCCCGACGTAGTTCGGGCCAAGGAGATCGAACGGGGGAAACCATGAAGGTCTGGCACGTCACCGTGAAGGAGGCGGGCGCTCCCGAAGGGCGGTCCCGTCGATTCATCTTCTCCGATCCCGACGAGGCGTGGGATTGCTACTCCAAGGCCCTCGCTGCCGGGTTCGACGTTCGAGGCGTGAAGGTCGAGCGTCACCGAGAGCTGGTGCGGGTATGACGAAGGCAGAGATTCGGGCGTTGATCCGTCCGAACGAAACAGGGATCTGCTACGTGGAGGGAATGTCAGCGAAGTTGGTGGCAGACCCCGAGTACCTGCCCGATATGGAAGATGGTCCCGATTCACGGTGGTTCTGCTTCGAGGAACCGTGGGTCGAATCCTGCATGATCCTCTCGAAGGATTGTGGCTTCACTGCTACACAGATCCTCGAAGCGCGTGACCTGTCCGACCGCGAAGAGGCGGAGGATGCGAGGGAGGACCGTCCGTGGGGCGAGCAGCAGTCGCAGGTGGATTGGCTCGAGAGCCGATTCGACGAGACGCCGATGGGGGATGATTTTGGTGGTTGAGGGGAGGGAGTACCGCTGTTCAGCCGGGGAGAAATGTCTCCACGGTGGTACGCTCATGGATTGGCCCGGAGTAGGTTCATTCGGGCAGTACGACCGTTACAGGATCTATGCGGGAAAGTGGCACGAGGACTGTTGGGACCGTTTCGGGTACGGTGACTTCGTATTCGATCCGATGGCAGCAGGCGAAAGCTTGGAGGAAGAGTGAGGGAGGTGAAGACATGAAGCGAGCAGCAACTGCACTCGCCTTCACGATGCTGCTTGCAGGTATCGGTGTGGGTCGAGCAACGGCAGGGGGTGATGTGAGATCCCTGCGTTACGAGGAGGTACGTGGCAACGGCCCCACCCTCATCGTGAAGGGCCAGGGTTGCCTGCAAGCCGAGGACTCACTGCGACTGAGGGCGGTTGCTTACGTGGGTGGTGCTGACCCTCTCGTGGTGTACCGCTGCGTAACGCCGTGAAAAAGGTTCTTCGAGTCTTGTTGCGAACGACGGGGCTCGGTGTACGATGACTGTGCGAACGAAACGTGATCTGCCTAACGGGGTGGATCAAGCTTACATGGAGGAGGTGAAACACATGGCGCGAGCGACCAAGACCGCTGCGAAGCCTGCCGCGACGAAGCAGCCTGCCGCGAAGCAGCCTGCCGCCGACACGGGCGTTGGGATCAAGGAGCTGTCCGCCGCACTCGGGCGTACTCCGAAGTCCACACGGGCTTCGATCCGTCGGCTGCGGGGTGGTGCTCAGGTCGGACAGGGCGGGAGGTACCGCTGGGACTCCACGGAGGACCCGGACTTCCAGGACCTCGTTACGAAGCTGAGCTCCTCGAAGGACGAGGCGGAGTAGATCCTCTGCCTCTGGGATCCATGCAGGGTGGCTCGAATCGACGAGTCCCTTAGCGGGATGCGGTAAATGACCGCGCCCTGCATGGGATCCCTATCTTCGGGATTTCCATCTCGGAGAAGATCTACTGTTCCCCGGGAAGAAGTACTGCGGTCCGCAGGGAGAGAGAAAAAGATCTTCCCATCCTCAGCGGTGGGCGGTTTGTCTCGTCTAATTCGCCAAACTAACTAGTGAGAACTAGGAGGCGAGGATGCGAGACAAACCGTCCTCCGGTGGGTGTGGGTGGCGCACGGTAGATACCCCCGTTTCTACCGGTAGACGACGCCCGCACCCCTACCTGTGTGGTTCCGCGCACGGCGCGGCGAGTAGGAGGGCCATGACAGCTCTCCATCGCGCGCGTCCGCGCGGATGAGCCCGGGCCATGAGGCTTTCTCTTCATCGAAAACCGAGGGTTTGGGAAGATGGTGGGTTTGGTGTAGTTGGTGGGTTTGGTTCGGTTGGTGGGTTTGGTCGGGGTGGTGCACATGGTGCACACGGTGCACACGGTGCGCATGTTGCACATGTTGCGCGCGTTGCACATGTTGCACACGTCGCGCATTCATCCCTTTACGCTCATTTCGCACATGCGCACCATTCCCCTTGCGTACGTCGTGCGTGGGTATACGATGTGTGCGTGGGTAACCGAACGGGGGACGGGATGGCAGGCAAGGGGAACGCAGGAGCGTACGCGGCACGGTACGTGTCGCAGCGCGGCGCGCTAGGTATGCGCGGCGTGCTAGGTGAGGGTAGGCGCGCCGTTGCGTATGCGTACCGCTCGCAGGGTAGCGGTGTGTACGTGTGTCCCGCACGGTCGTACACACGGGAGCCGATGGCGGGGACGCGCGAACGCGCAATCGTGCGTTTCGCGCCGCGCACATCGGTCGGCACGGGTCCGGTACGCGAACGCGCATATGACCCGTGGGACGGCACACGTCGTATCCTCGCGTCACCGATGTACGTGGGG
>Ga0137349_1000047_pt1 | contig 8983 bp, 9 predicted proteins | sample EasRivERMLT630_2_FD_104757 | JGI IMG/M metagenome (GOLD analysis project Ga0137349, IMG submission 104757) | Soil microbial communities from meander-bound floodplain in the East River, Colorado, USA - East River MetaG ERMLT630_2 | ecosystem: Environmental > Terrestrial > Soil > Floodplain ... | reverse complement strand
GCCGATGCAATCTGCGGCAGCGCGGGTGCTGCAAGAGCAGCACCTGATAAAAGCAAGAATTTCCGTCGCGTTGTCATGATCCTGCCTCCTCGTGTCTGTTTGGTAGTTGGGAATGGTAATCCGAAACTCGGCGAGAAATGGGTAGCCGGACTTGGGGCCGATCACGGAGGCCGGCGTGTCCCGCACTTCCAGCACTCGGTGAACTGGCCTTCGAGCTGTTCGCCGCATTTGGGGCAGCGCCAGCGCTGATCACGGAACTCGCGCGCGAAGTCGCCCCTCAGGAACGCGAGCAGCAGCGCCTGCGCGCGGTCGTACTGGCGGTCGTCCGCTATCCACACGGAGCACACGTCCACCGGCAGTTCGCCCCAACCGCTCGTCAGGAATTCGCCGCGCACCACGGCAGCAACCCCATTCGACTCCAGGAAGCCCTTCACCAGGTGCGCTTCCGGAGCGTGCTTGGCGATGTGGACCTGCTTCATTGAGGGATGCGGGATGAATAGTTTGCAGTGTGCAGTTTGCAGTTACTGCCAACTGACGGCTGCCAACTGCTAACTGCATAATGCGCGGTGAACCCATTCGGCGCACAGCAGCGTCGGGCCGTCCTTTCCAAGGGGGCCGATGATCTGCGCGCCGAGCGGCAGCCCGCGCGGACCCTGGAACGCGGGCACCGTGACGGCGGGGCCGTGCAGCACGGTCCAGCTCGAGCCGAAGACCGGGTCCCCGGTCGAGGCCAGTCCTTCCGGCGCTTCGCCCGGCGCGCTCGGCGCGAGCAGCGCGTCGTATTCGCGAAACACGTCATCGAGGCGCGCGCGGCAGCGCTGTGCGACCGCCTGCGCTTCTTCGTACTCCGCTCGCGTGACGAGCCCACCGCCGAGGAGGCGGTCCATGAGGTGCCCCGAAATGAGATCGGGAAAGCGCGTGCGCTCGTAGGCGAGCGCGCGGAACATCTCGTAGGTGCTGATCGTCACCTGGACTTCGACCAGGCGCGCGAACTCGCCGTCGAGATCGACTTCGGCCACTTTGCCGCCGGCGCGCTCGAGCCGCGGCACAGACTGCTCGAGCGCTTCCTGTGTCGGCCGGTCGGCCCCGCGCCAGTAGGGCGTGCGGCAGAAGCCGATGCGGGGCTTCATGCGCGGCACCGCATCAAATGAGGTGACGGGAGCCCCGCTCAGCTCCTCGACCAGCAACGCCGCGTCGGGGACAGTGCGCGTCAACGTGCCGACGGTGTCGAGCGAGTCCGACAGGGCTTTCACGCCGGCGCGGTTGACCAGGCCGAAGCTCGGCTTGTAGCCCACCACGCCGCAGTACGCCGCCGGCCGGATGATGGACGAAGTAGTCTGGGTGCCAAAGGCGAGCGGCACCATCCAGTCCGCGACCGCCGCAGCGGAACCCTGCGACGAGCCGCCGGGGGTGTGCGCAAGGTTGTGCGGGTTGCGCGTGGCGGCCGGATGGTTGTTGGCGAACTCGGTGGTGACGGTCTTGCCGAGGATCACACCTTCCAGCTCGCGCACTTGCGCCACGCACGCGGCGTCGCACGATGGCCGGTTCCCAAGATAGATAGGTGAGCCGTACTCGGTGGGCAGGTCCGCGGTGTCGAGCACGTCCTTCCCCCCGACCGGTATGCCGTGCAGGCGCGTCCGGCGCGGCTCCCTGTCGCGGGCGCGGGCCTGTGCCAGTGCGCGCTCGGAATCGATAAATGCCCATGCCTGCACGTCCTTCTCACGCTGGCCGATGCGCTCCAGGCAGGCTGCAACCAGCGCTTCGGACTTGAGCTTGCCCGCCGCGATGCGCGCGGCGGCTTCGGAGGCGGAGAGTCTATTGAGAGCATCCATCGGGGTTCTGCACGGTGGTGAGCCTCATGGGCTCGTTCGATCAATCTTAAACTACCATCACTTGATGTTAAAGTTGAGTGCATCCCGACTACCATTGTGGCTGAGGGTCCTGGTGCTTTCGCGATTATTTGCAGGGGGAGGGCGGACGTGGCGGCGTTACGCATACTGAGCGCGGGCGCGGCGCAGTCCGTGGTGGAGACGATCGCCACCGCCTACACGAGCGAAACCGGGAACGGGGTGAAGGCCGAGTTCGGCGCGGTGGGGGCGATGAAAGCGCGCGTGATTGCCGGAGAACCGGTGGACGTGATCGTGCTCACCGACGCGCTGATCGACGAGCTGGCAGTGTCCGGCCACATTGCGGCCGGGTCGCGCAGCGATCTCGGAACGGTTGCCACGGGAGTCGCGGTGCGTGCCGGCACGCCACTGCCCGATGTATCGGAGGTGCGGAAACTGCGCGAAACTCTGCTGGCCGCGTCGAAGGTGGTCTGCCCGGACCCGGCGACTGCGACCGCCGGCAAGGCTGTCATGGAGGTGCTCGGCAGGCTCGGCATCGTGGCGGAGGTGCAGCCGAGGATGCAGTATTTTCCGAACGGTTACGCGGCGATGAAGTGGCTGGCGGAGAGCCGCGGCGTGCTCGAGATGGGCATCACCCAGGTCACCGAAATTCTTCCGAACCCCGGTGTAATATATGTCGGCCCGCTGCCTGGAGACCTGAAAATCAAGACGGTTTACTCGGCGGGGCTCGCTGCACGGGCGCAGAACCCCGAGGGGGCGACGGAGTTCATCGCGCGTCTCACTGCGGCCGCGTCGCGCGCCATCCTCGCGAAAGCGGGCTACGAGTTCGACCAAGAGCAGTGATTAAGTGACTAATTGATTAAGTGACTGAGACGGTTCGACCGGCTCTTGCTTAACTACTCAATCACCTAGTCACCTAGTCACTTAGTCACCTTTCGAAGGAAGAGCAATGAATCGCATCGTCCATCTCGCGCTCAAGGTCGAAAACCTCGAGCGGGCCACGGAGTTCTACCAGAAAGTATTCGGTTTCAAGGAGGTGGAAACGCGCAAGACGCGCGACCACATCTCGCGCCACATGACCGACGGCCAGCTCGACTTTACCCTGATGAAGTACGACGAGGGGACGAAGTCTGCGGAATCCCTGGCGGCGGGCGAGAAGCCGTGCATACACCATTTCGCAATCGAAGTGGACGATGTCGCCGGCTGCACCGCCGGGCTGAAGAAATACGGATGCCAGATCATCAGCGACCCGGGCGTAATACCCGTCAAGTTCCGCGCGCCCGACGGCATCGTCGCCGAGATCGTGCCGGCAAATCGCTACCAGAAGCCCAAGAAATCCGCGAGTCGTGATTACCTTCGGCGTCGCTCAGGACGGGCGTGAGTCGTGATTCGACCCCCACTCTCCCTCCTCCCCGCGCCCGGGGGAGAGGGAGAATGAAGGGGGAATCCCCGTCTACCACTCGCCATTTCCTGCCATGAAGACCGGCGATATCGTATCGGGCGCAGCGCTGGCCGGCCTCGGGGTCTTCATCATCGTCGAGGCGCGTGGATGGGAATACCTCGGCCCCGATGGCCCGGGTCCGGGTTTCTTCCCGCTGTGGTACGGGATCGCCCTGTTGGTGCTATCGCTGCTGCTGATCGGCTGGAGCGTGCGGCGCGGCGCAGCGCCGGAATCAGGCGCGCGCGTCAACTGGCGTGACGTCGGGCGTGCGCTCACGGCATGGGCGGCTTTCACCGCCTGCATCGCGCTGCTCAAGGTGCTCGGATTCCTGCTGAGCTTCGGGCTGATGACGCTGTTCATGGTTGCGGTGATGTACCGCCGTCCACTGAAGGTGGCGCTCCCGGTAGCCGCCGGAACCGCGCTCGGCTTCTATCTCGTCTTTCCGCTGGCGCTCAACGTGAGCCTGCCCGTGGGTGTGCTGGGATTCTGAGGCCGTGGAAGTCATCAGCGGTCTGCTCCACGGGTTCGCCGTCGCGCTGACGCCGGTGAATCTTTTCTGGTGCTTTGCCGGCTGTTTCCTGGGCACCGTGGTCGGCGTGCTGCCGGGGTTGGGACCGCCCGCCACTATCGCCATGCTGCTGCCGCTCACCTTCCAGATGAACCCCACCAGCGCGGTCATCATGCTCGCGGGCATCTATTACGGCGCCAAGTACGGCGGCTCGACGACTTCCATACTGCTCAATGTGCCAGGAGAGTCATCCTCGGTGGTCACTTGCCTCGACGGTTACCAGATGGCGAAGCGGGGGCGCGCGGGGCCCGCGCTCGGCATCGCCGCGATCGCCTCCTTCATTGCCGGCACCGTGGGCGTGGTCGGACTGATGCTGGTCGCCCCGCCTCTCGCGAAGTTCGCGCTGTCCTTCAGCTCGCCCGAGTATTTCGCGCTGATGTGTCTGGGGCTTGCAATGGTGGTGCTGCTCGCCGGCGAGTCGATGACCAAGGCGCTGCTCGCGATGCTGGTTGGACTTTGGGTCGCCGGCATGGGCACGGATCTCTTCACTTCGACGTCGCGCTTCACCTTCGGGAACGCGGAGATGCTCGACGGCATAGACTTCGTGGTCGTGGCGATCGGCGTATTTGCCCTCGGCGAGGTGCTCGGCAATATGGAAATCCGGCAGGGCGCGCAATTGCTGCCGGTCCCGAAGGGCCTGCGCGACCTGCTTCCCACGTGGCAGGACCTGAAGGATTGCCGTTTTGCCTTCCTGAATGGCTCGGTGATCGGTTTCCTGATCGGGGTGCTGCCCGGCGCCGGCTCGACCATCGCTTCCTTCATCTCCTACGGCATCGAGAAAGCGGTGTCGAAGCACCCGGAGAAATTCGGTACCGGCGTGGTGGAGGGCGTCGCTGCGCCCGAGGGCGCCAACAATTCGGAGACGGGCGGCGCCATGGTGCCGCTGCTGACGCTCGGCATCCCCGGATCGGGCACGACCGCGATCCTGCTCGCTGCGTTCATCCTGTGGGGTCTCAGGCCGGGGCCGCTCATGATCCAGGACAACCCGACGCTGTTCTGGGGGCTGGTCGCGAGCATGTACATCGGCAACGTCATGCTGCTGGTGCTGAACCTGCCGCTGGTGCCGCTGTTCGCGCAGATCCTGCGCCTGCCGGCCTACGTGCTGTACCCGGCGATCTTCGGCATCTCGATTGTCGGGGTCTACAGCACTTCAAGCAGCCTGTTCGATGTCTGGATGCTGGGCGCGTTCGGGCTGATCGGCTACGCCATGCGCAAGCTTGATTACCCGTCGGCGCCGCTCATCCTCGGCTTCGTGCTCGGCGACAGCATGGAGCGCGCGCTGCGCCAGTCGCTGATGATGTCGCAGGGCGACCTCTCCATTCTCGTGTCTAGACCGATATCGGCGACGATGCTATTTTTGGCGGTGCTGATTCTGGTTGCGCCGTCGTTCAAGAAGGCCAACGCTTGGCGCGTCAGGGCCATCAGCTAGGAGTTTGTCGGATCCAGGGCCGACAAACTCCTTACAGGTAAGGCGAACGAAATCCGGGAGAACCATTTTGCGTTCGAGAAACATAGTCAAGGAGGCAGCATGACAGCACGGTCATTCGTGGTTGCTTTTCTATTAGCGGTGATTGCGTCGCCAATCGCCGCTCAAGGGTTCAATCCCAGCAAGCCGATAGAGTTTGTCACACACACCGGTCCCGGCGGCGGGGGCGACGTGCTGGCGCGCGCCATCGCGGCCGCGATGGAGAAGGAGAAGCTGATGCCGGTGCGCATGCAGGTCGTCAACAAGACCGGCGGCGGTGGGCACACTGCGATGTCCTACCTCGTGGAAAAGAAGGGCGACACCCACACCATAGCCGTGTTCACCGGCCTCTGGTTCACCAACCCGATCATGAGGGCGGAAGCGAACATCACCCTGAAGGATCTCACCCCGCTGGTGCGGCTGGTGCTCGAGCCGGCGATGATCGTGGTGAAGAGCGATTCGCCGTACAAAACGTTGAAGGAATTCATCGACGCGGCCAAGCAAAGCCCCGGGCAACTCAAGCAATCGGCAGGTTCACTCGGCTCCCGTGATTGGGTGGTGCGACAGCTCCTGATGAAGAACACGGGCGCGAACTGGGCCTTCATATCGTTTCCGGGCGGCGGGGAGCGCATCGCCGCGCTGCTTGGCGGCCACGTCAACATGATGGTGATCGAGCCGCAGGAGGCAGGAGAGCACATCCGCGCCGGCAACATGCGCGTGATCGCGCAGATCGCCGACAAGCGGCTGCCGCCTTTCCCCAACGTGCCTACGGTGCAGGAGGCGGGCTTCGATATTCCGAATGTGCCGCAGGTGCGGGGCCTCGTCGCGCCGCCGGGAATTCCCGCGGAAGTGGTCGCCTACTGGGAGGATGTGTTCGCCAGGTTCGTGAAGACGCCGAGCTGGAGGAAATACCTCGAGGACCAGCTGTTCGAGGACGGGTTCCAGCGCAGCGCCGAGCTGAACAAGTTCATTGACCAGTACTCGGAGACCACGCGCGGGATCCTGAGGGACGGCGGCGTCAAGGTGGTTCGCTGAGGGATGAGGGACTGACCCAGGATTGAGGATCGAGGATCGAGGATTGAGGATCGAGGACCCAGGATTCAGAGTAGATTTGGGTTGTTTCTTCTGATTCTTGGTAGTTAAAAATCTGATTCTCTTGGCGTCTTGGCGGTTTATTTATTGTCTTTCCTTTGTGTCCTTCGTGTCCTTAGCGGTTCAAGAACTTGAATGAACGCGCCGCCATCAGCGCAGTCGGTTGCGGAAATCCTTGCTGAAAAGGCCGTCGCGCTGCGCCCGGAGGCAATTCCGGCCGCGGTGCGCGAGCGCGCCGAGCAACTGCTGATAGACGTCGTCGGGCTCTGCGTCGCGGCGCGCGATACCGATTACATGAAGGCGCTCGTCGCCGCTGCGGACACCGGTGGCGGCTGCACGGCGATCGGCCGAGCTGAGACCTATGACGCTGGAACTGCGGCGCTCATCAACGGCACCGCCGCGCACGGCGAGGACTTCGACGACACCTTCGAAGGCGGGCCCGTTCATTCAAGCGCTGTCGTCATCCCGGCGGTGCTCGCCGCGTGCGAGCGCTTCGGGCGCGACGGCCGCGCGGCGTTCGCCGGCATCGTTGCCGGAGTCGAGGCGACATGCCGGCTGTCGATGATCATTCCCAAGGCGATTCACAAGGCGGGGTTCCATCCGACGAGCGTGCTGGGGACGATGGGCGCCGCGCTCGCCGCCGCGAAAGCGATGGGGCTCGATCGCCGGCAGACCGTGGACGCGCTCGGCATCGCCGGCAGCATGGCGGGCGGCATCATCGAGTACCTCGCCGAAGGCGCGTGGACCAAGCGCATGCACCCGGGCTGGGCGGCCCAGGCGGGCATCACCGCGGCGCGGCTGGGGCAGACCGGCTTTCTCGGGCCGCGCACGGTGCTCGAGGGCACTCACGGCCTGTTCCACGGCTTCGCGCGCTCGGTCGAAGGTGATTACGGCGTGCTGACCAATGGCTTTGGCGAGAAGTGGTTCATGGACGCCATTACCTTCAAGCCGTACGCGACCGGGACCATGAACCAGCCGTACGTGGATTGCGCGCGGCGGCTGCGCGCGCGCGGCGTGCGCGCCGAGGACGTGAAGGAAATTCTGTGTGAGACCGCGGAGGGCTACGTCCATCGCCTGTGGGAGCCGCTCGCATCCAAGCACCGTCCGGCGAACGCGTACGCCGCCAAGTTCAGCACGCCGTTCAACATTGCGGTGGCGCTCGTCACGGGCGGGGCGGGGCTTGCGGCCTTTACCGAGGCAACTGCGAGGGACGAGCGCATCCTCGCGCTAGCGTCAAAGGTGCGCTACGTCGTGGACCCGAAGAACCCGTACCCCAAAGCCTACACCGGCCACGTCCTCATGACGCTCAAGGACGGCAAGGTACTCGAGGAGCGCCAGCCGCACATCCGGGGCGGGGCGCACGAGCCGCTCACGCGCGTGGAGATCGAGGCCAAGTTCCGCGACAATTGCGAACACGGCGGCTGGCCGAAGAATCGGGCGCAGCGGTTTCTCGAATCAGCGCCGAAGTTCTTCAACAGCCCGCTGGACCTTTCACTGCTGCGCGGTTAGCACACGCCGCCAACACAGCAAGGAGAACATCCATGTCATCGCACACATTCCTGAGCAGTATGCGGTATTCGATCGCCCTGTTGTCGGCGCTGATGATCCTGCCGGCGCGGGGAGCGGAGAGCATTGTCCTCGATGGCTCAAGTGGAATGCTGCCGCTCGCCAGGGCCCTTGCCGCGGCCTATCAGAAGCAGTCACCTGATCCCCAGGTCGAAACCGGGAAGGGGCTTGGAACCGGGGCAAGACTGCGGGCCCTGGCGGAGGGGAAAATTCATATCGCGTTGGCCAGCCACGGCATCAAGCCTGACGATATTCAGAAGGGAAACCTGAAGATCATCGAAGTGGCCAAGGGAGCGATAGTATTCGCGGTGAATGCGAGTGTTCCGATAGCCAACATCACGGAGTCAGAGGTCTGTGATATCTACAGCGGCAGGACCCGAAACTGGCAAGTCCTGCGCGGAACCGATAATCCCGTTGCCGTGCTTACCCGGCCGCCTGCGGAGGTGGATCCCGAAGTGATTCGCGACAAGATAGCTTGCTTCAAGGAACTGAAGGAAGTCGAGACGGCCAAAGTATTGGCTCGGAGCGGGGATATGGCCAAGGGGCTCGCAGAGACACCCCACGCCATCGGAATGACCAGCATGACGGTTGTGGAGCAGAGCGGAGGGCAGGTGAAGGCGCTGTCGCTGAGCGGGACCGCCCCTACGGAGGAGAACGTGAAGAGCGGCCGTTACTTTCTCACCCGCGATTTTCTCTTCGTGATCAGGGGAGAGCCAACACCGCCCGTCAAGAACTTTCTCGACTTTGTCTTGAGTCCAGAGGGCGATCGCGTTATCCGCGGCAACGGCGCGGTTCCGTTACGATAAATGAAAAGCAGCCGCCGCGTGTTGTTGAAGCTCGCTTGCGGCGCGCTAGCGGCTGTGGGTGTGGGGCTGCACCGCGCCACCGCCCTGGCGCAGAAGCCGACATTCCGCGATGAGGACCGCACCCGGGACAAGATCGTCGCGCTGGTCCGCTCGTTCGGCAGCGACGATCCCAAGGGGATGCGTCATATCCAGAAGATC
>Ga0137349_1000046_pt1 | contig 9026 bp, 19 predicted proteins | sample EasRivERMLT630_2_FD_104757 | JGI IMG/M metagenome (GOLD analysis project Ga0137349, IMG submission 104757) | Soil microbial communities from meander-bound floodplain in the East River, Colorado, USA - East River MetaG ERMLT630_2 | ecosystem: Environmental > Terrestrial > Soil > Floodplain ... | reverse complement strand
CGGTGCCAGTGAGGATCGCTCGATACGGTGCCTTCTTCCAGCTACGCATGTAGAGCGAGCGTCGAGCACCAGGACGTTTGAGGCGGTGCGATTCGTCAGCGACCACCATCTGCGGAGCGAAGGACTTGACGACCTTTTTGCGGCGCCATGCTCGGTCGTAGTTCACGAGCAACACGTTCAGCATACCAGAGTGAGTGTGTACCTCCACGTCGTCCTTCTCAAGGAAGTACAGATGATACGGGATCGGAGCGTGCATCTCGAACTCGTCTACCCATACCCCTACGACTGAAAGAGGGCAGATGATGAGGACGCGCTGGACGTTGTGGCGTTGGAACTCTGCACACGCCCAGTCGATAATGAGTTTGGATTTGCCGAGCCGGGGTTCCCACAGCACAGCCAGATACCCTTGTTTTAGGGCTCGCTTGAACGCGACGAGTTGGTGCCTATAGGGTTTGGTCTTGAACTTGTAGATGTTCACCCATTACCCCGAAGTGCGTGGGGGGCAGGAGACTCCCCTATGGCCTAGACTTGTCTCGACCACCCCCCACACAACCTACTTCTTGAGTGCCTCAGACACTACCTCGGTGAAGTTCTCGAGGGTTGCCTTGTCACCCTTGGCCAGCTTGTTGAACTCGGCCTGGTCACCTGAAACCTGGAGCTTCTTCTCCTTCTTCCGGTTCTCGTATACCTTCGCTCGGAAGGCCACGCTCATCACCCCCTTTCGACGCGTCGTACGAACATGATACGTGCGGCCCTATCGTACGCAACTATCGAACCCTTCTCTTGCGGCGTCTGCGCCTCGGGCGATCCCACTCGCCGTTCGCCATGCGTACATAGAACTCCATCTCAGTGATGAGACACCATGCACACACACGTAAGCCTTGTCGATGTGCGCCGTTCAGGTACCACTCAGTGCTGCCGATCTCGGCGCTGGGTGTGAACTTCGGCACCTTGAAGAACGACCAATCACGGCAGAAGGGGCACCACCACTTCCCCTCATCGCGGTGCATCTCTAGGTCATCATCGAGTGGCGGGTACTTGTAGCGATCCAAGACCTTGCTTGCGACGATGCGGTACTTCACCCCCTTTCGTTGCAGCTTCTTCGCTATCGGTGCGGCGAGGCGGTGGTCTTCGTATCCCCTCTCGATGCGGCGGCCATTCTGAAACACCACCAACCTACATCTCATCGACCCCCTCCACTTCGGCGTTCAGTCGAGCGGCGAGTACCCCAGCATCATAATCGTCCACGTCAACGGGTACAACATGATGGTTCTGGTCCCAAACGATGCCGACATGGGCTTCGAAGGTGTTGAACCGATGACCATTCTCACATCGCCTGCGTCGGCGAACTCCGAGCCCCTCACGCTGCGTATCGTACACCTCGGTGGGTTCATCACACACTGGGCATGGCAACTTCCCGGGTCGTCTCATGCTGTGACCCTCCAGATCACGCTCGGTCGGCCTTGACCTGTTCGACGCTTGCCCGACTTCTCGACCTTGCCATCAGTCTCCAACTGCTTGAGCTGACGGTCAACAGCCTCGCGCCCCATGTTGGTGTACGAGACCAGCTGCTCGACAGTTGCGCCCCCATCCATTGACACGAGGGCATCATACAGGTTCGCAGCCCCTACTCTTGTGATCTGTGGTGCCCACTTCTCCTTGATCTCCCCGATCTCGATAGTGATAGGCTTGAGTAGGGAGTGCTTCGAGAATCTCTCTGCGATGACTGTGCCCATGCCTACGACGTTGAGGTGCAGCGCAGCTTCTTCCCAAGCCCACAATGCAACGGATCCGTACATGTCCTTCGCCCCACCTTGGCCTGCGCCCTTGGTGTGGTGATGCACGACTACGATGGCGGCCTGCGTTCGAGCACGCAGTCGCTTCAGCGGCTTTAGGATCTGACTCATGACCTCGAACGCCTTGAACTCATCGACGTCTTCACCCATCATCATGAGTGGATCGAGGATGACGAGCTTGATATCTCGTGCCATGATCCAGGCTTCGAGCTGGTCGAGCCAGTCCTCGTTGATGGTGAAGCCTTGATTCGAGATGATGTAGAGATTGTCAGGCAGGTTGTACCACATGTCGAACGTGCCATCACCGTTGACCTCGCATCCCAACAACCCCTTGTTCGCTCCTACCATCGCAAGACGTTCCTGCATGATGGGCTTTGGATCTTCCTCTTGGATCAATAGGACGCTATGCTTATGTGCAGCGAAACTTCCTAGGAATCGAGTACCAGTCGCAACTGACACGGCAAGGTCCAAAGCCAACCAGGACTTGTAAGACTTAGGGTGACCAGATATGAACCCCACTTCCCCTTCGCCCCAGAGTTCAGCCACCATCCATCGCACGGGTTCGTGCTCGCTATCGAAGGCGGACCAAGACAGCGGTTCAACGTCCACAACCTCCTCAAGCTCATCAGACTCGACTGTTTGCCCGTTGTCCTGTACGCGGGCTGTGACGCTGCTGATGTGGTCGATAGCCTTACGTGCCTCGCCAGACAGCTGGCGCATCTCGTCGCGGCGGTCAGCGAACTTGTTCCACACCGTCGGGCGCACGACACCAACGATCTCGTCAGCTTTCATCCCCGTCTCAGCGAGCAGACATTCGAGTTCCCACAATACTTCGCTACGTGTGCCGATCTTCGCTCGTCTCGCCTTGATGAGTCGCTTCGCATGTGGAGTCACCTTCTTGCCATACTTACGAAGCACGCCTACTTGGTCGGGAACTTCAGCGATGGCAGTACGGTCGATCTCGATGGACTCAACTTCAGGAAGATCATCGACGAGCTTGACGGGGTTCATGGTATGCCCGTTCAACCACAAGAGCTTGACTGTGGGTTCGTCGGGGTACTTGTGGTTCGGGGTGTCGGGTGTTCGCAGGACCTGTGTGATATCCCACCCACCCTTGTCGGCACCGATGGCATAGGTCAGGCGTTGATTCAGTTGACCTTGAGTCTTCGCATCGATGGCTCGGTCCAACTGCCACAACGCTTGCCATCTACCGGGTGACGTTCGCCAAGCAGCAGTAGGTTTGAGGTGTTGAGGGAGGTCTTTCGGGTTGACCTCATCGAGGTCAGCGTAGAGGACGTTGATGGCCTCGACTGTGTCGTTGTCTCGATGCGGGCCACTGAAGACGTTCGGGCACCAATATACATCTCGCTTCGAGGTCTTGGCCTTGTCGAGCGCCTCAGCTATCTCGTACTTGTTCTCTGGCCACTTGAATGTGAGGTCACGCCAGTACCCATTATCTTTCTTTGACTTAGCAGGGTCACGTACAGATAGGAAAACGTAGCCATCTTGGCCGGCCCAAGCTACAGAGCACAGGTCGATAGCGTTCGGCACCACCGCTCCTTAGTTGGGCTTAGGCGGGGGCCATACACCTGGCAGATCATCGATATACACGAGCCAAATCCACCCCTTCTGCTGTGCTTTCAGCCTATCCTCGCGGATCATGCGAAGCACAGTCTTCGTGGGCACACCGAACAGGTCAGCAACTTCTTTAGTTGTCAGCCAGTTGGTAAGTGCCGATGCCTCTGTAGACACGAGTTAGACCCCCTGCAATGGGAACAAACCGATGTTATCATGGGGGTTGTCGATGGTCAAATTATCCAAGTCCTTGATAGTTGCGAACGATAGGGAGGGTTGTACGATGATGACAACGAACGAACGACAGGCGATAAGCCTCTCCTTCCTAGGCCAGTCATGTTTATGTACGCGTGTGAACGAAAGGAAGTAGGGTGGTCGAGTCACTGAACCCACAGATCCGTCAGCTCATCGATGCTTGGTCGCAGAACTTCATCCAGGGACCAACACTCATCGGTGCTGGGAGTGTGTACTTCGTACCTAGTGACAGCGAACGTAGTGCGTTCCACATCGTTGCTCAAGTGCAGTTCACGGACAAGGGTGTCACGAGGAGAGGGTGGGTCTGCTCATGCCGTGCTTTCCGTTTCAACAGCGCAGGAGACGAGACATGCAAGCACATCGAGGCGATCCAGACTGGGATAGCTACTACGAAGTCACCATCAAAATCACGGTCAAAGCCAAAGACTACAAAGCAGCAAAAGGCTGCTACCTCTCGGTCGTCTGCGGCAACCAAAAAGAAGGCCGCAACTGGGCGCTCGTCAAGAAAGACCCCCCCAAAGTCCTCATCGTCCCGAAAGAAAGCGACCCGCAAATCCGTGTCACCACCAAAAAGGAAGTGATCTGAATGATAGTCGGGCTCATCGTCATCGTCGGTGTGGTGTTCCTGCTGCTCTACATGGTAGGACGCAGCATCGATATCGGACAACAGGTCTCGAACGGGTACTGGTCGAGCAAGCGAGCGAAGATGACGTGCCCGTACTGTGGTGAGAAGGGCCACGGCAAGGAGTTCCACACACCGAAGTCAGCATGAAACTCAAGCGAGGCGACAGGGTGTGGTGGTGGTCCCAGAGGAGTGGCAGGACCAAGGCGGTCTTCGTGGAGTACGATGAAGACTTCCCCAACCGCTATTGCATCCTCGCTATCGGGGTCGGGATCAAACCTAACCGGATGACTCACACCTTCCGTTGGCCACTGAGACAAGTTGCGAACGTCGAGGAAGGACGTACGATTGATTCACGACGACAAATGAAGGGCGTATAGATGGGGATCTCGGCGAAAGAACGGCGGGCAGTTCGAGTGGATGAGTCCACGTGGCGCAAAGCCAAGGTACTTGCAGCCGCCTTCGGGATCCCCATCTATGCTGTCGTGACACGCGCCCTCGATGAGATGGCTAAGAACTACGCAGCAGAAGTCAGCATCATGATGCGAGAGGAGGTGAACGATGAGCAAGTACCTCGTGAAGGAGCATCGCGTGGAGGTTGAACGCGGGGGTGAAGTGAAGTTCATGCTGCTCGGGTACGATGTGCTCGAGACCACGCATCAGCCTCCCGCTCGGAAGGTGAACAACTCGCCCATGATGCAGGACGAGGCACGTACGATGGCAGCGGTGCTCGAATGGAAGTGGCATCTTGACCAGTGGATGACCACAATCGTCGAGGATGAAGATGTCGTCGAGGATGTAGGCGAGATCCTTGGACTCGTTGGAGACATCCCCCTCGGTGATGCTGATGACGACGAGATCAGCAAGGCCTACGACCAGATGATTGTCGGTGCGCTTGAACTGCTGCCTGCGGGGTTGCGCCTGTTGGCAGACACGTATGAAGCAGAGTGGCGCAACAAACACGGGAAGGAGGCTGCCGCAGTTTGACCTAGGAGTTGTCTCTGTCGTACGATTGTACGATGGCATTGAAAGGAGAGGAAGCATGAGGAAGCTGTTTGCAGTGCTCGCCGTAGCTGTTGCTATGGTGATGTTGTCCACGCAGGCTGTCTCAGCTGCAGCGGAAGTGATCTTCGACTACATCCCGAGTCCCCTCCCGGGGAACGTCGCGAGTTACAGCTACGAATCGTGGGGTGTTGCCGAAGCAGGTGATGGGATCTCGTTCAGCACGAACGGGCCTCAGACACTCGACAACGCTAAGGTCGTCGTGTCCAGTTGGGCTTGTGAGACTGGTACTGGTTGGGCGGCGGAGAACGCGGTGCCCTGTGAAACCACACCAGGCTCAACATTCGCGGTCCCAATCACGCTGAACATCTACGACCCGAACGACGACATGTCTCTGGTCGATACGACCACGCAGACGTTCAACATCCCGTTCCGTCCGAGTACGAATCCTGAGTGCCCGGCGACAGCGAATGGTCAAGGGTGGGGGCAGGACTGCTTCTTGGGTCTCGCTGACACGATCCGCTTCGACCTGACAGGTGTGGTGGCTCCGGATGAGATCGTGTACGGCGTCGCGTGGAACACTGCGTCGTTCGGATACGAGCCCCTTGGCGGCAGCGCAGAGTGTCAGGCAGCGCAGTATGCTGGCTGTGACTCCAGTCTGCTCAACCTCGGCATCGAGGGGACAGCTCCAGCTGACGTCGGAACTGACGAGTCGCCGAACGGCGCATATCAGTACTCGGTGTTCTCATCTGCGTACTGCGACGGAGGAACGGCTGGATCGTCATTGTTCCGATTCGATGACGGATGCTGGGCCGGATTCAACCCGCTCGTTCAGTTCAGTAGGTTCATCGCCGAAGGTGGCGGTGGAGGCGGCGGAGGTGGAGGCGATGGAGGAGTTCCTCCTGCACAGTGTGACATCACCGGAACCCCCGAAACCGACATCCTGATTGGTACGCCAGCTGGTGAGGTGATCTGTGCTAAGGCGGGAGACGATATCGTCCGTGGTCGTGGTGGCGACGATATCATCATCGCTGGTCCGGGTGGCGACCGCGTACGAGGCGGCTTGGGCAATGACCTCCTGCGCGGTAACGCTGGGAACGACCGCCTGAACGGCGGACCTGGCTTCGACACCTGCAAGGGTGGGAAGGGATCAGACACGCTCAAGAACTGCGAGGCATAAGAAAGGGGGTGTACGTGAAGACAGTCGATGACGTCTCGGAGCTATCGAAGAATTTCCTCGATTGCCGAGACAGAGGCCACGCCTGGTTCGATGATAGGGCGGGCCCCTCACTGCGACGTTCGGGTGGGGGGCTTGTGTTGAGATCCCTCAGGTGCCAGCGATGCAAGACGTTGCGCGAGGACCAGATCATCGCTACGAATGGCGAAGTTCACGGGCGACGATACGTGTACCCTGAGGGTTACCTCTTCACGCGAGGCACCGAGTACGTGGCGAAGAGTGAGGTGCGTAAGCTCGCAGTTCGTGCTGCGTTCGCTGCGCTGAAGCAGAGGAGATCAGCATGAAAGGCTACACTGTCAAGGAGGCAGCGAAGCTACTCGGATTGTCAGGCGGGCAGGTACGTCACCGCCTGAACGAGGGCGATCTGAAAGGTCGCAAGGTCAAGGCGCCACGTGGTGTAGGATACGAGTGGCGTGTGTACCTGAACGGGAACGAACCCGTAGAGGAGAAGAAGGAAGAGGAGGGCACAGACGATACGCGTGACCCGATGGAGCAGATCGCCGATGAGCTCGTCATGCTCGGTAAGCGGTTGAAGGGCGCAGTGAAGGAGCACGACGACAGGGTCAGGCGCGACACCATCCAAGAACTAGGTGCATCACTCGTACAGAACGCCAGGAAGTAGGTGAAGGTGAGTGGCACGAGGCCCCTATTGTGAACATGGGAGGCGATGTGAGCGGAAGGATCTAACGGCCCAGTTCACGATGAAGCTGACGGAGGTGACGAAGACTAGCGCCAAGAAGATGCCACAGCCACAGTTCTACTGCAAGCTACATCGCAACAAGCACCCGAACGTCAGTCCCATCACGGGTCAACCGATAGGGAGGAGGTGACATGGCGAAACGTACAAGGCAAGAAGAGCCTGAGGAGGACGACGATGAGGAAACTTCCCCACCCTCGCGCGGCCCCCAACCTCCTCGGCTCAGCATCACCTTGCCCAGTCGTGTACGTCGCAAGGTCCGCATCGCTGCGGCGAAGTCAGACATGGAGATCAATGATTGGTGCAAGGCCGTGCTCGTGAAGGCAGCGACGATGACACTCGACAAACTAGGACTCGAATAGGGGGAAGCCCGCATGGAGAAGTTGATCTGTTCGGATTGTGGGGAAGAGGTTCTCGGTAGTGTGTGCGTCGTCGCTGATGCGGGCGATCCGGACGAACCCCAAGCGTGGGGTGAACTCTTCATCTACCCGTCAACTGTAGGTGGGTTCGCGTTACTCCATCCGAACTGCTTCAAGAAGTTCCAAGATGAACTCCTCCGACAGGAGCGGGGGGCTGTCCTCAACATAGCGTTCGGCAAGGTCGATGACATACGGGAGGCGATGAAGCTTGGCTGATGAAGGCACGCAGTCTGAGGTCAGCATCGGCGGACTGTTCGAGCAACTCGAAACGATCCGTGCAGTCAGTCTGCAAGCTGCGAAGAAGTCGACCGAGTTCTACGAGAAGGACATAGCATTGCAGTTGCATGACCTCGGGAACGTCGTCGCTGACATGCTGTACCTGATCCAGGAACACCTATCGTGTCATGACTGCAAGGTTGTTGACCATACCCATCAGGGTCTTGGTGGGAGAGGCCGGGTGTGGCAGGTGTTCGAGCTGGTAGCAGAGAGAGGAGGTGAAGATGCCAGCAGCGAAGCGTAAGACGGTCGCAAGACGTAAGGTCCCCACATCGAAGGTGCTCGCTGTGCGAGGGTACTACGATGTGGTACTACGAGGCACATTCGAGTGTCGCATGTCGAGTAGGCAAGCGACAAGTGCAACCGCCGCAAAGGAAGCCGCTGAGCGACAGCTCAAGGACTACGCCACTGGCGCGTGTGATGGTGACAACACTATCGTCGTGGACAACAAGGCCTCCGAGGTGAAACCGTACACGAAGAAGATGGAGGTGGAACTGAAGTTCGAAGGCGCTAATGAGAAAGCAGTTCGAGCCGCACTCAAGGAAGCACTCGGAGATAAGGTTATCATCAAGGACGTGTTCCCCGAGCACATCAACACCAGCACCGGAACTCGTCGTCGGAAAGACAGACGTTACTAGGCAGGCGGTCTAGAGAGGAGGTGGTGTCGAAACATACCGGAACCGACCGAGCCGACCGAAGACGGCCAACGGACGGAGGTGCATATGTGGTTGGCAGTAGCGGCCCTCGTTGCAGGGACCTTCATGCCCGGTGGCGACTTCTCGTCATCAGCAACGGAATCAGGGCCAGCAGCACGAGCCCGTGATTACGAGGAACTCATCGTGCAGCTGGAGGAGTTGCAGGATACCATCACTGCGCTCGAAAAGCTGAGCGTGGCAGGTGACATAGCACGAGAGGACAAGCAAGAGTGCTCGTTCAACGAGATGAACACTCAGGTCGACTGGACGAATCGGGAAGAGCGTCGCACCGCGTTCTGTGTGGTGCGTCGTTGGTCCGTGCCGGGTGGCTTGAGTCAGCTTATCTCAGTAGGCGACTGCGAGAGCGGGTGGTATCGCTTCGCCTATAATGATGGCGGGTACGTAGGGTTGTTCCAGCACGACCTCGATTCGTGGGAGTACCGTGTGAACGT
>Ga0137349_1000038_pt1 | contig 10139 bp, 9 predicted proteins | sample EasRivERMLT630_2_FD_104757 | JGI IMG/M metagenome (GOLD analysis project Ga0137349, IMG submission 104757) | Soil microbial communities from meander-bound floodplain in the East River, Colorado, USA - East River MetaG ERMLT630_2 | ecosystem: Environmental > Terrestrial > Soil > Floodplain ... | reverse complement strand
CTGGAACTCGCGCTCACCACGGCGCTGTATTTCGAGGGGCGTACCCTGCTCGGGTATGCGGCCGCGCCGCTGGAACGCTACTTGCTGCTGGTTGCGCTCGCCACCGTGGCGCTGCTCGCCTACCTCGGGCTGCGCGGGCGTGCTCTGTCGCCGGCACTCACGGAGGCGCGGCTGCAGGCGCTGCAGGCGCGAATCCGTCCCCATTTCCTGTTCAACAGCATTAACGCGGTGCTCTCGCTGATCCGCCAGGACCCGCGGCGGGCGGAACTCGCGCTCGAGGACATGGCCGAGTTGTTCCGCGTGCTGATGGCCGACAACCGGGAACTGACCCCGCTCACGCGCGAGCTGGACCTGTGCCGCCAGTACCTTGGTCTCGAGCAGTTGAGGCTCGGCGAGCGTCTCAAGGTCGAGTGGCAGCTCGACGCCATGCCGCGCGACGCCCTGGTGCCGCCGCTCCTGCTGCAGCCGCTGCTGGAGAATGCGGTCTACCACGGCATCGAGCCGCGCATCGAGCCCGGCACGATCATCATCAACATCGCCGCCGTGCGCGACGAGCTGCGCGCGGTGCTGCGCAACCCGTATCGCCCCGACGGCGGTCACCACGGCGGCAATCGCATGGCGCTCGCGAACATCCGCGAGCGGCTCGCGCTCCACGTCGACGCCGAGGCGAGCCTCTCCACCCGGGCAGGCACTGACAGCTATGAAGTGCGCATCGTCATGCCCTACGTCAAGGACGGTAGTTCGTGAATCGTGAATGGTGAGTCGACCCGTGAGTGAGGAAAAACGGCCGTTGCGGGTGGTGATCGTGGATGACGAGGCGCCGGCGCGCTCCCGCTTGAAAGAGCTGCTCGCCGACTGCGCGGTCGAGCTGCCCCTCTCCATCGCCGGTGAGGCCGCGAGCGGCCCCGCGGCGATCGAGCTGCTCGCAGCCGAACCGGCGGATGTGGTGCTGCTCGACGTACGCATGCCGGAGATGGACGGCATCGAGGTCGCGCAGCACCTGCAGAAGCTCGAGCGGCCGCCGGCGGTGGTGTTTGCGACCGCCTACGACGCTTACGCGATCCGCGCCTTCGAGGTGCACGCAGTCGACTACCTGCTCAAGCCGATCCGGCTCGCGCGCCTGAAGGAGGCGCTGGCGCGCGCGCTGGCGGCACCGCGGCCCGAGGTGTTGAGCGCGATCGCGCGCGCGGCGCGCACGCACCTCTCGGTCCAGGAGCGCGGGAAGATTCATCTCATCCCGGTCAAGGACGTGATTTTCCTCAAAGCCGAGCTCAAGTATGTGACGGTACGGACGGCGGCGCGCGAGTACCTGATCGAGGAGGCACTGACCAAGCTCGAGGAGGAATTTGGCGAGCGCTTCGTGCGCGCGCACCGCAACTGTCTGGTGGCGCGCGCGGCGGTGCGCGGCTTCGAGCGCGCCATGAAAGACGGTGAGGCGCACTGGGAAGTGCTGTTGAACGGAGTGGAAGAGCGCATTGCGGTGAGCCGCCGCCAGCAGCACATCGTGCGCGAATTCGGAAAAGTTTAGCGCTTTTCCGAATAACGAGGGACGTGGCGACCTAAACTTGAATAATTCTGTCGATTCTGCTTTCTTTATTCGTTGCCGCCCCGGCTGAGCGACGCAAGATGACCGCAGGAATGCTGCCGCAACGAATTGTGATTGCCTCGCGCGAATCGGCGCTGGCGATGTGGCAAGCGCGCCACGTCGAGTCGAGGCTCGCCGCGTTATACCCGCGCGCGGAGATCCGCATTCTCGGTCTTACCACGGAGGGCGACCGCCGGCTCGACGTTTCGCTCGCCAAGATCGGCGGCAAGGGCCTGTTCGTGAAGGAGCTCGAGGAAGCGCTGGCGAGCGGGCGCGCCGATATCGCCGTGCACTCGGTGAAGGACCTGCCGATGACCCTTGCGCGCGAATTCGCGCTGGCCGCGATCAGCGAGCGCGAGGACCCGCGCGACGCGTTCGTTTCCAACCGCTACGCCGCCTTATCCGAGTTGCCGGTTGGCGGGCGGGTCGGCACCTCCAGCCTGCGCCGCGAATGCCAGTTGCGGGCGCGCCACCCCGCCTTGCGGATCGAGCCGCTGCGCGGCAACGTCACCACGAGATTGAGGAAGCTCGACGAGGGCCATTACGAGGCGGTGATACTTGCCGCCGCGGGGCTGAAGCGCCTGGGGCTGGAAGACCGCATCACGCGCCTGCTCACGCCGTCGGAGAGTCTCCCGGCGCCGGGGCAGGGCGCGCTCGGCCTGCAATGCCTCACCCGGCGGTCCGACCTGGTCGAGTTGCTCGCCGCCCTCAACCATGCAGCCACCGCGCGCTGCGTGGGGTCGGAACGCGCGTTCTCGCGTGCGCTGTCGGGCAGCTGCAACGTCCCGCTCGGAGCCTACGCGGAAACGGAAGGCAAAAACATCCGCTTGCGGGGATTCATCGCCGCGCCCGACGGCTCACGCATGGTGAGTGGCGAGCTGAAAGGGGCGGCGGACGATCCGGAGGCACTCGGCGCCACGCTGGCGGAGGGGCTCAAGGTGCAGGGCGCGGCGGACATCCTGGCCGCGCTGCAAACCTGAACCGCCAGGAGAGACCAGGAACATCGATTGAACCGCCAAGCACGCCAAGAGAACCGAAATTTCAATGAGAGATCAACCGCTCAAGGGGAAAAGTATCGTGGTGACGCGGCCGGCGCACCAGGCGCAGGCGTTCGCGCATTTGATCAAGCATGCCGGCGGACGTCCGATCCTGTTTCCTGCGATCGAGATTCGCGACGTCAAGGACCCGTGGTCTGTCACACGGTTGGTCGATCGCCTCGACCAGTACGACCTCGCCATTTTCGTCAGTCCCAATGCGGTCGAGCGCGCGATGAACCTGATCAGCGCCCGCCGCAAATTTCCGCGCTGGCTCCAGGTCGCCACCGTGGGCGGCGCCAGCGTGAGGGCGCTCGAGCGGTTCGGAATAACGGGCGTTGTTGCCCCGCAGGGCCGCTACGATAGCGAGAGCCTGCTTGATTTGCCGGCGCTTGCGGCCGTGAAAGGCCAGCGGGTGGTGATCTTCCGCGGCGAAGGCGGGCGCGAGCTGCTGGGCGAGACGCTGCGCGAGCGCGGCGCAGTGGTGGAATACGCGGAGTGCTACCGCCGCGTCAAGCCCGAACTCGACGCGGCGCCCCTGCTGCAGGTCTGGTCGGGCAAGGGGATCGACGCGATCACGGTTACCAGCAGCGAAGGCCTGCGCAACTTCGCCGAAATGGTCGGGCCAGCCGGGCGCGAGCGGCTGCTCGACACGCCGCTGTTCGTGCCGCACCCGCGGATTGCCGAGGCTGCGCATGGGCTCAAGGTGCGCAAGGTGATCGTGACCGGCCCTGGCGACGAAGGGCTGCTGACCGGGCTGGCCCATTATTTCAAGAGGACGTGATTGGTGAAGGGTGATTGGTGAACGAATCCGCGCCCGAATCTCCGCAATCGTCCGCTGCGCCCAAACGCGGCGTGCTGTTGCGCAATGCGGGTCCGGCGCTGTGGATCGCGGCGCTCGCCGTGGCCTTCGCGGCATGGCAGTGGTACGACAGCCGCACTGAGAGCGGTGCGCTGCGCCAGGAAACCGCGACGAAACTCGCGGAAGCCGACGCCCAGGCCAGGGGCAGCCGGCTCGTCGCCGAGCAGGCGCGCGAGGCGATGGCCGCCGTACAGGTGAAGCTCGGTGTGCTGGAGAACCGGCTCGCCGAATCGCAGAACCGGCAGATCGCGCTGGAGGCGCTCTACCAGGAGCTCTCGCGCAATCGCGAGGAATGGGCTTACTCCGAGATCGAGCAGTCGCTTGCCATCGCCAGCCAGCAACTCGCCCTCGCCGGCAATGTGAAGGCCGCGCTGATCGCGTTGCAGACGGCGGACACCCGCCTGCAGCGCATGGACCGGCCGCAGTTGACGGCCTTGCGCAAGGCGGTCGCCAGTGACATCGAGCGGCTGAAGGCGGCTCCGCATGTGGACACCCTCGCCATCAGCACGCGGCTCGACGCCCTGATCGCGCAGGTGGACAAGCTGCCGCTGGCGATGGAGATGCGGCCGCAGCCGGAGCAGCCGCCCGCCGCCGCGCCCGGGGCAGGCGAGGGCAACCCCTGGACGCGCTTCTGGAGCAATGTGTGGACGGAATTGAGGGGGCTGATACGCGTGCAGCAAATGGACCAGCCCGACGTCGCCCTGCTCGCGCCCTCGCAGGCTTTCTTTCTGCGCGAAAACTTAAGGCTGCGGCTGATCGGTTCGCGCCTGGCGCTGCTTGCCCGCGACGCGACGAGCTACAAAGCTGACCTCAAGGCCGCGCGCGACTGGCTCAGCCGCTACTACGACACGCGCAACAGCAACGTCGAGCACGCGCTGGCGATGCTGCGCAACCTGCACGACGCCGAGGTCGGGATCGCGGTGCCGGAGAGCAACGCCACGGTGGAGGCGATGCGCAACCTGCGCGCCGCTCGCGAGCGCGGCCGGCGGTGACGGGGCGGTGAAGTGAGAACGCTCCTGTGGGTCGTTGCGATCGCGGCGCTGGCCGTGGGCCTGACGCTCGCGGCGAGCCACAACACCGGCTATGTGCTGCTGGCGCTGCCGCCGTATCGCGTCGAGCTCTCGCTCAACCTGCTGCTGATCCTGCTCGCACTCGGGTTTGCCATCGGCTACGCGCTGGTGCGCGCCGTTTCCGCCATGCTGCGCCTGCCGCGGCAGGTGCGCGAGTATCGGGTCGCGCGGCGCCGGGAGCAGTCGCGGGCGACGCTGCTCGAAGCGCTGCATGAGTATTTCGCGGGCCGCTACGGCCGGGCCGAGAAGGCGGCGGCCGCCTCCCTCGAGCTGCGCGAGCACTCCAGCCTGGCCGCGGTGCTCGCGGCGCGCGCGGCTCACGAATTGCGCGCATACGAGCGACGGGACGCCTATCTTGAGCAGGCGGCCGCTGCCCCCGACGGCGAGCCGGCGCGGGTGGTGACCGCGGCCGAGCTGCTGCTCGAGCAGCATCGCCACCAGGAAGCGCTCGAAATGCTCAAGCGGTTGCCGCACCGCCACACCGCGGCGCTGCGGCTCGAGCTCAAGGCTCAGCAGCAGGCGCGCAACTGGGAACAGGTGCTGGCGCTCACGGAGGATCTCCGCAAGCGCAACGTGTTCGATGCGTCGCAGGCGCAACGGCTGCGCTGCTACGCGTCTGCCGAGAATCTCAAGCGCAAGGCGCTCGATGCCCGCGCGCTGGAGGAGGCCTGGGGCCGGATCCCGTCATCCGACCGCGCCGACCGGCGCGTCGCGGCGGCGGCGGCCCGCAGCTTCGCCGCGCTCGGCGATTGCAGCCGCGCGCACCGCATCATCGAGCAAGCCGTGGACGCGAACTGGGACAGCGATCTGGTGGCGCTCTACTCCGAGTGCGAAGGCGGCGACACGGTCCGGCGCATCGAGCGTGCCGAAGCGTGGCTCGCGAAGCATCCCGGAGACGCGGCGCTGCTGCTGACGCTGGGCCGCCTGTGCGGCGAGCAGGGCTTGTGGGGCAAGGCGCAGAGCTACCTCGAGGCGAGCATCGCGATCGAGCCGACCTACACTGCGCATCTAGCGCTCGCCCGCTTGCAGGAGAAGCTGGGGAATGCGGATGCGGCGCGGCGGCACCACCGCGAGAGCCTCGAGCTGGCGCTGGCGCAGCTCAACGCCGTGACCGGGGGGCGCCGTCGCACCCCGCTTTAATTGGCCGCCAAGCCTGTCCTGAGCTTGTCGAAGGGACGCCAAGAAAAACAAGAAAAAGATTGAACCACCAAAAAACGCCAAGAATCAAAAGGTCGATTTCTAATCAGCCGCCGGTCCGAGGCCCGCGTAAGACCAGAAGCGTGTCCTGGCGGCTGATTCAGCGGTCGAAGTCCGCGTCCTGATACGACTCGGGGTAGCCGAGCGGCTCCACGTGCGTCAGCACCGCCGCGTCGGGGAGCGCCGCGCGAATATCCAATTCGACCTCGTGCGCCAGGTTGTGGCCCTGCGCAACCGTCCAGTCGGCCGGCACCAGCACGTGCAGGGTCACGAACGAGCGGGCTCCGGCCTGGCGCGTGCGCAGCGCGTGGAACTCGATGCCACGGGCGCGGTAGCGCTCGAGCGCGCCGTCCAGCGCTCGCATCCGCTCGGGCGGCAGCGCGCGGTCGAGCAGGCCGTGGACCGAGCGTTGCATCAGCTTGTAACCCGACCACACGATGTTGGCGGCCACCGCCAGGGCGATCAGGGGATCGAGCCGCTCCCAGCTGGTGAGCCATACCGCGGCGACGCCGACGATGACGCCAACGGAGGTCCAGACGTCGGTCATGAGGTGCCGGGCGTCCGCCTCGAGCGCAATGGACCGGTAATGGTGACCGGCCTGGTAGAGCCGGCGCGCGACCACGTAATTGATGAGCGCGGCGCCTGCCGAGACGACCAGCCCGGGCCCGACATGCTCGAGCGGGCGCGGCGTGATGAGACGGTCAACCGCGGCGTAGCCAATGGCGAGGGCCGCGATCAGGATCAGCGTGCCCTCCAGGCCGCTCGAGAAGTACTCGGCCTTGGTGTAGCCGAAAACATGGTCTTCGTCTGGAGGGCGCGCGGCTACGCTGATCATCGCCAGCGCGACGGTGGCGCCGACGATGTTGATCGTTCCCTCGATGGCATCGGAGAGCAGCCCGACCGAGTCGGTGAGCCACCACGCCAGCACCTTGAGCGCAATGGTCACCAGCGCCGCGACGATCGACAGTGCTGCGAACTTGCTCGCGCCTGAGCTCGGCATGGAAGCGTTCCTGGCGTCAGCCTGACGCCTCGGCGGCGGGAGTAAAGGAGTCGGAGAAGAACTCTTCGTCGGGAAGGCCGCACTTTGACGTGAAGTCGCGGTGGGCCGCCTCCACCATGACCGGCGCGCCGCAGGCGTAGACCTGATGACCGGAAAGATCGGGGAAGTCCTCCATCACGGCACGATGCACGAACCCGGTGCGCCCAGACCAATTGTCCGAGGCGGGCGCCTCCGAAAGCACCGGCACATAGCGCAGTTTCCCTTCGCGGTGCCAGGTTTCGGCGAGCTCGTGCATATAGAGATCAGAGCGCACCCGGCAACCCCAGTAGAGCGTCATCGGGCGCGCGACGCCGGTGGCGAGCGCGTGCTCGACGATCGCCTTGATCGGCGCGAAGCCGGTGCCGCTCGCCACGAGGACAATGGGCTTCGCGCTTTCCTCGCGCAGGAAGAATGTGCCGAACGGGCCCTCGAAGCGAATGATGTCCTTCTCCTTCATGACGCCAAAGACGTGCTGGCTGAACGGGCCGCCGTAGTCCCGGAGGTGCAGCTGAAGGAACCCGTCGTCGCGCGGCGCGTTCGCCATCGAGAAGCTGCGGCGAATGCCGCCCTGCAGCAGGAGGTCGATGTACTGGCCGGCGAGAAACCGCAGTCGCTCCTGGGCCGGCAGCTTGAGATCGAGCAGCATGACGTCGAGCGCGGCGCGCTGCATCTTCACCACGCGGACCGGCAGCAACTTGATCTGGATGCCCTTCACGGCGGCGCCGATCTCGCGGCACTGGATCGTGAGGTCGGCAAGCGGCTTCGCCTGGCAGAACAGCGCCATCCCGGCGCTCTTCTCCGCCTCGGACATGGCGTGCTCCTGGTAGGTGCCGTAATTCACGGTCCCCTCCAGCAGCCGGCCCTTGCAGGTGCCGCACGCGCCGTGACGGCAGCCATAGGCGATGACGATGCCTTCGCGCAGCGCGGCGGCGAGCACGGTCTCGCCATCGTTGACGGTGAACGCGTGCCCGCTCGACTGGATCGTGACGGTGTGGGGCATATCGGCCTGGCGAGGCGTGGTCCGCGACTGGTGAGTTATGACTGGTCAGACCCGCTTCAAGCTAAAATCGGGTTATGAGGCGCCTGCTCATCATCGGCTTTGGCGACATCGCCCAGCGCATGGTCCCGCTGCTCGCGGGGCGCTACCGTATCTACGCGCTCGCCCGCGACCCGCGCCGCTTTGCGCTGCTGCGCGCGCTCGGCGTGACGCCGATACCGGGTGACCTCGACGAGCCCGCCTCGCTCGCGCCGCTCGCTGGACTCGCTCACGACGTGGCGCACCTGGCGCCGCCGCCAGACCGCGGCGCGCGCGACACGCGCACCGCCCATCTGGTCGCCGCGCTGGCGAAGGGCGGCAGTCTACCACAGCACTTTGTCTACATCAGCACGAGCGGCGTCTACGGCGACTGTGGCGGAGAACTGGTGCCGGAGACGCGCCCGCTGCGGCCGCAGACGGAGCGCGCGCGGCGCAGGGCGGACGCCGAGCGCCAGCTGCGTGACTGGGGCAGGCGCAGCGGCGTGCGCGTGTCCATCCTGCGCGTGCCGGGAATCTACGCAGCGGACCGCTTGCCGCTCGCGCGGCTTACCCGCGGCACGCCGGCGCTCACTGCCGAGGAGGATGCCTATGTTAACCATGTGCACGCCGACGATCTTGCGCGCATCGTGGTCGCGGCGCTGCGCCGCGGCGGTCCGGGGCGCATGTATAACGCAGCCGACGACGCTCCGATCCGGATGGGCGACTACTTCGACCTGGTGGCCGATCGCTTCGGGCTGCCGCATCCGCCGCGCGTGACCCGTGCGGAAGCCGACCGGGTGTTGCCCGCGAACCTGCGCTCGTTCATGAACGAATCGCGGCGCCTGGTCAACCGCCGCCTGAAGCAGGAGTTGCGATTCGAGCTGCGTTATCCCAGCGTGCGCCACGGAATCCTCGCGGCCGCGCGAAATAGCGGAGAGCTCGATTCCGGAATGATTGCGGGGGGCGTGATTCGTGAATCGTGATTCGTGAATCGGCAAGACGGAATCCAGTCGACTCACGGCTCATCAATCACGAATCACGGTTCTTATCATGAATGACGCCATCATCGTCTTCACCAATCTGCCGGACCGCGAGGCGGCGCTCAAGCTCGCCAATGAACTCGTCGCGAAGAAGCTCGCGGCGTGCGTGAACGTGCTCTCGGAATGCACGTCGGTCTACCGCTGGAAAGGCACCCTCGAAACTGCCCGCGAGGTGCCGGTGCTGATCAAGACCCGCGCGGCGCGCTACGCCGAGGTCGAGGACGCGATCCGCGGGCTCCATCCCTATGAACTTCCGGAAATTGTCGCGGTCCCAATCGCGCGCGGTTGCGACGACTACCTCCAGTGGGTGGCGGACGAGACCAGCATTTCCGTCGGCTGATGCAATGCCCGGCATTGCATCCATTCAGCGAGCGGAGGTGACGCGCGAATCGGGGTCGTGCAGCAAACAGCGGGCATGGCATGACAAGGGGACCAAGCGGTTGCAAATCTCCGTTCTCCGTTCAACAGTGCGCCCAGCCCTTTTCGTCCTATTGATGCTATGCGGCTTTGCTCGTGCAGCGGAGCCGGAGCTGCTCGAGCCGGACCAGGCGTTCCGCTTCGCCGCGCGGTTGAAGGACGCGCGCTCGATCGAGGTGAGCTACCAGATCGCGCCCGGCTACTACATGTACCGGGACAGGTTCCGCTTCACGCTCGGCCCCGCAGGCGTGAAGCCCGGCGAGCCGCAATTGCCGGCAGGCAAGAAGCACCGCGACGAATTCTTCGGCGAGGTCGAGACTTATCGTGGCAGCCTCAGCATCTTGCTGCCGTTCGAGCCCGGTGATACGGGCGTGCCGGCGATACAGCTCGCAGCCGTGTCGCAGGGCTGCGCGGATATCGGCGTGTGCTATGTGCCTCACGAGCAGAAAGCCGAACTGAGGTTGGCATCGCTGTCCACGGGCGCAACGCCCAGCGATGCCGCGTCCGGAGTGCTATTCGGGATGGGCCTGGGCGCGGATGACGCGCGCGTTGCGCGTGTATTCGAAGGCGGGTTCTGGCTGGCGATCGCGAGCTTCTTCGGTTTCGGGCTGCTGCTCTCGTTTACACCCTGCGTGCTGCCGATGGTGCCGATCCTCTCCGGTGTCATCATCGGGACCGGCCAGCCGGTCACCAAGGCGAGGGGCTTCCTGCTCGCGGCCGTCTACGTGCTGGGCATGGCGATGACCTACGCGGTGGCGGGAGTTGCGGCCGGGCTGTCCGGGGCGATGCTCTCGATGGCGCTGCAGAACCCATGGGTGCTGGGCGCATTCGCCGCGGTGTTCGTCGCCCTCGCACTTGCCATGTTTGGCTTCTACGAGTT
>Ga0137349_1000033_pt1 | contig 10686 bp, 10 predicted proteins | sample EasRivERMLT630_2_FD_104757 | JGI IMG/M metagenome (GOLD analysis project Ga0137349, IMG submission 104757) | Soil microbial communities from meander-bound floodplain in the East River, Colorado, USA - East River MetaG ERMLT630_2 | ecosystem: Environmental > Terrestrial > Soil > Floodplain ... | reverse complement strand
TCCATCACAGTCTCTACTGGAGGGGGTTCTACTGGAGCCTCTGCCTGCGGATAGGCGCTGTTCTCGATCGTCGTTGCTGCACCTTCAGGGACGGGCATTTCTTCGACGGGCGCTCCACCGAGTTGGTCCGCAAGCTCCCCGGTGTTCATCGGCTGAACAGCTAGGTTCTCACCACATTCGGGGCAATATCCCACCTTGTTCTTGATCATTCCCTGACGGAAATGTTGAACAGTTTCTGTACCATACTTGCTGTTCTGGTCGTTGAACGTATATGCAGCTATGACGCCCTGATTGTATAGAAGGCCAATAGCCTTCATAAAGAGGAACGGAGCTTTATTGTGTTTGCGTATTAATTCAGCGAGGCGTGTGTAAGCCTGAGCGGTATAAATGTCTTCAGCCTGGTCTGCATCATTTGGATAAAAGCGAGTTGCTGGCAGAGACTGTGAGATTGCAGAGATAATGACTTCTCCGTGGGCTTTGTAGACGTTGACGATTTTGTTCTCGATGTCCGCCTCTTCTGCGTAATCATAATCATCCCCTTCGGTGCTGCTGATAAATCTCCAGTCGTGCGCAACCTCAGAGAAGTAGATGTTTTGCAGACCTTCCCAGAAGTACTCGTTACGCTTGAGAACTTTCATCATCCGGTCGCGAGCGAACTGGTCCCTTGAATCTATCTGCAATACCAAGGAGTCAAGAGCTTGCTTCAGCTCAGGCGCGAGGATTTCGTCTTCAGCGTTATTCGTCATTTACCTGTCCAGAACTTCAACAGATCTTTTTCTAGATCCAGGAAGCGTTGCTTGGCAAGACCCTTGAGATGGCCCTGACCGGAACGCTCCAATCCGTCTGCTATCTCAGCACTGATTGCGTTAGTGTTCTGATACATCTTAAAAGTCGTTTGCTTAATAGCAGCATTGATGTCGGCCTCACTTAGCTGAGGCAACTCACCCTTCTTATAGAGCTTTACGATATCGTTGTAAATCTGGTCGTAGTATCCCACCCCGCCAGTAGGGTTGTAATCTGGATGCAGCTTATTGCTGGCGTAATTCTTGAACGCGCGCCCTCGATCAATCCCGACAATTCCGTTGGGAGTTCGTAGGAACTGCGCACCGTGAGCATCCATATTTCCCGTGAGCCAGTCTACAGGATGATTTCTGATTACGTCTCTAAGCTCTTCAGCAGTAAGCGTCTTAGGGTCAACTTCCTTCAGGGTCGGCCAATTCATGTTGTTTCCGACCGCAGCCTGCATCGTGCCTGTCTTACCACCCATCTGTGTTACTTCTATCTTGATGGGATGCAAGCCTGCCAGATTAGCAACCTTGTTTGCAGCAACTTCCTGGTCTGCGAAGTAAGCTGGATTGGCTTCCTTGAACAGATAGTCCTGACCGTTCTTCGTATAAATGTCCTTGTTCTTCGTACCACCAAGTATATCCTCGGCGTCTTTTACCTTGATCTGGTATCCTGTGTCAGCACCAGTGGGCGCCGCACTCTTAATACCAGTAGGACCTTGAATCAAATCCTCAATAGGTTTAACTTTAGGACTACCTGATATCCAGCCACCATTCGGCTGTTGCTTCATGTATTGCGTGACGAACGGGTATGACGAAGCGTCTGCCTGGAAGAACGCGAGCTGTAACTTAGCAAAGTCGGAAGGGTCCATGCCGACCTTGTCGGCCTTTTTCACAAGTTCATCAGCTACTTGTTGCGGCGTAAGTTTGCTCGATCCTTGGAGAAGCGAGCCAATCATGTCATGATTGAAAAGCTCTGTAGCAAGATCGATGTCTCTCTGATCAAAACCTTCCTTCTGTAGAATGTCCTCTATAATAGGAGTAGTGAATGAGTGCTGCAGAGTCTTGTCACCGCTAGCTATAGCTTGCGGCTTCCCGATGTCATGTAGAGGGAGCGCAAGATTCATTATAGCTTCTACATCCATCCCTGAGCGATTAGAGATGTCTGCAAATTCCTCCGAAGTTAGCTGGGTCTTCCATTGCTTGAGCACATCCTTTGTGTGGGACTCGATGCTACCCATCTCCGTCCCACTGTGCTTGGCAAAGTTCTCTGCAATCTCTGGATAGGTATTCTTCAGATAATCTAAACTGCCGTGAGTATCTAATGACTTGATCGATTCCTTGCCAAGAGGATCAAGAGCCTTAGGTAGAGGGACATTTTCAAATCCCTCAAAACCTTTGGGAAGAGCTGATGGAAGTTCTGCTGGAGCTGCGACAGGTCCTGGAGCCTTGACGAGCTTTGGCTTCGCGACAGGTGCCTGTCTTGTAGCACCACCCACGAACGTATCGAAATCTATCGTGCCAAGATCTATATCTTCAGGTGTTCCTGCTTCCTCCATCTTACTGATGGTCTGGAACAAATCAGCATCTTCATACGCGAGTTTAGACTTCAATGCAGGATGCAGATCCTTCCATGCCATCATGACATCTTCAGGATCAGCGTTAGTATCGTGGAATAGATCTACGAATCCTTTATACTGTGCGTCATAATCGACAGGAGCTTCGACCGTTGGTTCTGCTATCGCCGCATGAGCCTCAAACGATGGATCGTGGGGCGCCCAATCTAATTCACTGGCCCTGGGATGGACGGAAAGAAATTCATCCACCTCAGCCTGGGAATTAAATGTTCCAACAGTCTTACCAGTTGTTGCATTGAATACGTCGATCTTACCAATATCCGGTGCTTCAACGTCACCGAAAGCTGCACCAGTAGGAGTCGGTGGAGAATCAACTGTATCTCCCTTGAGCTTCATGTCCCAGAGCTTTTGGACTTCCTCGGCTGCTTCGTAATGACTTGCTGACCCAAGGTATTCTATTGCAGCGAGGTGCAGTTCCTCTGGAGTTGTGCCAGGCGTGACCTCTTTCAATTCGTATGGAAGCTTGACTCCAGCCTCCTCAAAGATGTTATCCAAGTCCGCTATATGCTGTTGCATCGTAGCTGGACGATTTACATCCGTCGCGGAAGTTGTCACTCCCTGATAGACATGAGGCTGCTCTGCTATAGCAGCTTCCGACATTTGAAGATATTTCTGTGGGTCTGTCTGCGAGAGTTGTAACTTCTCAGCATCAGACATATCCGCCCAGGTCTGTGATGCCGGACCTGCTGGAGCTTGGCTCGTAGGAACTGGAACATCGGCAGGACGACCAGACTCCCACTGCTTGACTGCAGCAAGCTTAGCCTGCTCGGTTTTGGTGAGGTCACGTCCCGCAGCCGCAAGCTCCTTGAGAGTTCCTTGCTCGGTTATCGAGATAACCTTACCCTTGTATGTGGGCGCGCCCTCCCAGGACTTTGGAGGTTTCTTCGCAGTAGGAACCTCATTCATATTTGCAGCCGCCCACGACTCAGCTGCAGATACTTGAGAGGGTGGAGGAACTGGAGGAGGTTGAACTACAGCAGGACCAGCAACATTACCAGGAGTTGGAGCTGACACTCCACCGGGAGCATCCGATGGAAATACTCCCTTAAAAGTCCCACCACCTTCCTTTGGCATCCCGGCTGGAGCAATCTTACCTTGCTTCCAAGGAGTCGTCAGTCGATTCTTCTGTGATCCTACAGGTGCGAATAAAGTCTGTCTTGGGTCGAAGGCCATCGACCCTGACTTAGTATCTTGGGGAGTACCAACTACATAATCTGTATAGTGTATTCCACCGAACTCGCCTGTCACGCTGGGTTGATTGAGCGCGGCTGAGCCATATCGCTTCTCGCCTGTACTACTCAGTGCTTGACCACGAGAACCCTTGACCTTGACATGAGGACCGAAGTCCTGAGGATAACTCAGTAGTCCATTCAAGCGATCGATGGCGTCTGTTGCTACAGGGTCCATCTTGAGCTTTTGGTAGTATGCCCCAAGTTGTTCCGGTGTAGCCTGACCAGACCTGACGGCCGCATGTGTTACCGCACTAGGACCCTCGGCGTAGTGTCGTTGGTCGTTGAATGCTTTCGTAAGAGTCTTGATGTAATCCTTATCCTCAACAGGATCTAGCGATTTGATAATTACATCGAAATCTTCCTTCGGAACGGGCGCGCCTCGAACATCCAGAATCTTTGTAGTTTCTGGGAAATCAACTGGTATATGAGTACCACCAAGATAACTCTTATTCGATTGTCCTGTTGGTGGCTTACCTGCCTGACGAGCCTGTTTGGCTTCCTTTGGAGTGTAGTATCCTGCATGACCAAATCGGCCTAGCACATCTCCAGAGGACGTAGTACCAAATCCTTTATTGAGGACTAGATCTTCATGGTGGGGGTAATTCAGACTGTGCGAGAAACCTTCGACCCCTCGTGCGCGCTTCCAGAGGTTCGGAGGAAGCCAAGCAGTCTGCGCCATCTCAGGAGTCGCACCAATGAGTGCGCCTGCTCCAGCCGCAAGATACTTCTCTGGAACTAGATTGGTTGGATCAGTTACTACATCAAGACCAAGACCTAGCATCCCACGCTGTACAGGGTTAGCTCCACTCAGTGTCTCTTCAGGGGCGCGCTTTGTAAATTCCTGTGACGCTGAAGTAGCTCCTAAGCCTGCTTCATATCCTGACTTGACACCTTTGAGACCTTCCCAGACTACATCAGACAGAGGCTTCTTCTCACTACCTGTACTGGTAGCGTCCATCAGTGCGCCAAACGCGCGCCCTCCACTTTCCTGAGTTGCACCAAGAGCGCCAGCTATTTTACCCCCAGTAGACTTAGCCTGTGTTTTGATTGGCTCAACAGCCGATCGACCGACTTGCTCTGCAATATCTAGAGGTGCGGGAATGTGCTCATACCAAGGCTTCTCGACTGCGGGAGGCGCCACAGGAAGATTTACGTCGCCACGCGTTACCTTGCGCGGACGATTCGGATCGGTTGCCTCAGAGTACCAGTCGCGCGCACCTGATAGTGCGCGAATCGCTCTGTCGTAGAGTCCGCCGTATCCGTAGTCCTCAGAGCCAGCCATTATTGTGGTAGTTTGCCAGCCTTGCTATATTCTTCCTGGACTTTCGTCCAGTATTCCTTCTGAGCGTCGGGGAATTGAGCTTTCTCTCTGGCCTCTGCCATCCGTCTTTTCTGTCCTATGGATAAGTTCTGTCTGAGAGGTTTCATCTCGGATTCATCAGAACCTGGACCCGAACTTTGAACCTGGCTCGTCGGTAAAACCCGAGCCAAAAGGATTGCGTATCCTTCTCGCTCCGACTTTAGCAACTGTTGGAGGTCCTCGATATGCATCTTGTGCGCCGCGCACGCTGCACAGACGTTCGTTTGTAGAATATATGGCCTTTTGAACCAGGACATAAAACCTATAGCCACCTCAGTGAGCCACATAATGAGGATATCGGCCGCGCCGTGGACGTTTGTGATACATCTTAACAGGACGGTCGAGTTGTTTCTTCTCACGGTCCAACTTTTCCATCCTACGGTAGAATCCAGTCTGATCTCCAGAGGTTTCTAGGTATTCCAGAACTCGGTTGAGCTTCTCTCGCTGGGCTGTTACGTTAATTGACTTCTCAATCCAGCGATGTACCTCTTTGATTAGGTATCTGGCCCCATCATAAGGGTCATCTCCATCAAATTCCATGACGTCTTCCATTTTGACGTCGTCGTAGATACAAAGTGGGATGACATCCTCGAGCGCGCCAAGATTCTTGTCGACATAGTACCGCGAATCCTTGAGAACTTTGAGTTTCGGGAGGTTATCTTCGGGAGGTTCCGGCTCGAACATAGCCGAATACTCGTTGAAGGCGATCTCTCCGTAGATTCTGAAGATTCTGGCCGCTGTTTCGACATTGTATCCGTCTTTTGGTAGAATCCTGGGAGGCTTTGGCTTCCATCTGAGGTATTCGTGCATCAACATCTTGCCGCTGATGCGATCATTGTCCGCCAAAGTCACCGGGAATCGTAATTCCACCCCAGTTGGATTCACGACGTCCATGAATTGCTGTAAAATCGAGAGTTGGTCCCCTTCTTTTCGCTTCGCGCTGGGATCGATCACCACTGAATCGATGATTTCGTCCTGTGATAGCCTTACGAAGTCAGAAGCCCACTCCACAATCTTGCGATTCTGCTGTCCGTACTGACGATATATGAATGCTTGTCCATTTGGCGCGACTGCAGCCCACGCAATATACGTCATTGCACTGTGACCCCAATCGATTGCTGCGATCCTCGGCCAGAAAGCTGGAATCTTGAACGGCTCAACCAGATGGAGTGCGTTCTCTGGCTCTCCAGCGAAGTGCTCGAACCGCCATTCGTCGAAGACTTGCCCGGTGAATGTCCACCAATCACCCTCTAGCTTGGCTCTTTGCTCAGCGATGGGCAGCAAGCGAAGACGATTGATGTAATTCGGGTCAGCCTGCATCAAGAACGGATTATCCGTTAGCTTGGCAGGTATGAAGATCCTATATGATTGCGCTATTCTATCGTGGATCTTGGTGTATCCTCCCCTAGCAGGTTCGACAAAGCGACGGCGCACCCAAGCATGGCCGACGTTACCAGGGTTAGTAGCACTACGCACCACTGCAGGAAGAGTAGAATCCGCAGTACGACATCTTGACGTGAGATAGACATACTGGAATTCTTCAAATGCCGTGAGCTCATCGAAGCCTATGTAGTTGTACTCCGCCGTGTCATGGCTTCTAGCATCTTCAGCTCTAAGCATATAGCTGAACTGAATCCAGGCTCCCGACGGAAATGTCCAGCGATGTTTTGTGTCGTTGTAGGTTGCTCCGAAAAGTGGGTAGATGTCTCTCGATCTGGGGATAAGAGATTCTTCCAGTTCTGGGAAGGTTCTCCTGAAGACGATTCCTTTGAAGGTGCCAAAATTGTACCAGCCTTTTACAATGGGCAGCATCAGGAGGATCTCTGACTTTCCTCCACCTGCCGCGCCCCCGTACATCGCCTCGAAGATCGAATCTGGAATACGGATGAAGTCTGTTTGCCTTTTGGAAGGCTCCCAGACCTTATTTCCGTTTACTACCTGAAAGGGCATCCTAATCTAACCTAACCTGGACCTATGATCTTCAATCGGCGGTCAGCCGATCTTGGCCGAGACTACGCCGCCCGCCGTGCTTCTGACAAACGCCGCGCCAGTCATAACACCACCCGGCGTCGCTCCTGCGAGCGCGGCCCACGTAGTTCCGTCAAAGGATACCTCGACCGCGCCAGGTGCAGCGAGGAAGCACGCCCTTGCAGGTAGAGCGTATGTCTGTCCAGCGACTAGAGTCGTCGGCGCTCCAGCAGGAATACTGTATGGCATTACTTTTTACTCCACAGCTTTCTGTCTTTCTTCGGCGTGGCGCGCACGAACTCCTTCGCGACCGCAGAATCAATCTTCTGTGGACCTTTGAGTCCACCGTGCGCGGCGGCTTGCATGAAACGATACTGCTTTCCAGATACGGCTGGCATATCAGAACCCCATCTTGGCTCGACGCATAGCTAGATTCTGAGCGATACGAGGATCAACTTGATCTGGAGCTGGTGGCATGGGAGACTGCATCGACGGACCTTGAGGCGGACCTTGCTGACCCATCTGTTGATTTCGCATCATCGCAGCACGCTGTGCCAAACCTGGAACTTGACCTCCAAGCGTCGGGGGCGCGCCCATCCCACCCATTGGACGTGGCATCATGGGATTGCGCCCCGGCTGAGTTTGGTTCAAGCCGCGCGCCATTCCCGGAGGACGAAATCCCCCACCTTGCATCTGATTCTGCTGTCGGGGATTCTGCTGAGTCCTTTGCTTCTGCAGCGCAACAGACGGATCTCTGCCACCACCGTCGCCTGGAGGGAACATGTTGACTCCTTACCTAAGTGGGATATCTGCGATGCCGAACGCACGAAGGAGGTAGAGGATGAGAAGGATTATGATCACTACGCGAAGCACGATCTTGAATGGAGGGGACATCGGAACGTAGGCCTCTACTAAGTAGAGACCTACGCCCAATATCACGATAACCAATAGTAAGGTTATCATGACTTCAACCTATTTCGCTGGAAGCTGAGTTGCCTTCGGAACCTTGGACGCGTACTGTCCGCCACTGCTGAGTCCTGCTGCTCCTGGGGCAGAGCCAACGAGCCAAGTCGTTCCATCCCAGTATGCCTGTGACGCATCGCCCAGAACTACGTGCTCACCTACGAGCCATGCAGTCGTCGGACTAGCGGTACAACCGCTGAGAGCGGCGAGGTCTGCCGGAGGTGCTGCGCCGCTCGGAGTGAAAGCGCCAGGCGCGCCCGAGGTCGCTCCCGTCGCAGTCACCACCTCTGGGGGAGGGGGTTCTGTGTCAAGAACCTCGATAGGAATCTCATTGGGAATCAAGGTAGCTGTGACAGAAGGATTCGCGGTGGGAGGACCCTCATCTGAGGTTACTGCCATCCACGCCTGTGGATTCTCTGGATCGATTGCAAAGGCATCGATCATCTTCTGCTTGCGCGCGGCTTCAGCTTCTGACGCAAGGCGGCGATCTGTGATCTCTGCCTCGACACCTTCGTTCAGCGTGGTCTCTTCCTCTGGAGCGAGGACGCTGGATCTTCCATCGTCGCGTCGTCGCGCAAGCGCGCGCTCCTTCAGAGAAGCTCGAAGGGCGTCTTCGTACTGACCAAGCGAGTTCGATTCGACGTACAGTTCCTTCGTCGCTACGCCCTTGGCAACTCCTTTGACCATAAGGAGTACGTCGCCTGGGCCTGCTGTGAGTTCACCGTGCTTCGTCTTGACTAGCAGCGGCGTCGACAGGTTCACTCTGTCCTGGGTCGATGGTGTCGGATCGGGCATCTGGTTTCTCCCTGATAACTAGCACGTTAAAAGCTTTGGGACCATTTGTGCCCTCCTCATAATCAAAGGTTACTTTGTCGTTCTCTTTAATGTTTCTAAAGGGAACTGAGTTACGTGAAACCTTTGACCAGTGCAGGAAGTAATCGCGTTCATCTTCACCCTCTACGAACGCGAAACCTTTTTCAAGAAATATCTTGCGAACATAACCATTCATTTTACCCCACCTCAATAGTCTCGTAAGTAGTCTCTTCCTTTGACTCTGGAGAAAACACAATAACCTGTGCGGCGTTGGTCTGCTCAGTGACGATAGTAGGCTTCGTAGCCGCCATGATGGACGCCAGGTTGCGCGCTATCAGTGATAGGTCCTTGGCGTCCTTGTTATCCAACTTGTCTGGGGTTATACCTGCCACGGCTGTGGAGAGTACACCAAGAACCTGGTCACGCACAACCAGGATGTTGTGGTCGATAGCCGCTGCTAATCCTGGGGATTCTGTCTCTGGACCGGTGCGCCCGTGGCTGTAGTGATGGGCCATCGTCGCATTAACGCCCCAGGACTTTGCTGCGTTGGCAGCAGTACCGAGGGCCGCGGCTGTACCGATGAGCTGCCTGAAGATCGGTGGGACGTTACCTTGTTGGGGGTAGCGACCACCACGTTCGTCGCTTGTCTTAAGGTGGCGTCTACCAGCGAGAATGGCGAGGCGGACGGCGTCATCTTCACTTGCATCGGTTGGGTTTTGCTGAACTGTTTCAAGAGCGACATCAACTGGCTTGATCTCTTCGATGATGACTGGGTTCTTGGTTGGCTCTGGCTTTATCAGCTCGGGCTTGGTCAATGGAATCTTCAGGCGACGAAGCAGATTGCTGTCCGAATTTACCCTTCGGTCTGCTTCTTCCTCACTGATAAACATTTTATGTCAGGCTCCTGAAGATGGCGTGGTCAAATTGTAGCACACATCGGAAAACTTGTCAAGCAAATTCGTTAAGTGCTTTGTTTTCAATGAGTTACAGCCAGCCGTTCAGCAAGTGAACAGCTAAACCCTGGTTGTCATTTTATATAGTCTAATCTATGGGACCCGTCTTATATGGGACCCGTTATCTAATTTCTTACTCAGGCTTGTTGTGTATAAATTCGTAGACAGGTAGTTGGTGGATAGCCTTAGCCCGTAGGGCGATATGGGACCCGCGGAGCGGGACGGTATACCCCCGACTCGTCCGTGGGCATCGATTATCGATAATCATTGTCACGCGCAGCCCACCAAAAAATAGGGCACTTGACAGAATACATATGCCATGCTACAATGTCTGTATGGTCGGTTGACGCACGGCGCGCACGGCGCAACGGTGCGCGCTTGACAAGCTACCGACGGTATGCTACAATGTATGTAGTTAAGGAGACGCAAGCATGGTGAGTGTAATTCGGATCGGGCGCACATGGCACATATTCGCGGGGGACGTGCATGTGCAAGGTGGATTTTTCTCTAAGGCCGCGGCAGTAGCGGCCAGCGTCGGACTAGTATTGTGAGCATTACGCTCACCCGGAAGCAATACCGGTCGCTGCACTACAGCATATTGGACGGCATGTTACGTGCCGGGTATAGCGTAGTGGTCAGAGGCTAGACTCACGACGAACGGTAAACACTCCGAAATGGTCCGATCCAAGTTATTGGACCATATGCGTGTCAGACACGCACTGATGAGGAGTAAACATGAAATTGCGTAACGGTCTGTATGACACGGTTTACGGTAACACCGCACTGTATAAGGGCGGTAAGACGGCGAAAGACCTAGACATGGGCGAACGCGTCCCGGTCGAGCTTCTCGAAGTGTCGACGTGGCGTCCCGAGGGTGTCAAGGTCGCACCAAACGGCGCACGGGTGATCGCGTAATTCCTACATACTTGCAATCGTTCGCCAGCGTGGTATAATTACTGTGTTGGCGAACGGTGC
>Ga0137349_1000032_pt1 | contig 10967 bp, 19 predicted proteins | sample EasRivERMLT630_2_FD_104757 | JGI IMG/M metagenome (GOLD analysis project Ga0137349, IMG submission 104757) | Soil microbial communities from meander-bound floodplain in the East River, Colorado, USA - East River MetaG ERMLT630_2 | ecosystem: Environmental > Terrestrial > Soil > Floodplain ... | reverse complement strand
GGGAGGGAAAAACGGCGGCCACGGTAAACAGCCGTGGCCGCCGCGCCATTGAAGTCCGGGTGATGGAATTCTGGGCCGCTGGCCAGCGGCATATCAGGTTGTCAGATCGCCGTGCTGTTCCTTCTCTTCCGTTTTGAAATGCGGAAGATGGAAGAGACTCGGTGCGTGCTCCGATTCCAGCCGTGGCGATTGGTTGTCGCCAGGTGGCAAGGGATGAGCACCAGCCTCGACGGCGGGGACTTTAGTTTGGTCACGCGCTCGTCCGCCCTTGGGGAATGCGTTGTCGGAGTTTGGCCTAATGAGAGCCATTGCACCGATCATCGCAAACCCAAGGATCAAAAGCGCCTTGATGGGCCACTTCATTCTTTGTTCTCCTGGGATGTGGTGATGCCTACAAAACAGAGGGTGTTCCGCGTGTTCCCAGACCGAAGCGATTCATCATCGCAACTCGCCGCCTGGTACTAACTGGGCAATGTAGGTATCGACGCAGTGCTAGCGAATTTATTCCGAGGAGTGAAAATGTACGGTTAGCGCAAAGTTTCCATCGACACGGCCGTGAAGCTGTTTTGAGTAAGTCAAGTTTGTGGCCGGTAGCAACGAAGATTTGGGTGGTATGGGCAAAAGATTCTTCGCAGAGCGATCTTGACGGTTGTCTCCGATACTAGCTGTGGGTCGATAGCACATAAGGAGTCATACCCATGCTGGTTTTATCACGGAAGATTGGCGAGAAGATAAAGATCGGAGACAACATTACGATCTCCATCGAAGGCATACGCGGTGACAAAATCCGCCTCGGATTCGAGGCACCCGACGACGTTATTATCCTGCGTGGCGAACTGCTACAGCGCATAAAAGAAGCCGTTGCGGGAGAGCATCCCGCAACGGCTGATGATTATCGTCGGGCTGGTTAGGCAGCAAGCAAAGCATCCAGTCCCGCCGTACTGATGCCGATCTTGTCGAGCTTCTCCCGAAGTTCCACGCCTTCACGTTTGCCGAGTCCCTTGGGATTCTGCATCCAGTGTGGTGTGAGGAGCATCCGTAGAATCTCGATCTCCGGCCCGCTGAACGACATCGCATTCAGCCGGTAGTCCTCAAAGGCTTCACAGGCAGCCGGCACGATGGGCTTGATGAGTTCGTAGATCGCGTTAGCGAACGTCCGAATCTCAAGCTGCGCGTGGCTGTCCATCCGCAACCGAAGGAAGTGGAAGAGATTGTGCAAGTCAATCTTCCAAAATGCTTCGGTGTAGGTGGAGAGCGGCAAATCCTTACGGGCTTGCTCGCGGGCGACACCAAACTTCAACCGCTCGTCGTACTCGCCACGGCTCAGCAACTGGATTGCCAGTTCGTTCCGGTCCAGGTAGTCGGCCGGCGTCGGCTCGTGATCGAAGACGATGCAGCCGAGGCCATTCATCTTGATCTCGTCGAGCATCTCGCCTTCATCGTCGGGTTTTGTCGCCTTCTCCAGCACGATCCAGCCATTCATGCCCATGTCGTACTTGGTGCGATAGCCTTCTGGCCAGGCTGTGACCAGGCCGCCAGAGCCTTGCTTGTTCACGCTGCTCTGCGTGCGCCAGTCCTCCGCCTCTTGAGCCGAGTCAATCGCCTCGGAATACCGTGTCGAGTATTCGTTGATCGACGCCGTGCGATGGCGGACCCACTGTCGCCAGCAGTCCATCGGCGCACGGACGCGGAACTTGAACTCGACCATCTCCAGCGGCGTCGTATGGTAGTGCCGCAAGAGGTAGCGGATGAGGCCCCTGTCGTCGCTCACCGACTTCGTGCCCTTGCCATACGACACGCGGGCTGCTTGCACGATTGCGGCGTCATCGCCCATGTGATCGACCAGGCCCACGAAGCCGTCGTCGAGACACTCGATGAGCGTCCCATTCGTCTTCTGCTCGTAGAGTTGAAGGAGACCGAGGTATTCCGGGTCCGTGATCTCGCACGGGTCTTGTGTCCGGTCGAACTTATTCATTCTGCTGTCGAGACTCATTGCTGCTCCTAAGCTGCGATTGAGAAATAAGCGTCGTTGACCAGCTTCCGAGCCTGGCGAGCGCGTTTCTTCTTCTTCGCGCCCTTGATGCGGTCGTAGTTCGGCATGCGCAGAGGGTTCTGCCACACGTCGATGACGTACATCTCCAGTGCATCAGCGGTCAGGGTTTCGTACAACGTTTTGTGCCAGCGGGCATCTTGCAGTGCATGATGGCCACCAGTTCGCGGCGGCAGGGGCGGTTCGCCCATGTCACGCCAATACGATTGCAGATCGAAGACAGGTGGAACCTCGTCAACGACCTGGCGGAGCACGTCCGCGTCATGCCCGCCGTCGCGGGTATAGAGCGTCTTCACGCCGCTCAGAATCTCCTGGACAGCCAGGCGGATGCTGAGCAAGCAGTGTGTTGGCTCGTGCTTATGTTGCTTGAGGACATTCGCTCTGAACCACCAGCCGGCGCGCGACAAGTCAGCCTCAGAGGAGATGCGATGCAACTCCTGGCCGTCTTCCCGCACGATCCCGACTGAGTAGAAATCTCGGCGCTTGTCTCCCTTCGTGGTTCCTTGGATGAACTCCACGTCGAAGAACGCACGCATTTCAACTCCTAAGCTGCAAGGGTGTAATCGGGCGAGAGCTTGTTTCGCAACCTGTAGATGCCTCGGCGAATCTGCATCCAGGCAGCGTCGGATGTAATGTCCATCACTTCGGCGACTTCGAGGCGGGTCAGGCCCTGGCAGTAGTAAAGCTCGACGGCTTCACGTTGGGTTGGCGTCAGCTTGCTCAGTTGATCTTCAATCGCCTGCCAGACGTTGTGAAAATCTTCCTCTTGCTCGTCGAGTTCGGGCGCGAAGACTTCAAATAGCTGTCGGCCATGTCCGTCTTCGTGTTCGAGAAGCGCGTCAAGCGAAACCTCTTCGCGGCGCACTCCGGTTTTCATTTGCCTGGCGTGGCTGATGATCTTCCAACGCACCATCGTGTTCAGATACGCGAAGGCACTGTTGGCTTTCGTACTTGGCGGAGCACACTGCATGAACGTGAGCCAGGCTTCGCTCACGCAGTCTTCCGCCGCGTTCTTGTCCTTCATGTACTTCCTGGCGTTCGCCATCAAGCGCTTGTTGAAGCGCTCATACAGCCAGGTCAGCAGATCGGGGTCTTTGGTTTCGAGGTACTCATTGAGGCGGTCAGCCTCAGTAGGCTCGAATTGCGGGGCATCTAGGCAGACGGTCATTGCGGATTCCTTATGAGGGAACTTGAATCGTTTAGCAAAGATCGTCAAACCGTGCCTGCTAGCACATGAGAAGCTAGTCCGATTAGCGAAAGTTTTCCGTCTAGCGAAAGAATCCGGTCAGGTTGAGCCTGACGTATCGGATGTGCGGGCAAGCTACATAGCGCTGGAGGGGGATAGCGTCTCGGTTCGATCAGATTGGCATGTGAGCAACGCATGCGCAAGAGTCCCGTACAACTGCCGCCCGACGTGGACCCCAACAGGGTTGACGCCGATCAGTTTGTACGTGCTGGCGGTGATGCCGTTTGCGACATCTGCGGCTTCGTGTTCGCCGTGCATCCCGATCATCCGATTACGGACTGGGACGGCAACCACTTTCTAGTTGTGTCCTGTGAGGGCGTGGCGCTCAAACTATGAACCGCAACCACTACTTGGCGATTGGCACTGTGGTGCTCGCGTGGGGCCTCACCTTCAACAGTATCCAGCGTGTCACGTTGCATGAGCACGTACATAACGCAGTAGAGAAACAACGTCACCAGGCGGCGCAGGGCACGGGTGAGTATCCGATGCCGATGCCGAGAACCATCGAAATCCCAAGCTGGATTCGGTATGCGTTTATTTCGGCTGGCGCGGTTTTGATGTTGCACGGCGCAGCCATGAAGAAACCGGGCAAGTGACCCGAATGTAATAGTGAGAGCGACAATGCCGACCCGGTGTAGCCTCATCGACGCCGGGTCGGCAGTTTTATGATGGCTGTACTAGCAACGGAACAAATTATCCAGACCGCAAGGTCTAGCACCCGATCCCTTCACCGATGCTTCCGTGCCAGCGTGGCAACGGACACAACACCCCTTTCCAAGGAGGAGCGCATGAAACGCTTCCTGATGATGGTCACCCTTGCGGTGGCTCTGTCGTCGGTTGCTCACGCACAGGACCGGCTTCCGCCAGTTCCCATGAGCGACACGACTCCGGCTGCGACTGCCCCGCAGCCTCCAAGCGAAGACGCGGTGTCTTCACGGCGAGTTCGGGCCGAAGCTCCGAGCATTTTGTTCCGTGGGAAAGCGAAGGCCAGCAAGGCAGCCCCAAGCTGTTCGGCCACCGCGCCCACATGCACGACGGCAGTTCCGCCGGCGCAGGCCCCATCCTGCTCCGCTGCGGCTGATCCGACGTGCGCCGCTGTCACAGCGTCTCGGCCGCGAGGCCCGACCTGTGAAGTCGAAGCCGCTGATACTTGCGGCTGCGAAGGCTTCCATACGTGCTCGTTGCACGTGCGGGAGTTCCGACCACTCAAATTTGTGGTTCGGGAGTTTGTGCAGCGCCCAGTCTATGGAATCCAGAAAGCGGCGGCCGACGCCGAGGCTCGACGCCTCGAACGGGCGGAGTGCCGACTGGAGCATAAGACTGCCGAGCTTGCTTGCGAGTCCGAGCGGCTCGCGCGAAAGGCCAACAGCACGTGCCCGTGCGACCCCCATGCCAAGGCGGTCCTCACCCGGCAGTCAGTGCGCTTCGCCAACGAGGCGAACGACGTGACCTTGAAGCAAGCTGAGTTGGACGCCAAGCAGGCTGCCAACCATGCCAAACAGCAAGCGCTCCGTGCGAAGCACATGGAGCTTTACCCGATGCGTGATTAAGCCGCCTCCTGTGAAGGGACGGTTCATCCGGCCGCCGGGGTGGAAACACCCCGGCGGTTTTTGTTTATGAACACATACCGAATCGAATACCAGTCGAAGGGCGCGTGGACGCCGGGCATGCTCGTCAAGATGAGCGCCCGCCACGTGCGCTACTACCTCCAGTTCCTGGCCGGCGAGCGTCCGATGGTCAGCTACCGGGGCACGCTGGTCGCCAAGATGTACCGGAAAGAGAAGCGGGCACTACCCGCCCGTATGAAACGCTGCGAGCCAGATTGGGCTACAGAGGATGGTTTTTATGTCTTCGACGGGGAGCAGCTAGAGTACCAAGACCTGACTCAGACTCGTGCGCGATGAGTTCAAACGTGTGGCCGGTGGCGATGCAACGCCAGGTGCCGTCCTCTTGAAACATTGGGCAGAGGCTTTGTCGTTCGCCAAGCAACGCCCACGGCAGCGGCAGACCGCCGTCGTCGGCAACCAGCATCAGGCTGCGGCCGTTGGTGGCCGCCATGATGCACAAACCGGGCACGTCCTTGCCACCGATGCGGATGGTCAAGCGTTCGCCCTCACGGAAAATGTAGGAGGGGTCCATGTGTGACTGCGACTGTGAGCCGCCAGATTTTTACGAGGAAGTGATGTTTCGCGCACGCAAGCAGCATAAGTGCTGTGAGTGCCGCTTGCCAATCCTGCCAGGCGAATACTACCACTATGCGGCCGGCAAGTGGGACGGCGACTTTATGGCGTTCAAGACGTGCCTCGCCTGCAAGGTGATCTGGACGAGTTGCGTCCAGCTTGGCTCGTGTCAGTGCTTCGGTGAGCTTCGGAGCGAGATCAACGAGATTGATCGCTACTGGGAGCGGCCGTGGCAGCCGTCGCCGGCACAGTTGGCGATGATGCAGGCACGGTGACGATCACCGTTCGGGAATGATGCGGCTTGACGTGGCCAGCCTTAATTAGGCGCTGAAGGACGCCGGCCAGGCTGAGCGGGTTCATGTCCACCGCCACCGCGATCTGCGGGTTCGAGAAGCCGGCCCTCCGCATCTCAATGATCTTGGCGTCCCGCTCCTGCGTGCGCCGAGTGCGGCCCTTGCGCTTAGCACCCCTGACGATTGGCAACCACCAATTGCTCATGCGACCCTCGGAAGTGTCTTGCCGGTCGTATCGCGGGCTAGAATGCGACCTTCCTTGATGAGCCGAGAGACATACATCGAGACGTTACTGGTCTTCATCCCCATCGCCTTCGCAATGTCGGGATTGGCGAAGCCGAGTTCGCGCATCTCGATGATCTTCAAGTCACGCCGTTGACGGGTCAGCGTCCGCATACCCTTCTGCGAACTCTTGCGGCCCATTTGTCCCTGCCACTTATCTCTTGCCATAGAGGCACGCCCTCTCTCCAAGCTTGCGTGGCCCACGGTCACTGATTCGCTGTCCGAGCATCAGTTCACCGAAGGCCAGCATAAGATTGAACTCGCTGCCGCAGCGGTCACAGGCGGCGTTGAAGTCGTCGCCGTGCGTCGGTCCCTGCAAGAGCCGCCCGCCGCAGTCTGGGCACTTCGCCCGCCCGCGTCCATCCATCGACTGTTCGATAAGGTCGATCTCGTCCTGGGTGAGCGACTCACCCTCCCTGCGGCTGCGCCGCTTGCGGCACGCAAACTTGACGAGTTCGACTAATCCGCCAAACATCAGTTCGCTCCCGGTGAGTAGTCCCGCACGATAGTCGGTAAGCGAGTGTCATCATTGCATTGGTGATAGATTTCCCGCAAGAAGTATTTGCCGGCCGGCGACTTCATCTGCTGAAAGATCGCGGCGATGACCATGCCCGTCTGAAATACGTCGGCCCATTCGCCTTTGATCGCCTGGTACTCCAGAGCTTCGATCACCACGTCGATCACTTCCTTCGGGACGCCAGGCGTTGAGCGCACGACTTCCCGCAGCGTGTCCGCACGGTAGTAGTGGCCAAGGCACTTCTCCAAGAGTTCCCGCGTTTGCTTATCCATCGCCCACGATCTTCTTTGGAATGGTGAAGCTCCAGCACAGCAACACGGCACCGGCCGCCATGAGTGCCCACGGCCGCCAAGGCGGCGGCTCGATTATTTTACCAGCAAATGGGCGCGCCCAGTCCTGGGCCGCGCTGTGCGTGACAACGCGGGTCTCGTAGTTGACGACTAGGTGGCCAGCAATCCCAATCGTGAGAAGGAAGATGCCGACGCCAAGGAAGAGTGGTTTGAACATCGCTTATAACCCCGTGGTCTCAAAATCAATGTGGCACACGCCGTCCTTGCGAATTTGGAAGGCGAACTCGCCGTGATCCAGAATCCGAATCAGCTTGTTCGACGGATCACCGGCTTCGCGCTGATACAGGTACGCATCGACGCCGACCTTGAGCACGAAGCTGTCCATCAGCGAGCAGTCGGGATTCATGCTCCAAGAGAGGCATTGCTTGCTGTTCCGATTCTCTCTGGCCCAATCCTGAGTAACGCTGGCGGCCACGCCCGCACGGTGCATGCGCGCCTCCCCGATTGGTTTCACTCCGTCGCCGATCCTGATGTACTCGAAGTTCGGCACCGGGTCATAGGCGACGACATCTTGCCCCACGTCCATCTTCATTCCTGGCTCGTGAGCGTGTCCCGATGGGGAGATGAATTTCGGTGGCGACCCTTCATAGCGACGGCCACGGCCGTGTAGTTGGTTCAGCGCCGCTTGAATCTCGGCCGGCGAAGAATCCGTAGGCGGGTTGTGAACCTTGTCCGGCTTGGCATCCGGGTTCGGCAGCGTCGTTTTACCGTCGCATCGCCGGCAAGGCTCGACACTGCTGAGGCCCACGTATGAACCTGGAGTGGCCGTGTGGGCGCAGTCAGGACAAGGAATCTCGGCCGGCGGTGCAACGGCTTTGTTCATTTTCGCAAGCTCTGGAAAGTCATACTTGCCTGGCCAAAGGAACGGCCCCTGGCTTGCCGCGATGAGTCTCTTTCGCTCCTCTTCGAGGCGTTGTATCGGGTAGCGGTGAAAGTATGATTCGCCAGCATCACGCGATTTCAAAGCTTCTTGGCGGAAGTCTTCCGTCTTGTCCATCCACTGCATTACCGCCCGGTTGAAGCGGCGCTTCTCCTCGCGTTTCTCTGATGTAAAGGTGAAGTCGCCCGGCCGCTGGACAGTGAACGTAAGGCCCGCCTTCACTGCCGTCTCTATCAACTCCCGTTGGTGCTGGAAGAGGTTATCGGCCGCCGCTGCGTGCGCCAACTTCTCTTCCAGGGCGGTTGTATCCAGGCCGGCAGCCTTCAACTTGCCGAGGTCAATGTCAGCCCGCAGGTATTGGAAGTTGGGGACAGAGTTAGGAACTTCCGGCATGATCGACTCCTTCTGCATGTTCGGCATAATTGGCAGCTTCCGCAATTGCGATCTCCGCGATGGCGCGAAAGTCGGCGCAGCGTCCGAGCCGCCCAAGGGCCGCCCGAACCTCCGGCGTCAAGTCGCTCCGAGCCGTGAAGGTCTGACAGAGGGTTTGAATGAACGTGATGTGAGTCACCGAATCACCGTCCGATTCAGGGACGGCCAAGTCGGCTTCCAGCATGATCTCGATCAGGCTGTTCGGAGCAAGCTCGATCAAGGCGACACCTTCGACCAAGCTGACCCCGGCTATGGCCTGTGGTGGCACGCCCGCCACGCTCAGCGCGACCAACGTTGTACCCTCTTGTTGAGACTCACTCAGAGCCGCGACGGCATCGACGATCAACTCTTCGAGGTTCATGTGTAGGGTCTCTGAGGGTTAGCCGGTCGTGCGGATTGTAGCAAATGCGCACGAAAAAGCCCCAGTCAGGTTTTACGCCGACCGGGGCCTGAGATCGCTTTCGGAGTGCGGGTCTTGGTGTACTCTCTTGGCGATCCATGTCTCCCCGGTGCGCCCCGGAGGAAAGGGGCGTCCCGATGAGAGAAGTATCGTCGCGATGCGCGGAGAACTTGCGAGCTAGGTTCTCGCTATCCTCCAGCAGTTATCGAGCCTTTGGAAAGGAAAGAATGCCAACGGTATCTACCGTTGCCCAGCCGGGAGACGCCAGGATTTCCAGGTATTTTACCGGATTCAAAAGAGGGCGACACCAGCCTCTATTCGCCGCAAGTCCTGTATTCTCAACGACTTGCCTAAATTACCCAGATTCAAACCAAAATCTACTTAGCTTCCGGGGAAATTGCTTGTTTTCCCTGAGTCTTGAGGCATACTTCAATACGGGTGTCGGCTGACTACCGCCGACACCACCGTCCGACACCAGTAGCGGGTGTCGGATGCCTTGCAGCGGGTGTCGTCAGTTCGGGGACCAGGACTCGAACCTGGACTGACAGAGCCAAAATCTGTAGTGCTACCATTACACCATCCCCGATTAACACCATGAGGCGACCGATGAACAAGCCAGCCAAACCCACTCCAGACTTCCCTTTGTTCCCACACGGCAACGGCCAGTGGGCGAAGAAAATCAAGGGGCAGCTAACCTACTTCGGCCCGTGGGGCGATCCCGCCGCCGCGCTCCAGCGCTACCAGCAGCAAGAGGCTCAGCGGTCGGAACAGGTTCAGGATGTAACGGTTGTATCAGGAAACACCAAAAGCTCCAAGGTAGCGTCTAGGCAGAAAAAACCGCACAAAGACTTCCCGCTTTATTGGCATCCCACCGGCCAGTGGGCGAAGGTCGTGCGTCAGAGAACGCGCTATTTCGGCACCGACGCAGACAACGCTTTGCAGCTTTGGCTGGAGCAGAAAGATGACCTCTTGGCGGGCCGCGAGCCAACGTCCAAGAGTGACGGAAAGATGCCGCTCCATGAACTGGTCAATCGCTACTTGACCTCCAAAAAGCTCTCGCTAGAAGGTGGCGCACTGGCACAGCTAACCTACGATCAGTACGAGCAAGATTGCGAGCGCTTGCTGGATTACTTCGGTCGCAACATCATTGCCGAAAGCCTCGGTCCTACCGATTTTGAGCGATACAAGGCGGCGATGGCCAAGACCATGAAGCCGACCGCTTTACTCGGTGCAATCAATCGAACCAAGATGATCTTCAAATATGGCGCAGAGATGCGCTTGATGCCGCAGGTCAATTACGGCCCTCAATTCGTGCGGCCGACCAGCAAGGTGCTCCGCAAAGATCGGGCAGAGAAGGGCGAACGGTCATTTACCCCGGCGCAGATTCGAGGCGCGCTAAAGGTCGCCAACCGCCAGTTGAAGGCGATGATCCTACTTGCCATCAACTGCGGATTCGGGAACGAAGACTGCTCGACACTCCAGCAGAGAGACCTGGACTTGAAAGGCGGTTGGCATAAGAAACATCGGTCAAAGACCGGCGTCCAGCGTCGAGCACCATTATGGCCTGAGACCGTGGAAGCAATCAAAGAGGCCCTGGCCAAGCGTTACCGCCCAACTGGTGACACGCACCCTGATCTGGTATTTATCACACGTTCGGGCGCGGCCTGGAACAAGAGCGGCACGGCCATCACGTTAGAATTCAACAAGATTCTCAAGGCGCTCGGCATCGACCAGAAGGGGCATTCGTTCTACTCCCTCCGTCGAACGTTTGAAACGATTGGCGAGGACGCGAACGACCAAGCGGCCGTCAGCTTCATCATGGGCCATGTGCCGCGCAATGACGATATGGCCGCTGTGTACCGTCAGAAGATGAACGACAATCGCTTGCTGCGTGTAGCGAACTTCGTCCACGACTGGCTGTTCAAAGAATCTGTTGATAGTCCTTCGGTCGGCCAGAGCGAGTCGCAGGTTGTGCTTGAGGATGCACAGACAAACGCTGCTTGAATCGCTCTAGGGATTCGGGACTAATCCTCCAGCGGGGCTTGAGTTGGCCCCGCCCGATATTGATCCCAGAAAGCTCGCCGCTCTTGAGCAGCTTTCTCACTTCATCAGGATGAATGCGAAGGTGCTCCGCAACTTCATCCGCAGTCAGCATCGGTTCCATTTGCTTCCTCTTCGTAAACGACAAAAAGCCCGCTCACCTTTCGATGAGCGGGCCAGGTCACGCTGGTCGCACCGGGGTTCAACTCGCTTACCTCTCCGCCAGGATTAGTCGCGAGGGTCCGCCCACACCTAGCCCGGTGATACGGCGAATCTCTGCCAGCGTGGCGCTGTTAT
>Ga0137349_1000023_pt1 | contig 12439 bp, 19 predicted proteins | sample EasRivERMLT630_2_FD_104757 | JGI IMG/M metagenome (GOLD analysis project Ga0137349, IMG submission 104757) | Soil microbial communities from meander-bound floodplain in the East River, Colorado, USA - East River MetaG ERMLT630_2 | ecosystem: Environmental > Terrestrial > Soil > Floodplain ... | reverse complement strand
TGTCCGTCGTGTTGGGAGCGATCGCAACGTAGGTGGAGAACGTCGCTCCAGCACCCGTTGACGTGCGGTTGGAAGCGCCACGAGCGATGCTGAGGTAGAGCGTGTCCGGAAGCAGAATCGCCGGGATCAGAAGCGTCGTCTGCCCGCCAGATCCGCCGCCACCGCCACCGGCTGCCGTTGATGCCGCACCCGCTACCGCATCCCCGCCGCCTCCGCCGCAGCCGACAGCGAACAGGAAGCACATGGAGACGCCGCGTGGCTTGCTCCACGTCGTCCAGCCAACGCCGGCAGCCGTCGCGTTCGCCTCGAAGACCTGTACGTCGCTCTTGGTCGGGACGGGAAGGAAGCCGAGATCAAGCACTCAGTATTTCCCAGCGATGACCGTACACATCCACCCAAAGTTCGCCGGCTGCGAGACGGTGATCTTTACGCAGATACACCATCCAGCCGGGACCGCAAAATTCAGCGGCACGTCGTACACCGCATTCGTCGCGGTCGTCGTCAGCGTGCCCGTGGCCGGGAGCGCGATCTCGTCGAGGAACCACGCCTGCGTCCCGATTGTCGGCGTTCCGCTCGTTACGGACGACAGCCAGATTTTCGCGACGGCCGCGTTAGATGTCGTCGTGGTGTTGCCGGCATACTTGAACCGGAGCCGCTGGACGAATCCGCCGTTCGTGGCGTCTGCCGTCCATGCCTTGTAGATGTCCGTCCCGATGGTGCCGGAGATATCGTAGACGACGCTGGCCGCCGTCGTAATCAGGGTCGAGCCCTGCACGTCGGAAGCCTTGCTGTATACGGGGTCTGTGTTGGCCGCCACGTTGTCTCCTTACGGCATCGCCCATCCGCTCATCTGAGCGAGTTGCGCGCCGATGTTCGCGTTGCCAATGTGCTCCGCCGTGACCGTGGCGAATACGTCCTTCGTCCCAGAAGAGAAGTTGACGAGCCCGTTGCTGTTGGAAGACGACCGTACGGTGTCGCGCGTGAGCGAGGTAGTGCCGTTGAACGTCCCCTTCCCCACTTCCCACTCCGTCCCGGTCTGCCCGACGATGGCGTACTGGACGACGATCGAGCCCGAGCCGAAAGCCGTGGCGAATGACTGGAACTGACTCACCGCCCCGGCAAGGGTGAGGGTCCCGGTGCCGGTTGTGGTGGTCGTCTCCTTACATCTGTCGGCCGTTGCGGGCATCGAAAGCCGCCGCGCTACGCGATCCGAATCAGCCCGGTCGCGGCGTCGTTCGTCGGCATCGTCAGCGTGAACGTGCCGGACATAACGCTCTGCGAGCCGAAGGTGTGGACGGAGCACGCGAGCTTGCCCGTCGAGCTGTCGTTGTAGATCAGCACGGCGTCGAAGGCGGCCGAGGAAGTCAGGTCCGCCCAAGAGAGCGAGCCGCTCGGCGTCCAGAATGCGGTCGTGCCCGTGGCGTTCGGCGCCGTCGCGTTCGTGACTGCCGCTCCGCCGGCCGCATAGTTCCCGGTCGCGGCCAGTTCGCCCGTCGCGCTGTACGCCGTGGTCGTCGCATCCACTGACGGCGACGCGGCTACGGTGTAGAGCGCCCCCTTGAAGTTGTCCTTCGTCGTGACCGTGCGCGTCCCGTTCGCGCCTTGCGCTCCGAAGGCGTGAGAGCCGTTGAGAATTTCCTTCTTGAAGGAAGTACACATGGCCTGAGCGTTTGCGATTGAAGTCTCTCCTAAGCTCCATCCGCCCAGCGATTGCCGGAGCGGATTTCACTAATGTGTGATTGCGTGACGCCGAAAGCGGCGGCAAGCTCTCGTTGATAAAGATGCGACGCGCGAATCACGGCTACTTCTGCATTCGTCAGCTTGTGTCGTCCATGCGCTTCTCCTCGTGCCGTACGTCCTTTGCGTTTCGCATCTCTCATGTTGTCTGTCTGCGAGCCGAGCCATAGATGCGCCGGATTCACGCAGGCCGGAACGTCGCACACATGGAGCACTTGCTTTTCTCTGAATGGTCCCACGAAAAGCCGATAGGAGGCGCGATGTGCGAGTTCGTGACCGTCCGGTAAACGAAACTGCCCGTAGCCACGCGGGAGACGACAGGCCGTCCAGTACCAGCAGCCACTCGTCTTCCTGACGTGTGAGAGAAACCGGTCGATCTCTGAAACCCGCTTCATCAATGCTTCACTTGAATGCCGCGGCGACGCCTTCTGCGAAGACCGCTGGTTTCTTCAGTCTCATGTGGACGGACCTGTGGACCAGGAGCGATCCGCACCCTTTCAGGCAGGGCCGCGATCCATCCGCGTCTTGACAGCGCGGATCGAAATGATGGTCGCAACCCGTGGATTCACGGAGGAGCCAGTACTCGAGCCACGAGGTTTCCTCGTTCTCGTTGTCGATACGGCCTTCCCGCTCTTGGAGAGCGGCCGTGTCCATCTGGCCTTTCGTCGTCGAGATCATCGCCATCTCAATGCACTCCAACCTTCTGCGCGACGCGCTGCAAGAGGTCCGTGTTGGCGCGTATCTGGCGTCTCATTTCGTCGTTCTCTTTATGAATCCGCACGACTTCGGATCTGAGCCCTGACGCCTCCGAGAGCGTCGCGTAGCTGACACGCTCGGCCTCGACGTGCTTGTCGATGGCGTCGGTGACGACCTTCTGGATGTCGAGTCGAAGGTCTGACCGGAACCCTTGGAGGTAGACGCCGAAGATCGTTGCAACGATCCCCATCGGGACGAAGAGGATCCCCGCGATCTTGCTTGCCTGGACGAGCCCGAGCTCGAGTTCCGGCGGCGGGTAGCGGCGACGATCTGAGACGCCGGAGAACGGCTCGTCGTCCCCGGACCCTGCACCGATTGGCCCCATGAACATTGCCGCCAGTGGGGCAAGCATCCCAATCTTCACGTTCATGCCTTCGGCCCCGCAGAGAGGCTCCCGTTCACGATGGGGTCGTTGTCCTTCGTCTTTAGCGCGATCCCGTAGACGCCGGCCACGGTCAGGAGAGCCGGATACGAGGCGTCTTTCAGGAGCTTCAGCCACTGGTCTTGCTCGAGCGCGAACGGGCCGCCGGCGATGAGGACGTTGACGATGACGTAGGCCCAGAAGGCCGCCCACGCGAGCGAGACGGCACGAAGCGCCTTCTTGAATGTCGGGCTTTCTCTGAGCCTCTTCGCGATGAGCACCACGGGAGTCCCCGGCAGAACGTCGATTGGGCCTTCCTTCGGTGCGACGACGGCAACGGCGACGGAGCCGACGCCCGCCTTGAGATCGTCCGTGGACGTTGCCACCTTCGGCACGACGATAGGCGTCTGCGTCTGCGGGAACGTCCACTGCGCAACCATGTCGGACTACTTCGGCCCCGCCAGATTGACAAATGGATTCTGGATCTCGGCCCTGAGCAGTTCCCACTGCTCTGCCGTGACGGTGACGTTGGGGTTCTTCTGGTACAGGTCGATGAGTTTCAGGGCGAGCGGGAGCCCGACCTGGCTGATGAGGGCGACGATTACGGCGACGGGCATCACTTCACCCCGAATGTGTTGAGAAGGATGACGAGTTGGTTCAGGGCTTCGTTCACGGCAGCGAGGATTACGACCTGATCTCCACCGGCCGTACTGGCGTCAACGGCAGCGAGAGCGATCTTCTGGTAGCTCGCATAGGCCGTCTGCGCCTTGTCGTAGCGGTCGCCCCAGAGAGCCGGGTCCTCCGCTTTCTTCGACTGGTAGAGGACGCCGAAGGCCCGCGTGGCCGCTTGGGCCGTGGCGTTGCAGGTTGAGATGGCCTGGTACTGCTTGACGATGGGCGACGAGGCACAGCCCACGGCCAGCAGAACGACGACGAGGGCCGTAACCCTTGCCGCCGTTGAGTGGTGCCTGTTCACTTCTTCTTCGCGCTGGCGGGCGGCGGGACGTTCTCGTCCAGCGCGTCGGCGATCTTCGCGGCGTTGGTGCTGGCGGCGTCCATGATCGCGTCCACCTTCGCCTGGTTGTCCGGCGTCAGGATCCCGGAGAGGAAGTCCGAGAGCTGCCCCTTGAGGCCGGCGATGAGGACGATGACGGAGTCGAGCTTGGTGCTCTGCGCGGAAACGGCGGCGATTACTTCGTCGAGGTTTGCCATTTTGTCCACCTTTCCTTCGATGCGTGAGAGAGCGCCGATGATCTCGGCGATGCGAGGGTCGGAGGCCGGAGCGGTCTGCGTGATGTCGATGTGCAGGTACACGTCGAAGCGGTTCGGCTGCCCCATCGGCAGGAAGCCAAGCGGCGCGGTCGCGTCGCTCATCCGTTCCTTCCGGGGATGCGCGGGTTTGGGAACGGCCCGAGCAAAGTGAACGCGATCCAGAGAACGACTACGACGAGCAGCACCCACAGGGCGTAGCCCTTGTACGGCTCGTCGATGAACGGCGCTTTCTTGATGAGAAACGCGATGACGCCAGCGAGCAGGATGATGCAGAGCAGCGTGACGAGACTCATGGTGTCACCTCCACCAGCCGGAAGGTCCGCCACTTACCGGCCATGTTGATCTCGACGAGGACCGGGAGACGCCCCTCCGAAAATACGAGCGTCCCATCCGTGGCGACTGTCCAGCCCGAGACGCCGTTGAAGAAGAGGAAGGCTCGCCGCCCCCCGACGCCTGGCGTCGCAGATACGACAGGTGTGGCCGTTGGAACCGGCGTGAAGCCTGGTGACGGCAGCGTCGGCGTCGGCCTCGGTGATGGAGTGAATGTCGGCGCGGGCGTCGGATAGACGGCGGGCGTGCGCGTCGGCTGCGCGGTCGGGCGCGGGGTCGGCGTCGTGTACTGCGCCGATACCGAGAATGACAGAAGCAAAGCGCACAGCGCCGTCCATCGCATCAGCCGCCGCTCGGGACCCCGCCGCCGAAGTTCGACGCGAGCGCATCGGCGAGCGTCTTGCCCCTGTAGTTCCACGGCTCGGCAGCGCCACCGTAGCCGCAGATCCCCGCCCGGTACAGGTACGCCGCAACGTCCGCGTCACAAAGGCCGTAGCCCGTTTCTTTCACGTTGCCCTTCGTCTCGTTCGTCGCGTTCGAGATGGCGAGGATCGCCGCGTCGGCGGGTCCGGGCGTCAGTCGCGAGATCGTCGGGTAGCCGTATGTCGCATACCCGCACCGCGCCCGGAAGATGGACTCGGCCTCGTCGAAGGCGGCCATCGGCGGGATCGGCTCCCCGGGCTTGACGTTGTACCGCGCCGTGAACTCGGCAGCGGTGGCGACGGCCCATCGCTTCCGGAACTCGGTCGGCCAGTCGGCGACCGGAACGACGGGCGTCCCGCCCTGCGCGGCCTTGAGCTTCGCCACGTCGGCCTTCAGTTCGTCGATGTCGGCCTGGATGATCTCGAAAGGATTTGGCGTGTAGCCCATCCCGGGCCTCCTGTCAGGTTGGAGTCGGTGTGCGAGTTGCGGTGTTCGTCGCCGTCGGTGTGTTCGTCGGAGTCGGCGTCATCGTCCGGGTCGGCAAGACCGCTGGATAGATCGGAGCCTGTGTCGGATAGCGCGTCGGCGTCTTCGTCACTGTCGGGGTTACCGTCGCCGTGTAGGTGTGGGTCGCTGTGGGCGTGACCGTCCGCGTCAGCGTTGCGGTGAATGTCGGCGTCTGCGTCGATGTCGGAACGCTCGGCACGATGATTCCCGGCTGGCTGACCTTGACAGTCACCGTGTTCGTCGCCGTGGCAACGTACGAGATCGAGAACCGACAGCCGCCGCAGGCGAACCAGCGGAACGTGTCCGGGTTGCCCTTGAACTCGTAGAGGTGTGACCACGACACGCCGCTGTCGAGCGAGACATCAAGAAACGCCTGCCCTGTCCCCGTCTTCAAAAACATCCACTGCTCGATGCCGGTGTCGCCGGGAGTCGAGGCGGCGAAGATCGCGGCGGCGCTACGGCCCGTCGTCGCCGCGCCGTTGACGAGCGTGGTCACCGTGGCGTCTGCGGAAAGCGGGTGATCGGGACGCGGACCGAGGACGACGACAATGAGGAGAACGGCGACCGCCACGCTGACGGCCCACCGGGAGACATTTCGCATTCGGCTACCTCTTGCCCTTCGGCTTCGGCGGCGGCGCGTGATGAGGACGTGCGTGAGATGCGGAGGGCGCCTTCGGCTTCACGGCCTCGGGCGCCTTCTCCTCTACGAGATCCGCGAGCCCGCGCGTCAGCCAGTCGGCAGCCGTCGTGTCCGGCACGTCGATCTCGGCGTGCGCCGGATACGGGTCGCCGCCATCGTTGCGAAAAATGGCCGTTCGCGTTCGGACTCTCACGAATCAGATGCCGGTGATGCGGAAAAGGACGTTGGTGTTCATGACTTCGGGGAGCGAGCGACGCACGTTGCCGAAGACGATGTGCTTGAGGTTCTCCTCGTAGTCGGCGTCCAGCCGGCGCCGGATTTCGAAGGCCGAACCGTTGAGCTGGTTCTCGAACTGGTGACAGAACGCCTGCCCGTCGCCGCTCCAGTTGCCACCGTTGAGCGTCGGCGAGTAGCCAACGTAAGCCTCGCCGGCGGCCCAGGCCCACGCCGGCGTAAACGTGCCGGTCGGAGCAGAGTCGTACCTGGCGCCAGGAATGAACACGCGCAAACCGAACAGCGTCGGCACGAACGCACCCTGAGAGAGGAGCTGGTTCGGCTGGTAGATCTGGAGTGACTTGAGCTCCGTCGAAGCGAACGCGCCAGGAGCCTTCGCCGGGTCGATCAGGATGAAGTTCGCGGGGAGGCCGCTGTCCTTCAGCACGGCCAGCTTCGCCGATTCGATGTCGGACATGATCGAGCCGCCGGCACCGGCCCAAGCGGACGATGCGCCGGTCGTGCGCGTGGCCGCGGCGAACAGCGTCGCGACGCGGGCCTCGGTAGCGTACTGGAGCGCGTTCAGGATCTTCATCGCGGCGGCGTTGTACGGTTCGGCGGGAGACATTGCGTTGCCGATGTCCTCCTCCGTGAACTCGACCCGCAGCGCGTCCTCGCGAACCGACGATGTGACCCACTCGACGATTGGAGCCGGCACGAGGTTGTACCGAGCCCCAGGCGTCCGCAGCGTCTCGGCGAGATTGCTGAGCAGCGACTGCGCGTTGATCTTCGCCCAGCGGACGTAATCCTTCGGGACCTGCTTGACCGGGCATCCGACTGGAGCGAACCAGTCGCCCTGCTTCGAGGAATCCTGTACGAGGTTCGTCAGGACGGGATCGGGCTGGACGGAGGTCGCGCCCGGATTCGTGAAGTTGGTAGCCATGTTCTGTTCCTTCCTTCCTTTCTCTCGCTTACGAGGACTTCACGAATGTGACGACGTCGTTGTCGGCGTCCGTCGTGTGGAGCGCGAAGCCGTGAACGTGATCGGTGCCGACGGTCGCGGCCTTGATCTTGCCAGCCGAGTCGACGGTGACGGCGGCCCCGGCGGTGATCGCGCCGGATGCCTTCGCGGGACGTACGCCAGTGAGGACGAGCGAGACGTACTCCCCGATCTTGCACTGACGCTCGACCCATCCGCAGAGGACGTTGCCAGCCGCGACGATCAGGTCCCCATTCACGTCCGGCATGTACAGGAGGTTGTCGACCGAGTCGGCGACGGTCATCTTGAACGGCCCGAAGATCAGTCCGTTCTGCATCGCGAGGTTATGAGCAGCGATAGCCATCTGTGTTTCTCCTTTCCTTTCTCTGCGCTCAGGCCGACTTGCGCGCCGTCAGTTCGACCGCGGCGCGGTACGAGACTGGCGTCCCGCTCTTCTCGGCCTTCTCCATGTAGGCAATCGCTGCCTTGTGCGCCGCGAAGCGTTCCGGATCGAACGCGCTCGGGGCGATCCCGACGTGATCGTGACTGTTGCGCGGCTCATCGGTCGTGTCGCCGCCAGGCGTCACGTTCTGCCCGGCCGGCGGAGCGGTCGGCTTGAGCGAGGCGACGTAGGACTTGAGCGGCTCGAGGCCGGCGTGCGCGGCGAGGAGTCGCGCCGTCTCGACGAGAGCGGGCGTCAGTACGAGATCGGCGACGCCTTTCTCAATGACCGCCTCGATCTCCTTCGTGGTCCGCATCGCGGCGAGCTCTTTCTCGACCGCTTCGATGCGCGGGGTCGTCTTCGAGGCGAAGAGACCGAGCGCTGGCGGAAGCGAGTCGCTCGCTCCAGCAGGCGGCATCTCATCGTCCGTCTTGCCGCCGGCCAGCGCGCTCGCGACGAGTCCGCCGAGCGTCGAGTCGTCGATGACATCGGGGATGCCATAGCTGTCGCGGACGAGCTTGAGGATGCCGGCCCCGTCGAAAGCGCCCGCCTTCGTCTTGGCCGCCGTTACGGTCGGTTCATTTGCCACGTGAGTCTCCTTCCCGGCCGTCCTGGGCGGCGCGGTTCCGTTCTGTCCGGCGGCCACCGGCACCATGCCGCCGATCGCCGGATCGTTGACGAGGCCGATCTTTACCAACGCCGTCGGATGAATGAACCCATCGGAGTCCTCCACGCCGTCGAACTCCGGAGAGCGGAAGCCCCACTCCCCCGCATCGATTTCCGCCTTCGCTTGCTTCGTCCACCGAACACGGGCGTAGAGGCCGTCCGGCTTCACCGTGAGCGAATCGACCCAGCCGGCAGCCTTGAGGCCCTTCGACTGGTCGCTGCCGTGGCCGTAATCGACGACGAGCGGCTCGGTGCGCGCATCGAAGTCGGCGACGACGTTGGCAAGGTCTTCGTGAGTGAACCGCCATTTCCGCTTGTCGTTCTGCGGCGGTTCACCGACAGGGAACACGATCAACTCTTTCGGTTCGGTCGCCGCCACGCCCATCGGCAAGGCCATCCCGTAAAACTTCATGCGCCACTCCCCTTCCGCGCCGCGGAGAGGGCGCGCATCGTCGCTTCGAGCATCCCTGCGGCGAGCATGTCTGTCGTCTCGATCGTCGGCGGCATCGCGTTGCGAAGCCGCGCCGGAAGTTCCTTGAGCGCCCCGGTGGACTTCGGCGCGTTGACGATCCGCTTCAGGTCGTCGGCAATCTCTGCGCCGAAACCATCGGGCATCACGGGCACGTTCTGAGCCCCGCTCACCGCCTGCCTCTCCGGCCCCGTCGATACTGGAGACGTCGTTGCGGCGGTGATCTGCTTCGGCTTCGGCATGAACGGCAGCGGAGGAGGGAGCAGCGGATCCGAAGCCGCCGGGAGCGCGGGAGGCATCGGTGCCGGCTGCCCGAATGGATTCAACGGAGCCGGTGCCGGTGGCGCTCCCTTGAGTAGCTCGTCCTCCGGCCCAACTTCCTCGATACCTGTCTGCCCGTAAGCGTAAGACTTCGAGATCGGCAGCCCGATCCTGTTGATGAGGATGTCCCACGCCTCCGCCGTAGTCTTGAGATCAATCGGCTCGTCGAACTCGGCAACGCACTTCGGCGTGAACTTGACATACTGCTCGCCGAGGTTCATCCGCACGAACGGAATCCAGAGATCCCGCCGCTTGCATTCGGCAATCTGATCGGTGATCGCGAAGAGGATGTCGCGTCGAATCCCGGCGTGCGTATCGGCGCTTTGCTTCGAGCCGGCGTCCTTCGCGATCGTCGCCGTCTGTGTCGCGCCGAGAAGCGCGAGCGAGATCCGCTCCGCCGACGCGGCAAGGTAGACCTCGTGAACGATGTTCCCGGACGTAGCGACCTGCTGAGAGGCCATCTCTACGCTTGACTCGCTGTCAACGATCAGCATCCCGGCAGCGCCGAACGACCCGGCCGCGTCCGTCAGCGTCTTGCGCGCCTCGGCGGTCGCTGCCTTGCCGACAGGAATCGGCATGCCGTAGCGTTCGAGGTGCGTCAATTCCCACTGCTTGACATCAAGACGACCGTTCCAGTCGGCGATGAGCGACCGATAGACGCCGCGCATAGAGAAGTCTGGAACTTCCTCGTCGACCTGAATGCGGATGAACTTGCCAGCCGGGAACGCCGAGAGCGGCAGCCCGCGAAAACTCTTGAGCGGATCGGCAACAAGTAGAACCTGCCCGCTGTTGATGTCGTAGCGGAGCTCCTGCTCGGGGACAACGCCGAAGCCTTTCCAGAATCTGAACCCGACTCCAGGATCCTCCCAATACACTTCGACGACGGCCGCACCACGAAGCCGTCCCTCGATAACACCATCGACAAACGTGCGATTGTTGATCCCCGGCCGCTCCTCGGCGAGGCGCACCAGGTCGGCCACCTTCTGCGCCTCGGCAGACTTGTCGATCGGGACGACTCCCATCGTGATCCCGGCAACGCCGGCGCGGAGCTGATCCCTGACCCCGCGAAGGTGCGAGTCCGTCGCCGGCATCTTGTCGTGTATGTCGCCGATGTACGTGAGGTCGCCGACGCTGGAAGCCTGGAGCAGCGCATTCGCGATGGCCTGCGGCGTGATCGTCGAAAGCGGCGAAGCGAACCGCGCCAGCCGACTGCGGCGAACGATCTGCCCCGAGAAGATGTCGGCGAAGGCGCGCCATGCCGCACGGGTACTGGCGCGGAAACGAGCGATGACACCCATCAAAAAACCCTCTTGCGCGGCGTCTTCCAGACCGGGACCGCTTCGGCCCACGTCTCGTGATTCATCCCGACGTGCGCAACGAGATACCGCATCGCGTCCATCCCGTGATCGTTCTGCTTCACCGGGACTTCCTTCAGCGATGCGCCCGCCGCGTCCTTCGGCCAGGCGTAGACCTCAAACTCATCCTCGGTGCAGACCGGGCGGTGCGACGCCACGAGTTGCTCGTCGCGCTCGACCAGCGAGCCTTCGAGGAAAAAGAGGCGCGGCTTGCCGTCACCCGCCGCCGCGAGCCGCGCCTGTACCGCCTGAATGCCAGGCGTGATCGACTTCTCCGCCGCGATGGTGTGAACGCCGTGCCGCTCGAGCGTCGCGCGGTCCTCGGCATCGTGATCGGCAATCGTCGCCTCGATCTTCTCGCCCTGCGACAGTCGCACGATGTCCCGCGCGTGGTCTTCGACGATGCGCTGCGTCCGGTAGATCTCACGGTAGCGGAAGGCCCGACCGTCGGGGTCGATCGCCCACCACTGGCAGACGAATGGGTTCGTGAAGCCGAAGTCAACGACACGCAAGCGGCGCCATCCCGCCGGGATCTCGAAGCGCGGAACGACGTGCCGCCCACGGTCGAACTCGTAGACGGTGCCCTCGGCCGCGACCCACTTGCCGAGGTACAGACGCTCGCGACGGACGCCGGTCAACGATTCGAGGATCGTCATCGTCCGCCTGCCCTGATCTGTCAACGTACCGCTCTCGACGTAGAGCGTCGGGTTGTCCGTGTGCGCCGAGTGCAGAAGCCGAAGCGACTGGCGCCCGAGAATCCAGTGTGACGGCGGGCCGGGATTGCAGTCGCCGAACAGCATCGGGTGATCCGTGACCGCGCCGCGCCCGGTGCAGCGCGTCGTGAGCGTCTCCCAATCACCGAGAGCGAGCTCCTCGGCCTGGTTGATGTAGATCCAGTCGAGTTCACCCGACAGAACCTTGCCGGGGCGGTCGATGCCGGCCACGTCGAGCCGTGCGCCGTTCGGGTACTCGTACCACTCTGGCCGTTCGCCGCCGAACACGCGAGGCTTGCCGCGGATGCTGGAGATGCGCTCCCACGTCCGAAGCACGGTCGAGCCCATGTCCTGCCGCACCTTGCGGACGAGCGCGGCTTTGGACTTCGGCGTCGCGCGAAGAAGTGAGTCGAGTTTCCATAGTCCGCCGAACGTCTTGCCAGTCTCGGCTGGACCCGACAGTAGAAACTCGTGATCGGTCGTCGCCTGCGCTTCCAGGACAGCACCGCGAAAGGTGGGAAGCGGCGTCAGCGCGCGACGATCCCGGCGCTTCTGCTCGCGGATGAGGATGACTTTTTCCTGAGTGCCTATCTCTTGCGGGACGGCGCTCCATTCGGCGCCCCGTTGCTCAGGAGACCGGCGCGTTTCAGCGCGGCCGACAGCTCCTCGTCGCTCATACGCTCGGCCTGCTCGGGCGTGATCGAGAGCATCACCCGCTGTGTCACGGGGCCGTCGAGACGATCTGCGACCTCGCGAAACGCGGCCACCGTTTGCCGCCCGCACTGAAGCGCCGTCGCGATGAGCGACATCGAAAGCAGATCCGCGTATCCAGGCATCCGACGATGGCAACGCTTCCAGTTGTGCAGGATCTTGTCGGGATCAGAAAGTTCCTCGAACGTGTTCGCCATCCCGGACGCCTTGAATGCCGGCAGCGCCAGCACGTCACGAAGCCCCTCCGCGAGCGAGCGACGGGCGGACAGTTGCGCCTCTAGAAGCGCGGTCTCGGTGGGAGAGATGGCCTCGGGCGCAACGTCTGCGTCGGGGCGGATGGCGGCAGCAGCGGCAGCGGCGCCGTCTCGTGAGTGTCCCGGTAGAGGTTGCTCGTCGGCCATCGCCGGCAAGCGTGAGCACCAATCCTTGTTCGCGCTAGGAACTTAGCCCAAGCGGTTGTGCGTTTTGCGCGACGTTGCCCCAGGAGGCACGATCGGCGCCTCCCCCTGCCGAAGGTACGCGAACGGTGCCGGGAACGCCGTCA
>Ga0137349_1000019_pt1 | contig 14161 bp, 16 predicted proteins | sample EasRivERMLT630_2_FD_104757 | JGI IMG/M metagenome (GOLD analysis project Ga0137349, IMG submission 104757) | Soil microbial communities from meander-bound floodplain in the East River, Colorado, USA - East River MetaG ERMLT630_2 | ecosystem: Environmental > Terrestrial > Soil > Floodplain ... | reverse complement strand
GATACAGGTTCAACTGCGGAATAATATCTTGGATAACTAGTACCTATAATTGTTGTATAAGGCTTGATAGTAAATCCAGTTCCAGAGTTAATTAGATACGACCCAGGTGGGCCTAAAATAGCTCCACCTGCAGCAGGAATAGCATCAAAAGCGTCCTGCCACGCATCGAAATCATCCGTTGATCCGTCTCCTACTGCTCCAAAGTCTGCTTTTACATCAATTATTGGGAAGTCGCCACCACCAGCAGGCACAGCCCATATTCTATCACCGCGTAGGAATTTAGTGCTATCTGGAGTACCTGATCCTAATTCAGCATTAGGTACGATGCCAGAAGAAAGTGAAGCTACAGTCGCATCATGTAGAGAATCACCGTGTGCCGTAGGAGTACGGGAATCACTCAATCTAACATCATTACCGGCAGCAGCCTGTGCAGAACCAGTACCTAGAGTACGTAGAGAAGGAGTGGCAGCCGCACCATCCTTGTTAGCAACAGCTATCTCATTGTGTGTAACTGTATCATTTTCAATCTCTGCTGCGCTAACCGAATTGTCAGCCATCTTAGGTTTAGTTACCGCATTGTCTGCCAGTTCTGTGGTACCAATGTCGCCAGGGCCAACCTCGCCGCCACCGCCACCGCCGCCTAGAGTACCATCCCACCAAGCAATAACATAGGCACGTTGATTTTCGTCGAATGTTACCAGACATACATCACCACGATTAGGTAGAGAGGTACCGCGTGTTACCCATCTACAAGGACCAAACCTGTGAGTCTTACCAAAAGAATTGATAGTCACGTAAACGGGATCATCTACTGAACTGACATTAGTAGCAATTTTACCCGACCAATTACCGTCGAGTATTTCTCTAGCCGGAAGATCGTCGAACATACTCATGGAATATGCCACCCCACATGGATATGATCGTCATGCTGCTCAAGTGTTTTCTTGTCGTAGTGACCTAGTGGAATCACCAATTCATTATTGGGTCCAATTAGTTGAGAGAATCCTAGTTGTGGCTGAAAGTCAGCAATCCATCTCATAGCTGTAGGAGTCCTTGGGTTATCGCTTCCGTAGTTACCCATGTCTAGAGCCAAGCCAAAACCATGAGCGGAAGGATTACCAGAGCTGGTATTAGCAGAATGGTCAGAGCGCATACTAGTGACTTTTATAGGAAAGCCTGCCTCGCTGAACGCCAGCATGAACTTAAGGACCTGTGGTTTGACCAGACCAAACTTAATGTCGTTAGACTGAGATGTTCTGCTAAACGTGATGTTAGGACTGTTCAATACAGCATCACGTAGAGCATTACCAGATGGATACTGCCCTGGTGGATCAGGTGAGTATCCAGGAGTAGGTGAGTATTCTTTGGTATTCCTGTAATCACCTATACCTGTAAGATCGTCCTTCTTAGGTTCTGGCAGTTTAGGTCGTGGTTTCTTTAGAGTGATAGTTGCCTTGATACTATGGATAGGTCGTCTAATGTCGGTTATCAACCATCGACCATTAGCTATACCTGAATCAAAAATTTCAAGGATACTTCCCGGTGGAGCAGCCCACCTATCCACGTTACAGGTAACTGTGATTTGTCCGTTCTTCTTGTTGATATCGTAGTCGAAGTCTACCCAATCTACACCTTCTGTACTCTCAGAGATACGCATTCTTGGTGCACTTCTGAATAGGTAGGGCTCACTGATAAAGTAGACTCTACCGCTTACTTCAAAACAACGCCAGTGTACTTCTTCTGCAAGCCTATTCAGACAATCCCAGCTATTCTCTTTTTCAAAGCCTTTCTTACCACCTGGAAGAGTCTTAGGCCGACCACGCATAAACTGGAAGTCATCTACTCCCGCTTCTTGTTGCCAATCTCCCATGTTATTAGCGGCGGCAGTATCACTGTTACTAGAATTAGCACCACCAGCCATGCCATAGGCCGTTACTAGTCGTTCAGCTTCAACCCTCCACTGGCTATAAGCATCAGGAAATGCACTACGTTGAGCACCTTGACATATTTCTGCGTACTGAGCGTTTGGGTGATCCTGTGCGAATTTAACGGCTCGTTCGTAAAACCAATTAGCTGAGTTATTCAAATTCATGCGCCATTCTACTGTGCCATGAATGTCAATCAACTGAAAGGCGCCCACAGAAGTGCCATGACCAAAAGGTTTGTTGTAAGCTGTGGCTTCTTGGATGATAGTCATTATGGCACAAACTAGGATTTTTCTTGTAACTCCACCCAACCGTCCAGTAGCAGACAGATTATGACCTACATCAAGAACCTTCTCTATTACCTCTAATTGTGCAGTAACAGGCGCTCTACCTTTAATAGTGATAGGCTTGCCTTTAGAAGCAGCCATAGCAATAGCCGAAGGCCAATCACCAAAGCCTGGATTTCTATCGCGTAGTTTATCCTCTTTTGCTTTATCCTTCTCAAACTTAGTTTTCTTCAATTCAGGACATACGAAAGGAATCTTGAATTGCTTGACCTCGTTGACGAGTATCTGAGCAAACCTTGCTCTAGTCAATTGACCCCAAGCCGCGATACGCTTGTTGTCATAGGTCCGCAGGATAGCTACTTCTCTAGACTCAAACGTCAGATTAGTTTTAGTGCCCGTTTTTCTGAACGCTACTAAGCGGAACCACAATCCATCTATCTTGATATCTACTTCACGGGCCAATCTACCAGAGTTTTTGATGAGGCCGTAAGGATCAGTAACTTCAATGGTAACTGTAGAAGCACCCTCAATAGTCCTGATAACTTCTCCATCTGTAACAGCCTCACTAAACTTCATATTAGGCAGACGCCTAGTTATGAAGGCGAGATCAGTTAGGTCCAAATCTTTTGATAGAAGCTGGGCATCCTTTTCCAGCCGGGATAGTTGTAGCTTCTGTCTTTTGTTTTTTAGTCGATTAGCCATTATCTAATCCTAAAGAGGGTATCACCCTTTTTCTTATTTCTAGCATGTGCGGCCGCGGTTAGCTGTAGTTTATCTGCGGCGTTATATCTAAGAAAAACTACCGTAGCTTCTTGTCTGATCCTCTTCCCGTTAAATTTACCACTAATTGCTTCTCCCCACTCTATATTAGCCACAACCCAATCTAGGTCTGTGTGAGGTACAGCATTGCTGATTATCTTGATAACAGGAGGTTCCTTGCCCCAAGGCAAAGCCATCTGCTCAAGAGTGAAGCAATCACTCTCAACTTCTTCTCTTTCTGAGAAACCATCAATCAAAATAGGAACACTCATAGTGTAGGGCTGACGACCGTTCCATTGAGTAACTCCCGTTTTACGAGGACGTTCTACAATTTCCCATCCTCCATAACCTCCTGTGACTTGTGCTCTTTCTGCTCCTAGCCAACATTCCACAGTCAATACAGGCTTCGTCTTAGATCTAAATGTAACTCTACCGACCATTATCTACGAGCCTGCCTATCAAGACGATGCTTCCAAACCACCTCAGCTACTTCACGTCCGTCAAGCTCAATCTTCTGTGGAACGATCGTCACCCTAATAGGTGCTGTGCCGCCCTGAGTCAAAGCTGCCATATCAAGTGGTTGACCCTCTACAGGCATTATAGGTCCAGCCGGACCACCAGCAGGCATACCTATTGCTCTCTGTCCCATTCCAGCAAAGGAAGCCGTACCACCCCCACCACCGATAAGGTCTAGGATACTTGTACCTCCGGTAGATGGACCTCCTAGCATTTCTATCAGGCCACCGCCTTTAAATAGAAAACCTAGTTTGCTTCTAGTTATGGAATCTGACAATTCTTTCCATTTTTGAGTCAACCATTCAACAGCTCTTGTAACTGCACGGAATTTCAATTCTAGAAATACCAAAACACCCGCTAGAACAATTACTGATGCCGTAATCAATCCTACTGGACTAGTCCAGAAAGCTAGACTAAGCAAGAACGTGGCTCCTGCTGCCGCTGTGGTGATGAACGTGTAAAGCCTCAGCAATGCACCAGTTTTGACAAGTTGTGTATACTGCTTTTTCTCGGCACTCCATACAGTCATGGTAGATGTAGCAAACAAGTAATTCCATATCGACGCCAGTTTGAGCATCTTGGCCTTGCGTCCTATCCACAAGGTACTTAGCTTATCCCAAAACAGAGCGCGTTTTGTCCATGCTACAGAAATCTTCTTGAACAAGGTTTCAAGTATCCACATGGCAACCAAGATTTGTAGGATGATTATTAGAGGACGACCACCTAGATGAATGAAGTTCTGAATAGCTGTAGTTACTTCTAGCAAAATATATACAGCTATAAGAGTTATCTTGATGAACGGCGATAGAACAGATAGCACCAGTTTCACGCTACCCCACGTAGCTTTGAGCCAACCATGCAAAGACTCCATAGCTGTCACTAGATGGAATACTCCACCAGTTGCATCGTCAAGAATTCGTACCATGTCATAGAATGTGAGATTACCTTCTAGTGCAAGCTTGAACATCTTGCCAGTAACATCGGTTATACGCTCAAGCCTACCACCTGCTGCTTCAAACGCCGTGAACGTGATTCCACCCATAATAGCTTGAAGATCACCTTTCAGGATTTCAAACTGTCCTGTGGTGGTTTCACGAATACGCTCCGAAGCCCCACCGTACTGTCTTTCCAAGCCAGCTACGATAGCTTCAATACCAGCCTGTGCTGGAATGTTCGCATCACCGATCTTATTCAACTGAGTTACGTTCTTACCAAACGCCTGTGCCAGATATTCGTAGGCAGGAATGTTGGCGTTAGCAAGCTGACGCAACTCTTCACCCATGACCCTACCTTTTACTCTGATCTGACCAAGAGCGAACAGAATACGATGAATCGCATCTTGAGGTAGGTTTAGTGCAGCAATAGCATCTGCTGTGGCACGAAGCGTTCTATTGGTTTCCTCAGCCGTGAATCCGAATGCGATAAAGGACTGACCAATATCAACTACCTGCTGAGGCAAGAACGCAGTATCACGTGCAATTTGCAGAAACTCTTTCATCTGCGTCTTAGCATCGAACTGGCCCTTAGATAGAAACTCTAGGGCTATCGTGGTACGTTGAACACTAGCATTGAATCTGAATCCCATATAGGCAGCAGCCGCACCTAGAGCAGTAGCGGCCAATGTAGCATTGTACAAGTAACGACGCATAGTGAAGATTGCCTGATTCATCAGGAATCCTCGACGACCCGCGTGTTCCATTTTCCGTCCTGCTAGTTCTGCCGCTGTACCCAATCTACCTGTAGCAGCCGCGGCAGCGTTAGCATCGCGGATATACGCAAGCACACCGCGAAGTCTAGTCACTATGTCTATACGTTCAGTCGCCATTACTTACCAGACAGCATCTTACCTACAGCGTTGGATATCATTTTGGCGCGATTTTCGTCGAGTTTCTGTTTTAGCTGAATTGTTCTGGCTGCTATAGCGTTCCACATATTGATCTCGAAAGGATCATCAAGTGCAAGAAACTTGTCGAGAGGAATACCTGCAAGAACTACATAAGCAGCCAGTTCAACCTCGTCGCGCCCTACACTTCCCCCAATAGGGCATCCATCTCTGAACCTATCTGCATCAACCAATTCATGAGTCTAGCTCCATGAGCATTGACAGCTAGATCATTACCAGCAAACAGACCAAGTACGATACTGCGGGCTGTTGGTGGATCTGATACGTGTTCAGCGAAACCTAGAGCTTGTGCCAGTTCAATGTCGTACCTGACAGGTATATCTCTAGGACCCTTATACCCAGGAGCTTCTCTAAATGGAATTTCTCTACCATCATCTCTAACCCAAAACTCATCGCAGGCTAGGATCATGTTGTCGCAAGTCGAGGCAAAGACCCTTTCTCCGCGATTGCGAAATTCCGCTCTAACCTTGACTCCAATGGCATCTAGCTGTTTGCCATCAATATGAATATACCTACAGAAAAGATCGCCGTTGAACCCAGGGATATCAATATCCTTGAATTTCTGGTCAACCTGCTCTTTATGCTGTAGACGCAAACGATCGGTAATAGACAACTTACCGTTTACGCTTGTATCTTCTGGATCTGTTACTTGGTTAACTAGTGGACTAGTTACTTCCTCATCTGACCAAGGCGTTACTTCTGGTTCTGTCACTTTCTCTCTCCTTTATTCGTTATGCTGTTGGCTCACCTTCAACCGTCATTTCAAGTTCGACTAGGGCAGCATCAGAACTCTCTGAATCGTGTGGTGGAGGCGTATGACGCTTTAGAGTGCCTCTCCATACCAGAGGACGACCAAACGAGTTACCGTTGATATCTAGTGGTTGCTGTTGAACGATCATCTTAGCTTTACCAACACCAGCAATCAACATTGGTGTCTCGCTACCATGATCTCTCTCAAGTCGGTATAGTCTACTGACTGTGAGATTACCGACGTTCTTCTTACCTCCTAGAGATACAGTCGCAGCCATACCACCGGGACTAAACTTATACTCTTCCGAGTCAATCTCGCCACCATCCTTCTTATCCCAAACACCCAAATTCTGCATTGGCCTGTTTGGTAGGGTAACATTCTCTACTAGAACGATGACGGAAAAGGTGTCTTGTCTAGTTGGTCCGCTCATTTCACACCCCCTTACTCATTAACCTGTTGTTTGACAATCTCGATCGTAATCATCTCAGCAAACGGAGATGGTCGAACCATAACAAGTGCGCGTAGCTGCTTGTCAGCGATTGTAGTAGGTGTATTCACGGAAGGACCAACATCTACCTGGAACGCTTCTTCTGCCGTAAGCCCATAAAGGCTACCGATGTTCCAATACGGCATAAGCATGGCTGTCAATGCGCCACCGTAAGACGCGATCACTCTACCCTGTCCATCAATTTCATCGAACAGGTAAGTCTCACCAAGAGCATCTGCCTCAGCAGCGATTTGCATAATTAGCCTGCTGTTACCCATGTTGTTCCATTCGCTATCGGTATCTGGATCAGCAAGAGTACGCCACCCAAATACCCTAGGAACACCATACTTCATGATGATGGAGTTAACACCCTGACCATTCAATTCCTGCAAATCAAGATCATTCCAAGTTGGCTGAGATAGACCAGTTACGTAGTTAGCAATGCCAAGATCACCAGCACCAGGAGTATTAGGACTACCGATAGAATCTGCGTATGCGGCCTTAGCTGCAATAAGAGCAGATGGTGGAACAGTCCTGGTAGTACCTGGTGTGATACCGGGAACCAATAGCCAGTGTTGCCATACACCTGTCCACTTAGCATTGGCTCCGCGTAGAAGCTCTGCCTCAGTGATGAAAGTAGCTTTTGTGGGAGTATCCACAAAGTCTAGGATAGCTACCCTGTTGTTAGCTGCTGCATGAGTCATTAGAATACCATGCAGAGTAGTTGTAGTCTTACCTGGGAAACTAACTTGCCCTGGTCCCAAATCACGTGAGAACCTAGTAAGGCTAGTTGTCCACTGTGCATCAACAATGCTGGCACGATCATCTAGACCACCAGCAAGTGACTGAACAGCGACAACAGCAGGATCGAGCAAAGATGCCTGATCTATCAATACGATCCAATTGCTATTTTCTGCCCACTCAAATGCGGCAGCTTTGTCAATTAGATCGCCTGACCTTTCAAGCTCTCCTAGTACATCGTGTGAAATAACCAGTACGAAGGAACCGCCGGCACCGCCAGCGACAACCTGTACGTTAAGAGCATTGCCCCATTCACCAGGGGAGTTAGCTTCGACTCGCAAAGTGTTAGCAGCACCAGCATCAAGCAATAGCTTGAACGCTGTAACATTAGCAGGGCCGACTACGCGAGTAACGTAAGCCCTTGTACCACCTTCACGGAAGAACACGTCTAGAGCATCGTAAAGTATACCGTAAGATACTCTATCACCGAAATATTTAACGTACTCGCTAAGACTGGTAATCAGTCTAGCTGAGGTTGTTGGACCTTTGTCGGCTAGACCACTAAGAAACCATACACCAGTATCAGTAGGTGGAGTACGAATCGGTGTGTTTTCACTGATAACAATGTTAACACCTGGTCGCACTACTTGTCACCTCCTTTCTTAATTTCAAGGAGCGCACCGCGCTCAATCGCATCTGCATTTTCTTTAGCTGCTTCTGAGGATAGCTTGACAGTCTCGCCGGGAGCTACACTAGCACCGCTAACAAGATCGACAATACCACCATTCAGAGGCGCGTAGTACTCATTACTTGCCATTTATCTACTCACCCCCATGAACCTACCTCTTGGGCCTCTAAGCATTTTTCCGCCTCCAAAGGCTAGTACTCCGGTTTTAACCCAGGGTGTCATAATGTGACTCTGGATCATCTCAGTTATCATTTTTCTGTCTAGTGGAAGAATGACTAGAAATTTGCGTCTAGGCGTTTTTCCGTGTCCGAACTGGTGTCTTGCTGCATATGCTATACTAGTACCGAATGTAAGAGAGGTAGGTGTATATTCTAGAATCTGTCCACCAGCCCCTCGCTTAGTAACCGACCTACGTAGTGCTTTATCAAAATGTAGGATACGGGTGTCGCCTCCCATACGGGCTTTACGAGCTACCCATTTGGGTGACAACGGTTTCCATGAACCACCGCCTCTACGACCTTGCGAATCGAACTGTCGTCCAGTAATATCCATCAGATAATCTTCTACTTCGTGAAAAGAAGGAATAAGATTACCTGTCGCATTAGCCATAGCTCTATATTTGGCTGTTACTATCTTATCACCAAATACAAGTAGCTGGAAATTCAGCATTAAGTATTAGTTACTGTTAGATCATAGTCGGGAAGTTCTAGTATTACCTCTTCGATCTGATCGAGGATCTGTGCTGATTCGTCAACGAACGGAGGTCGCATGAACCTGCTAGTGACCTTTTCAGCTTCAACACCGCAATAGATAGCAGCGTACTTGTATAGCATTAGTTGATCTTCAATCGGCAAATCCTCATAGTTCTCGTCTAGCCACTGTACTCCTATGACGTCCTCTTCTTCACGTTCTAGGTCTTGATGTTGGAGCAGAATAGCTCTAGCTGCTGCCCCATACATCTTAACCATCTGATCCGCGAGTTCTTCATTAGGAGCAGCACAGGCCACACCTACACCCAATTGCCAAACGGCGTTGTAATAGCCGTTTGACTCAGGATGAGTTGGAACCTGAAACAGCCCTGGGCTAAGAACTACGCACTTGGGCATTTCTTCACCAACAAGATCATCAAAGGAATTACGTGTGGTATAATTTCTCGGCTCAACAAGTGGTTCTCTCTCCCACCCTTCTATCCTTTCTATCTCTCGTAGATAGGTTGGGAACCACTTCTTGAGCAGAGTCATCGTTGATCGTTCTAGACTAGATGCTGTGAGTATAGTACCGAATGCAGAAGTCATTACTACCTAAAGCTCCATAGACATGGTGAAGGCTCTGTCAGTGTCATCAACAGGCCAGAAGTCATCGGCTGTCATCGCTTCTGTTACTACAGGGACTTCATCACCAATTATGATAAGACCGGCTAGGATCTTATCTAGGATCAGGATTGCTTTGTCGTACAGTTTCTGAGCAAAGTTAGTATCTTCCAATGTAAGAGATGTACGTGCTGCGAAGTTGAAGTATACCTGTGCCGCAATCAACATAGCAGCAACTTCTCTGACGATATCAGGAGTACTGTCGGGATCTACCCAACTCATTAGGGTGGCTCCATCAACAGCACTAGACAAGTAACCCCTTACTACTCGGGCAACGCTGACCTGAATTAGATCAGCGTTCTCACTCGTAGCTTCGACTACAGGTACATTGTCTATCGAAGGTAGATTCGCATTGATATCGTCAATAGAAGCTAGTATCTCTGCCATTATGAACTAACTACCTCTGACTTCTTTGCTTCTTCTACGGGTGTCTCTTCGTCAGGCACCCCTTCAAGCTGCTTAGCCTGACGCTTCATAACACTTTCAGCTTCTTTATCTGAAAGCTCACCGCGTTCAAGCTGACCGTCCTGCATAGCGTAGAACTCTACAGGAGACATATCATTGGGAATGTTCTTGGGATAAGCTTCCTCCCTAATAGCCCCAACGTCCAAGAGTTCTGCGTATTCTTCATCATCAACACCAAGTGCGTCCTGTGTAACACTATCACCGGGCTTGATCGTTTCAGTAACCTGCCCGTAGTCATTACGTCCTGTGATGAACGTAGTCCAAGCAATTTGCTTAGCCATTTGTTTATTACCTCCTTTCTATTAGAAAGCGCCAGAAGCAAACGCCGTGGTGAAGAGATAGCCAGCGCCAGCAGCGATGATCTTGGTATCGTACTTGTAAGACACACGAACAATGTCTGCCTTACGTGGCTCTTCACGCCATCTATCAACAGGGCGAGTACTACCGTCTGGATATGTCTGAGCAAACGTCTTACCGAAAGTAAAGGTGTTCTGACCCGGAACTGGATCTACAATTCCTAGCCAAACATCTTTACCCCAAAACGACGTGATTGCTTGAGTAGCATCGAGGTTATTAGCTGCGTTGTAAACGCTGTCGACCGGAAGGATAGTACCATCGAAACCAGTCAGCTTACGGAACGCCTCAGGATCAGTCAAGTTGAAAGACTTGAAGCGATCAATAATACGTGGATGGTTCTCGATGTAGTTCATCCCCAATGCAGGAACAGCTAGCGTATTTGGGTATCTACCTGTAGCAGAATAGATAGCCCGCATAGCAACCATTAGATCGTTAACCGGATTTGATACCGGCAAAGCTGGCAACGTGGCTGTGTAATCGCTCCACTGAGAAGTACCAGACAGCGTGATCTTGTTAGCCGCTGCGTACTGTGCTGGATCACGAATTAGAGCAGAAACCAGAAGCTCATGCTCCAACAGAAGTGACCTAGTCACTAGCTTAGTAGCATCACGCTCAGGGTCAAGCTGCAAAGTCCCACCAAATACGGGATTTGCAAGTCCACCCTGTGAGTTAAGCTGCTGCCTCTCTTCATCGAGAATAGGTGCCTGTAGTGAACGTTCACGAGTCTTGAATGTATCCTCGCTCCACTTAGCACCCTGGATCTCGTTAGCGACCGTACCCGGTTCACGTGCGGATTCAAAGATCAGCCAGTTACTTCTATCGAATACTCGATAACGTCCTGACTGTGTATCTACACCAGTAACAGGCAAGATACGTTCGCCATAGAGAGCTTGATCCTTATAACCAACAGAAAGGTTGGTTAGAATAGGATCGCTGTATAGAGTACCAGGATCGTACATTTATTAGTTGTCACCTCCTCTAATATTAAGTTTATGGGCTGAGGATACCATCGGTATCCAATCTCAACGAAATACGATCACCAGCGTTAGTAGCTGGATGCCCAACACAAGTACCAACAATACGCTCACCGATGGCGGCAGTTTTTACTCTACCATCAGCGGCAAGTCCTACTGCGGCACCTACAGCAACCGCACCAGAAGCTTCAGCTTCCGTAATACCTGCAACACGTACTGACGCTCCCTTACCTTTTAGCAATTCAGCAGCAGAAACGCTGAACTGAACAACACCAGCGATCCTATCACCGATTGCCGTAACAGGAGTTACGGTTTCGGCAGCCGAGAACTTGACAGCTCTAAACTTAGTAACAATCTGTCCAGCTGCAACCTTATAACCCTTATCTAGTACAAAGTTACCAGTAGCCATTTGTTATTGATACCTCCTTTAGGCTGGTAGTGTTACGCGATACGCTTCGGCCAGATCGGGGTGCTTAATAGCAGCCACTTCACAAGCCTCATCGTATGACATGTTCTTTTCTGCATTATCTTTCTGGATCTTTAGAGCAACTTCTGCGAACAACTTGCGAGCACCTGCAAGTCCACCAGGCGTATCAACATCAACGTCTGGGATAGAATCGTCTTCACGTCCACTACCAATTTCACCGAACTTGACGATTCCACCATTCACGACTGTCTTGATAACCTTCTCAAAGTCCTCCTGAGTAACCTTGCCCTCAGCGAACTTCTTGTGTACCTCGACAATCTCGGCCTGAGCCTGAACGCTTAGCTCAAGCTTAGTGTTTTTAAGACCAAAACCTTCTGGCCTACGAATAGTCTTAACACCCTCAGCAAACGCCTTCGCACTATTAGTACGATCACGCTCCATTAGCTGATTGTGCTCACCCCAAAACTCGGGATACTCTTCAGCGAACTTCTTCTCTTGGTCAGTAGCACTCTGACCACGCCTAAGCTCCTTAACTTCGGAGAACATAATCTTAAGCTTCTCCATTACTTCCTCTGGCTTAGTATCGTGATCGAGGTTGAGTGCGTGAAGCAATTCTCGTGCATCTTTCTCAGCAAACGCAAACTCTTCCATCTTCAAACCTCCTTTCGTATGTGTAGAGTTATGCTTCTGACTAGGACCACTAGGTCCCTGTGTATCCTGTGGCGGTGGCGATACGCGCCTCCAACCCTCTCTAATGGCAACATCATCTGAACCATCTTGGTCTGTACGTGGTTCAGGTGGGGAACCAGTACCAGGTTCACTATGTTCCCACTCCTTACTTTCGCCAGTCATACGATCAATAGCTTCGACTGCGAAATACTTTCTCTCTTCTTCATTCAACTCCTTCCACATATTCTCGGAGAAGTTGATAGGAAGTGTTCTCTTAGCAACAGGACGATTGGTAATGGCGCCACCGATGATTACGTCTTTAGCTTTGTTTCCTTCGCTATCTTCGTAATCATCATCCCATTCTAGAGAAAAGTATTTCCACTTCTTTTCGGCGATTTCCTTCTTTGTGTCATCAGTTAGATCAATCTCACTCCACAAAGAAACCTGAGTAGGATCATCGGAGGATGGTCTGATATCAAAGTCCTTATACCATCCCGCAGCCTGCTTACCTTTAGCTGCATCAGTACCATGTTCAAAGTCAATAGCAATGTCCTGACCGCGAACGTTCTCCTTGAAGTTCTTAATGAAATTCTGCAACTTCTCGGGAGTAACTGGTACCTCACCATAGAACGGTGTTTGGTATTTACGTGCTGGTAGGGCTTCAATCCAGATTGGGCCATCCTGTTGAAGAGCCTGCACAGGCGCCTGCATGATTACTGACTGGTCCATCTTATGTGTTAACACCTCCTTTCGCTTATAAATTCGACTCGGCGTTTCTTAACACGCATAAACTCTTGAAGTGACCACCAGCGGGATTCGTTGGTGGAACAATCTTCTACAAGGAAATAATCTCCGTCACTCATAGCGTCTACTATGAAGTACAGTTTTTTACCGCTTGAGAAGTAGCTATGCTTGGTTAGTACTTGCGGCTTAGTTTGCGGCTGTGTCAGGCTTGCCGACATTACCTGTCCTCTCGCCCTTGATATTCCCCTTTGCTTCTTTAACTTGATCCTTGGAGAGGTTTCCGTTACCACTTCCGTTACCATTACCGTTTGAAAGTTCGGCGGCTTTCTCTTTAAGTGCTTGTTGTAGCGTTTCGATTGGTACGGAGGGCATGTCAAATATTTTTCTGACCCATAGCTCAGTTTCGGGAGTCCATGTGACCACGTCTTGTGCAAAAAGATTAGCGAGAGCAGCAGCAAGCATTTGTAGATCACGTGTCTCACCTATGTTCCTTACTTGAAGCTTGGGGAAGTTCATAGTTGGGTAGTTCCACACTACTAGTTCTGGAATCAAATACATATTGATTTGATCTGCGATGTGATTCGCAACATATCTGAGAGCCTTCATAAACAGGTCTGATTGTGTACCTGCTGTGGCTCTGCCACCACTAGATCCGCCGTCAGCACCCATAGCAATGAACTGTCCTAGCACGTTCATCAGAATCATGCTATTGTGGTGACTAGCTGATTCTAGTACATCTACTGGTGTACCTGATGGGAAATCAACTTCTACCTCTACCGCCGGCGTGAGGATCATAAACGCTTCCTCATTAGTACGGTAGTTCCTCAAAAGAGTACGAAGAATGGTTCTGTCTTGATTAGTCCATCCAGGCAGCAACTTGCCCTTTAGTACACCTAGCGAGAATCGTTCCTTTTGAATAGCGTCGATCTTGTAGAAGTGGGTCTTGTAATACCAGTGTGAATAAGCAGTTCGTAGGAGGCTCTTACCAGTGAGATCCCCGCCAGTTCTATTGAAGGTGAACAGGAGTATGTCGGAGATGGGGATTTCGACTTCCTCAACGGATTTATCAGCCTTGATAGCATTGTGCTTAATCCCTTC
>Ga0137349_1000017_pt1 | contig 15376 bp, 29 predicted proteins | sample EasRivERMLT630_2_FD_104757 | JGI IMG/M metagenome (GOLD analysis project Ga0137349, IMG submission 104757) | Soil microbial communities from meander-bound floodplain in the East River, Colorado, USA - East River MetaG ERMLT630_2 | ecosystem: Environmental > Terrestrial > Soil > Floodplain ... | reverse complement strand
TTCACGCGTGGCGAGTGCTTGCTCCCGCTCGATGACGGCATTCCGTTCGGAGCGTAGCTGTGCCTCCCGCTCGACCAGGGCGTTCTCCCCGGCGCGGAGTTGACCTTCGCGGCGATTCAATTCGGCTTCGCGGCGGTCCTGGCTGGACGTCGTCGGGGCCGAGTTGATGTCGTTGATGGCCGTCTCCACTTCGACCAGCTTGATGCGGTCGCGGTCGAGCGCCGCTTGGAACTGAGCGGTCTCCGCGGGAGTGAGATTACCCCCCTTCAACTGTAACTCCGCCTGCGCGATGCGGTCGCTGAGCTTCTTCCACGACGGGTTCGTCGATGGATGCATCGGCTTTGGAGTCTCGTTCGCTTGGACTTTCGCTTCTGGCATGACTGCTCCTGGGGTTAGGGTCTACGGAAAAACGTCTGGTTGAGTGTACTCCGGCAGGTCACCATTGTCAAGGCGGGCGCATCGCTCCTTCGGCACTAGCACGCGGCAGTAGAATTCCATCTTCGCGGCTTCGAGCGCGGCAATGACGGTGTCGGTGGTCCCGTTCGAATGCAGGTCCAGCTTCGTCCGTTCGAAGCACTTGATGACGCGGGCGGCGGTGGCGTAAGGCCACTCCTTGAACGTGATGGGGAGGTACGGGACGAACGCACCGACGACAATGCGGGTGAGCGTGTAGTTGAGCACTCCCTCCTGCTCGTCGGGGATGAACCGCTGGCAGATTGTCTCCGCAAGGACGGTGGAGTCGTTCGGGTCTCCGTGGAAGAGTCGTTTGCCCGCGGCGACGGACTTGCAGAGGTGCTTGATGGTGGAGATGGTCATCTGCACCCGCTGCCCATCCGGAAGGATGCGGAGGGCTCCGACGATGGCTGCAATCTCCCGGTCGAGTAACGCGCGGCCTGCTTTTCGGATGTAGGGCATGGTAAGCCTTGTCTAAGAGGGTGTTGTTCCCGCGGGGACTGCGCGGAGGGCGGTTAACACTTCAACGGCTCGGTCGCGGGATACGGGCTGACCCGTCTCCTCCCGCTCCTGAATCATCTGGTCCGTCCCCCGCGCCCACGCTTCGAACAATCGGGTGGAGGTGACGGCGATGAGGTTCAACTTCCCGAAGCGGATGGGGCCTTTATCGCGGCTGTGTTGCTGTAGGAGCACCTGGGTGTCGGTGTCGACCAGGACGACCAAGTCGATGTCACTGTCGGGACGTGGCGCGCCGTAAGCGTAGGAACCCGTAACGAATCCGCAGTTCATTCGTCACTCCTGAAGAGGTTAATCCACGCTCCGACGATGGCAAGGCCGACCAGGACGGCCGCGGCCAGCGGAACGTAGTCGGTGAGAGGGTAGAACGTCATGGGTCACAGTATGCGCGAAACCCTGCTCGAAGTCAAGCGGAAGAAAAAACTGCTGTTGCATGCTGCAAAGCGATTTTCGGCGCACACTTTTTTCAGGGGGCAAAGGCCTGTACGCCTGTCCACCAGCACGCCTGTACAGTATCAGACCCTGCCCCCTCCCCTTACCATGTATGCTCACACATGTCAAATGGATTGTTGGATGTTCTGCATATGACTGATGCGCTCACTCACACCGTATGCGACCACCAACACCAGATGTGAGGGCGAGTGTATGCAGTGTATGACATCAGAGAATCGCCCGCACCACCCGAACACTCGGCGTGCGCGCCCCGCATAGGTGGAACACTCGGTGGTTCCGGCCGACTGTCTGCGAGTGTATCGACATCATACCCCATAGCATGACCGATTAAGCAGGGATGTACCAGATGTTCCATGAGCGCTCTGATGTTCTGGTGAGAGCAGGTGAAGCATGGTGGTGACGAGTGTGAGGGCTGATGCTATGGAGTGTATGCGACAGTGTTCCCCATAACTGCCCGGTTCTGGCCCCACACAGCCCCATAATCGGGGGTGTCGCGCCCAATGTACCGGATACGCGGGCTGATTCTCTGATGTCATACACTCGACAGTGTGGCCCCGAACATCCGGCACACTCCGACCCCTGGCTTGACTTGGCGCGTTTCCATGTTCGGCTTCCCGGCTTCCAGGATTACCTCATGCAAGCCAGAGAAGGAACGAATCGTGTCACCAGGGCTCAAGCATCTTGCGCGGCCGAGGGGATGCCCCCAAGCAGACCCTCGTGTCGCAGCCCCGAAAGCCCCCAACATCCAGGGAAAAACTGAGCAGATGCTACTAGGGGTCTGTGAGTCAATCTGAAATCGCTAAGTCTTTTGTGGTTCGGGAGATGTGAAGTAATCTGCTGTTGCATCCGGGGGCCGTAGCTGTCTAAGCTTATAGCAACCTCGCAGGGGCCGCTCTTCAGATGTGATGCTCGGTAGCTCCGCAGCACGGTAGTGCAGAACGGGAACCTGCGTTGGAGCGCAGAACCCCGCTCTACAGAGCAGCCATAGGAACATCCGCATGTGGTTAGCAGCGTTGATGTGCGGTCGCGCGTGCGCGCACGAACCGGCCGCGGGGGGCGGGGCGAATGCTTTTGCGCCTCAAAGGTAGACCTTGGGCCGATTACCGATTATCCGGACGGAACTTCGAGCGGGTGCCACATTGGCGGTCGCCAGGGCGCGCGGCGGTCGGCCGCTAGGCGGTTCGGCCGCTAGGCGGTTCGGCTGCTTGGCCCGAAGTCAAGGGGGGTCGCGGGGCGGATTACCCCCGTTTCCCGGCCGAGTTATAGGGGGCGCACGGGGCCGCGGGCCGAAAGGTGGGGTTCCGGGGGCCGCGGGGGCGGATTATCGCCTGTGAGGGGCGGACGTTGGCGGGACGGGGCGACAAGCCGGGTGGGGCCGCCTGGGGTTGACGTGTTGGGGCGAATTGGGTTAGGATTCGCCAAAAAGTAATCCAGATTCGACTTGCATGGCCCCGATTACGAATTACAGTTGAGGTGTAGGGACGAGGAAGCCTGCCGCGGTAGACGCAACAGCCCGACACCAAGGTTGCAGCCCGCCGCGGAAGGTGAAAAGGGTAAGCCCGGAGGACCGCGGGAATAATCGGCGTAACGGGTTCGCGGGCGGGCCGAACGGAAGCGGCTCGCCCGCACCTTCTTGGACGGATGTTCCGTCAACGCAACCATCCGAGTGTTCCGGAGGGATGGGTTATTCGGGTCGACGGCGCGGGCTGTGCTGGCTGCGCCGGGCAGTGGTTTGGTGGAATTACCAGCCCACCAGGGCTTTGGGCTTGACCTTGGTAAAGACCACACTCAGATTTGTAGAAATTCCGCTTGCGGTCGGCCGCAAGTGTGGTAGGCTTGACTCACGGTTGAGCACTTCGCTCGGCCGCGGAACCTAAACCTGGAGAACGAACGATGACGACAGCAACCAAGACCCGACGACCGGCAAAGGCCAAGAAGAACAAGGGGTCGCAAAGTAACAAGGGCGCTAACAGCCACCCTGTTACGGAACGGCTCTCTGCACTCGACGCGGCCGAACGGGTCCTGAAGGAAACCAAGAAGCCGATGCACGCGGGCGAGCTTATCGACGCGATGGCGGAACGGAAGCTTTGGGAATCCCCCGAAGGCAAAACGCCAACGGCCACACTCTTCGCGGCGATGCTGCGCGAGATTGCGGTCAAGGGGGACGACTCCAGGTTCACCAAGATGGACCGCGGGCTGTTCGGGCTGAAGCCCTGGGAACGTCGGCGCAACGGTAACGTCAAGAACACCAAGCGTTAAACACTCGCGCGGGGGTCCGAGCTGAAGCGGCCGGGCCGGGGAGCTTGGAAACTCGACGACGATTGGGAAGGCTCGTCAGGGATTCTTCCCAAACGCCAGCGGGGGCTGCAAGCAAACCCCGCGGCGCGGTCGAATCCGGTTGTGCGAACTAGGTTGTCCGTCCTGCCCGATGGAAGCAACCCGCACAACCGGACCCGACCGGGCCGCGGGGCTTTTTCGTTTCCTGGCTTGGCGCGGGGCCGATTGTAGATTACATTTGAGGTGGAGTACGATTCGCTCTTTGACATCCGAGGTGACCGATGAAGAAGTGTGTACGCTGTAAGCGGCGCGTGTCGATTATGGTGGACGAGCCGGAGGTAATGCCTCTATGCGGCCATTGCCACGACGAAATCGGCCTGGGGATAAGGGTCGGCCGCGAGGTGGTGGACCCGGAGGCTTGGCCCGACGGTTCCCTTAAGGTGGTTCGGTTCGATGGGCCGAGCATTGCGGTATGTACCTACGGTGACGGATGGGAGATTTACCTCCCGGCCACGATGCTTATTACGACGAAACCGCTCGTGCCGAAGGAGCGGGCGCGGTGGGTTAAGCTGCACAGACCGATTAGCTACGCCTGAGATTAATTCCGCGGGGGCGGGTGCAATTCCATTTGCATCTGCCCCCGTTCGGGATTACGTTTGAAGTGTAAGGGGAACCGAACACCAGCCAAGGGACCAAACCATGTACAAAATACCTGCCTTCAACGTCGAGAACCTGCAAGCCGAGATTACGAAGCTGAACAAGCGGGCCGCGAAGCTGAGCGTGGACCCCGTTCGGCTTATCCCGCACGGCACGGAGGTTGAAAAACGCACCAACAGGGTCGGGGTCGAGTACGACTTCGTGTGGCACCTTTTCGAGGTGGAGGGCGCGACCCCGAAGCTGGCGGGCTGGACCCTGGTCGCGGTAATCGAGCGGATTGGCGACGAGAACATGGTCCGCAACGTGCCAGGGGAAAGCTGCCCAGAGCATTTCCGGGGAACCGACACGCGGTGCGAGCATTGCGGAACCGACCGGCGGCGCAACGAGGTGTTCGTCCTGCGCAACGAGGACGGCAAGCACGTCCAAGTCGGCCGCACATGCTTGGCGGATTTCCTCGGCGGGAAATCGCCCGAAGCCATCCTGGCTTTCGCCGAATTCATCTTCTGCCTTTCGGCCGAATGCCGCGAAGAGGAAAGCGGCGGATTCGGGTGGGGCGGGGGCCGACGCGCACCGGATTGCGACGAGTACCTCCAGACGGTTGCAATATGCATCCGCAAGTTGGGCTGGATTAGCGGCAAGGCCGCAAGCATTCAGGACTGCCAAAGCACAGCGAACCTCGCCTGGAGCGTCTGCATGGTGAACACCACGCACATGCAGAAGTTCATCAAGGAGAACGACCTTCACATTCAGGACCGAGACAAGGAGCTAGCCTCCGCGGCGCGGGAGTGGGCCAAGACCCTTACGGGTGCGAACGATTACGAATACAACCTCGGAGTGACTTGCCGGGCCGGGATTGTCGCCAGCAAAACGCAGGGGGTGATTGCCTCCGCCATCGCGGCTTACCAGAAGCACATGGACCGGGTTGCCGAGTTGAACATGAAGGCGAAGGAAGAATACCTCGACGAGCACGTCGGGGAGCTGAAGGAGCGGCGCGGGTTCAAGGTGACGGTCAAAGCGATGCGGAGCTTCGACGGGGAATACGGGGTGAAGACCCTGGTGCGGATGAAGGACGACGCGGGCCGGGTCCTGGTCTGGTGGGCCGCGGGCGACCCGGATTGGATGAAGGAGGGCGGGGAGTACGAGATTACCGGAACCGTGAAGGAGCATGGGGCTTACCAGGGGCGGAAACAAACGGTTCTATGCCGGGTCAGCGCAGGGCTGCCCAAGCCGAAGAAGGCCAAGAAGGTAAAGACGGTATAACCGGAACCTTCGGAATTCGAGCATCCCGGCTTGGCGCGGACCGGATTACGAATTACAGTTGTGGTGTTCCGAGGCAACCACGCGAAAGGGACCAAACCATGTGCGCGACGACCGACCAGAACCCGACCCTCCGGCTTGAACGACAAACGTGCGGGCGGTGCGGGGGAAGCGGAAAGTACTCTTACTGCCAGATGTACGGGGACAGGTGCTTCGGCTGCCAGGGGCGGGGCGAGGTGCTCACCAAGCGGGGGGCTGCGGCGGCGCAATACCTCATCGGCCTGCGGTCGAAACCCGCGGGCGAGGTGCAGGCGGGCGACGTAATCGAGGTGAACCTGGGCCGAGCGCGGTGGGGGAAGGTCCTGGCGGTTAAACCGGACACGACGGTTGTGCGGAGCTTCGTAGACGGGGTCGAACAGCCGCGTCCGGAGGGGCTGCTGAGCATCGAAACCGACAAGCTGGTAATGTGCGGGCTGTCCCCCGAAGCCCCCGTCCGGGTCGCACAAAGCAAGGAGCGGGAGCTTGAAACCCTCCGGCTGGCGGTCGAGTACCAGGGAACCCTTACCAAGCAGGGGAAGCCGCGCAAGCGGTAGAACCGGAACCCTCGGAATTCCAGCATACCGGCTTGGCGCGGGCCGGATTACGAATTACAGTTGTGGTGTTACGGGAAACGAACACCACGCAACGGGAGACGCGACGATGGCCAAGGCAACGAAAGAACCCCTGAAGGCACACTGCTACGTAGACGCCAAGCACTTCGAAACCATCAAGGCGGTTGTTCGGCGAACGGTCGGAATAACCCTCACCTACAACACCCAGGACGTTTGCTTCGAATTACCGGCAGACGCGACAAAGGCGGAACAGCGGCGCACCCAGGACCTGATGACGGGGTTCGCCACAGCGGTTTCCCTGCAAAAGTAATTTGCATTCGGCCGCGGGCGAACTAGATTAGAAGTGTAGGGGAAACGAACACGAGCCAGGAGACGCGACGATGGCCACAAAGCACAGCAACACGATTAACGGAACCTACGGCAAGCCGATGATGGAGATGCGGGACCTTGCCGCAAAGCTTCGCGGGGCCACACACCACTTCCTCGACGACCCCTACGCTTTGACAGCCCTGGAAGAGGCGATTGACGCGCTGACCGGGTCAGCTAACCAGATGCGGACGGCTTACAACCGCAAGCTGGAGCGCGACGCGGCCGAGGCGAAGTAACGAAACCCCACTTTCACCCTAACCAAACGCTAATCCCATGAAAACGAAAAGCAGACGCGCAATTGAGTTGGAATGCTACGCAATCGTCCGGGCGACGGGCCGCGAGGTGCAGGTGACCCAGAAGTTCACCCCCCGCAACGGGCCGGTAACCTGGGGCTGCGACGACGGGCGGGAGTACGCGGCGGACGAGCTTCGCCGATGCAGCAAGGAGGTCTACGACCAGATTGAGCGGCAACGGCTCGACGCGGAGATGGTCGAGGATTACGCGGAGTGGAAAGCCGAGGAGCGGGCGGACGAGCAGGCGGCGCGGGACATTTTCCTGAACAGCGTCCGAGATTAACTTGCATCCGGCCGCGGGCGAACTAGATTAGAAGTGTTGAACGAAACGCACCACGCAAGGGACCACGACAATGACCGTTAAAGAACGACAGGCGGTTGAAAAGCGGATTGCAACGCGGCTGATTATGGACGCCTTGGCCGCGGGGTACGAGGTTGCGGTGGACGACGGGCAGGACCACTTCGGTCCCTACAAGCACACGGCCGAGGTGCTGGACCGGATGTTTACGGTCGACGAGGAGCACCTAATCATCTACAGCAGGCTTGGCCCGGACATCTTTCGGCAGGGGTCGGTGTGGTTCATCTACGGGAACGACGGACACGACGTCATCGCGGATTACAGCGGCAAGCTGGAGGGGCTTCTTACCGGGGCGAACACTCTAGCAGACGAGATTGCAAATGCACAATAACGGTCGGCCACTTCCGGACCCAGGCGAACCGCCAATCCGGAACGGGGGCAGCCCCTGGCTCGGTTGCCTGTTCATCGCAGCCCTTTGGGGCCTGATAATTTATTCTTTCATCCGGGGTTGCATGTAGGCGAACCGTGAACTAGATTACAGGTGTTCGGATGGTTCAGATTTGGCAAACGGGCTGCGAGAATTACTACCCTACGAGGTGCGCGATGAAGAAGCAACGGGAATCGGTCACGCTATACCGGCTGGAGTGGATTCAAGGCGGTGAGGAATTCGTCGAGGAGCATGCCATACGCGCACGGGCGCAGGGGCGGTTCGAAGAGCTTCGAAACCGCAGGGACGTGGTCGAGATTGAGTTCGTCAAGGTCGGGCCGAAGGGCCGCGAGGGAATCGACTTCTGGCTCGACGACGCGGAGCGGGAACGGCGGCTGGACGAGTGCATCGCCAGCGAGGGGCGTGACGACGAGGACCCGCCGAACATCCCGCCCGAAGGCGACCACTACCCGCCCGACACCCCGTCCGAGGCCGAGCTTGAGCACCACCTTCTGCACCAGGAGGCAATGACCGAGGACCCGGAGAACCTTGCGCCCCTATTTCGGGAAACGGGGGCCGCGATTGGTGGTGTCCGCAGGGTGGTGGTGAACCGCAAGGGCATCCACCACGAGGGGCTAGGCGGGCCGAAGGGCAAGCAGCCAATCGAACCCGACCCGGCTTACGAAGGGGCTCACTGCACGGCGCACGACCTAATCCAGCGGCTGGTTGAGAAGCTGCACGACCTTCCCGCGCCCGATGGTGGGTACGTCAAGTGGCACCACGTGAGGATTATGAACGACGTCAACCGCTCCCTGTTCCTGCTAATCGAGATTGTGGAGAAGGCAACCGAATGTGGTACGTAATCCTAGACCAGAGCGGCGCGGTAAAGCAGGAGCACTTCGAAACGAAGGCGATGCTGCTTGAGTACCTTGAAGCAAGCCTCCGCATGAAGCGGATAGGCGACAACCAATGGGCCAGGGGCGGCAAGAGGCGCGTCGTCCTGGCCGCATACAAGGAGTGGAGCGATGGGCTTAAACTTGTGGGGCAGATTTCGGAGATGGCTGGCACGCTTAAGGGGAGCTAAGCGGCTGTTCCTGGTGGGCGTTCTGCCCGACACCCCGGCCGACGAGGGTAAGCCAGAGGAGTTCATCTGGGAGATTGAGGCGCACTCGGCCGACGAGGCGATGGTCGAGGCGTTCGCCCGCGACGAGGGTTATTGGGACGACATGCGAATCGCCCGCGCGGACGGGGAGCTTACCCCGGAGGACCAACGGAATTACCTTGAGCTAGCGAAAATGTATTGTCGAATTGTGGAGGAGCGACCGCTTGACAGCGGGCGCAAAGCGAACTAGGCTGTGTTTAGTGGTGACCTTCCCTTACTTGGAGGCTATAACGATGCTGAAGATTGGTAGTGTAAAGCTGAACGGCGAGCCGAAGTGGGTGCGGCTTGACGAACCCCTTGCACAGGAGTGCTTGGACCGAATGCACCCGGAACAGGTTCGTCACAAGGAGGCGTGGATTAGCGAGCTTGCATCGCGTTTCCTCGCCGGAAAGGCTCGGAAAACAACCGACGCGCTCGGGTTCGACGTTGATAAGTACTTTGTCAACGGATACCACCGATGTCACGCGGTCCTTACGTCGCATGTTCCGATTGACGTTTTGATGGTTGCGGGCCTGCCGAGAGGCAGCTACCGCGGCATCGACGACGGGATGCGAAGGACGGGAGCGGACATGATGGCGGGGGAGAACAACCGAAAGAACCTTTCCGGCGCTCTTCTCGCCTACTACCGCATCAAGCATGGAAGGCTAACGGCGAGAAGCGGGTCGACCTTGTCGAACGACGGGTACGTTGAAATGAAGGAGAACCACCCGGAGGTTCGCGCGTCACTCAAGACGATTTTGCGACTCTACCGGGAGTGCAATAAGGAGATTCCGTCCCCAACTATGACAACTGCTCTTCACGCCATCTTCAAAAAGATGCACAGCGCGAAGATGGCTGACGCGTTTTGGACCGAGTTCGCACATCAACAGGGCCTGTTTACGGGCGACCCGGCTTACGAGCTTCGACGCGCGTTGCCTCGCAAGCCGAAACGCGGGCAGGCACAGACCCTGGACGTTCGCATGTATGCGGTTTGTGCCATGAAGGCGTGCGATGCGTATGCTGCGGGGGAGACGGTTAGGAAGCTAACCTACAAGTCGGGTGAGGACCTTCCCTGGGGTCCAGCCGCGGTAACTGCGTAGCTTCCAAGTTGGAGCGGCGCGTGGCGGAACTGGCAGACGCAACGCGACAAGCGGAAAGGTCCGGGTTCGAATCCCGGCGCGCCGCCTAGATGGGCTTGACATTTCAACACCGATTGACCACAATGGGAGCCAGCGATGCAACACTTCATACCCCACCACTGGCTCTCAGGCTACCGGGTCGGCACGATGTGCCAAAGCTACTCTGCGGAGACGGGCGGAACCTTAACGGCCGCGTCCCTCCACAAGGTGCTCGGCGAACGACGTGAGGTTTTCCGGGCCGACGACTCAGCGGATAGCCTGACGCGAATCGAATGCCTTCTGACTTCCCTGCTCCGAGCGAAATAACTCTCCCGGTCCACCACAAGCTGTTCGAGATTACAGCGGAGACCATTCGAGACTCTGCGCCCCCGAAGGAAATCCCGCTGACGAAGTACATCCACGTCAGCCCTAACACCATTCGGGACAACTGGACGGCCGAGCAAGAGGGTCGGCCGCAGGACATCAAGCCAGCCATCGTCGTCGGGTTCGCGGACCAAAAGATTAACGCGTACCACGTCGACATTCTTGGACCCTCCCGCATCATCCAGAACCAGAAGGGGCTGGCGAACGGCGCTCGGGTCTGGATTGAAACCGAAGCAGAGATTGACATCTTCACCACTCGAAAGGACATCCCCGATGGCCAAGAAGCCGAAGTACCTCGTTGACGGTCAGTCCAGCAACCACCTAGTCCGCGCGTGGCGGACCCGTTCGGCTTACGTGGTCCAGGTGTGGCTCAACCAGGGCCACAACGCCGAGTCGGTCGGGGAGCCGGAGGGCGATTGGGAGATGCCCCTCATCTTCGGGCTGGAGGCATCGGTTGCACAAGCGATTCTGCAAACCAGCGCTTGACACGGTTGCGGGCATCGGTTAACGTGGAGCTTAGTTGAACGCTTCACCCTCTTTTAAGCACGGAGAACGAACGATGGCCCGCGACCTGTACCCCTTTGCCGACCCGGATGAGGACGACCGACCCCTTGCGGCTCACGCAGCATGCGACCCGGTTCGCGCGATAATGCTCGCGGAAGAGCATGCCGACATGGACGACGACTGGGAATGCGACGACGATGAGTTCGAGGACGACTTCGAAGATGAGGACGAGGACTTCGAAGAGGACTGGGACGACGAGGATGACTTCGATGACGACGACTTCGAGGACGAGGACGAATAGCGGTCTGGAGTAGAGCATACCAGCCACGGCGCTGGAGGAGTCAGGGTTGGGCGTCTGACCGAACCACTCCAGGGGTTCGAAGTGTAATTAGTCCCAACTGTATTGTATCCGCGCGGCCGCGCACCGATGGGAGGATGGGCTCCTCACCCGGTCACCATCGGAAGGCGGGCCGCGGCGGTTCTTTCCCAAGGAGACAAACGATGAAGCTAGACGAGTTCACCAAGGGGTACATCGAAGCGGCGCTCTGGACGGAGACGGACGACTGCGACGACCCTTTCGACAAGCATTACAGCCCTTCGGACATCGCTCCGGAATGCCTCGCCAAGATGGTGGAGGACTGTCGAAAGTTTCAGGAGGAGAACGTGTTTCCCATCCAGAGCTACAGCGGACCCGTTAGCTCGGCGGAGCGGGCCGCGGGAATCGATTTCTGGCTTACCCGCAACCGCCACGGCAGCGGGTTCTGGGACAGCCCAGACGAGTGGCCGATGGGCGCTGACAAGCTACTCACCGAGCGGGCTCACGAGTACAACGAGGTTCATCTTTACGTTGCGGACGGACTTATTCATTCATAAACCAGGAGACAGAGATGCTTAACGGACACCACGCGAACGGCCACAAGGCCGACGAGGCTTGCAACGGCCGCGGCCACAAGGACTCGAAGCGATACATCGTGCAGCACCGTGTTTACACATCCGACTCCTGGACTAACGTCGAGAACGCATCCTTCGTGGCGGTGAACGACGCATTGCTGTACGCTTCGATGTGCTCCTGCTACCCGGTTATCTACGGGATGACCAGGGTGGTTGACAATCTCGACGGACGCGTCGTGCAAACCTACTCGTCCGGCGAGGGGAGACTCACGCCGAAACAGGACCCGAACCGCTATTACCTTCAACTGCGGTACACCGTCAGCGATAAGGGCGAGACCTGGGGCTGGCTCTCGAAGAGCTTCTTGAGCTTCGAGGCGGCAATCGACTTCACGCGCAGGCAGTTGCTGCCGCGGAACATCTGCGATGCGGTTCGGGTCATCAAGGACAACCACAACTTCCTGACGTGGTATTACACCGAACCCGCGGCCGTGAAGTTCACCACTAAGGACGCGCCGCGGTCGGGCGTCTTCGAGGACTTCCTGAAGAAGTATTACCCCCCGCGGAACGACGCGGCCGATGCCCTGGCTTACTCGATGCACTCGCAACGGGCTGCGGTCGAGGAGTGTGCGAAGCCCTGCACGCGCGACACGAACGGCGACGGCGACTGCTCGCGGTGCGCCCCTCCCCGCGGCCTGCCGAAGAGCATGTTCGGCATCCCGGTCAAGGAGGTGGATATGAACCTGGGCAAGACCCCGTTCAAGTTCGGCCCGATTCCGCAGTACAAGGAGATGGGCGGGCAGGTGCTCGACACCCCGCGGGTGCGCGAGTGGTTCCGGCAGTGGATGCGGTCCCGGTTTCGCACGGAGTACAACGACGAAATCGAGCTACACTGCGCGATGTTCGAAGCTTTCCGGGCTGCAATGGAGATTCGGGTCCTCCGGGCGCATCAGAGTTAGTGGACGCACGTCGGTTCCCCTAACTTCCCCGGAGGCGGTCGTGGACCCCGAATTCTATGCATTTATCCGTTATCTGAAGAAGCATCTCCCGCACCCCAGGGGGAAGGCCATCAGGGTTCGGACCCGCTACATGCTAACCTGCTACGGGTCATGTAATGTCGCGGGGCGGGTGGTTCGGATTACGGTGAGTAACGACCAGGAGCATGACTACGCCATCGAATCGCTTATGCACGAGTGGGCTCACATGCTCGACTGTAAGAACCTGCAAGCCGAGCGCCGCGAGGAGCATCGCCAGACCTGGGGCAAGCACTACGCCAAGGTCTATCAGCATTACTGGCGATTCAAAAAAGAATATGGCGACAGGGCTTGACAAGCGATGCGGCTCAGCGCTTAATGGACGTTAGTTGAAACGTCCCCCTTCCAAAAACGAGGTGAACAAATGGGTGCTGTAGCAGGGAGACCGAGGAAGCGTTACACGAGGGAGCAGCGGATTGAGATGCGTCGTCGTGCGCGGGAGCTTCGCATGGCGGGCCGAAGCTACGCCGAGATTGCGGTCGAAATCGGTGTGACAAAGCAGGAGGTTAGCTCTTACATCGTAGCCAGCCTGAACCCCCGCGGGCCGGGCGAGCCCCTGCGTAATCTTCGAGAGCGGGCAAACGAATTGTTCGCCGCGGGCCACCACGCGGTCGGTGTTGCTCGGTTGCTGAACATCCATCAGACCACTTCGAACCGGCTGATGAATGAGTACCAGAATTCTCTCGCGCCGACCGCTTAAGGGCTTGACGCGCAGCGATGTTCATGGTTTAATGGTGCTTCATGGTTAACGAATACTTCGCATGGGAATGGCTCGACTCTTCTGGCTCACCGATGTACGTCGGATGGGGAAAGAAGGTGCGAGGCGTTCACCCGGCCGAAGCGATGTTCAAGCGGAAGGTCAAGGAGAAGTCAGAGCTTACGATTCGTCTCGCAACCTTTAAGTCTGAACCTCAGCGCTCCGCGGCAATCCCCGAAGTGGGACTGACCAAGGCGGAAGCCAGGACATACTGCTCCGCGAGGAGACTGGAGTTGCGGAAGAAGAGCGTCGAGCTTTTGAGTAGTCGGCCACTTAACTCAAGGCGTGGCGGTGGGTCCGCCTTGAGAGTGGTCGACGACCGCGGCGACGAGCACGAGAGTGTTCGCGCGGCCGCGGAAGCCCATCGACTGAATGCTTGCACCGTTAGCCGATACGTGCGTGACCCTTTATCTGGTTGGTTCCTTCTTTCTAAACAGGAGTGAGACATGAAGTTCGTGTTCGAGGTTGACACAATTGAGCAGGCGACCGCGGTGATTGCCGCGCTGGGTGGCGTCGTGCCAGCCAAAGGGGGTAAAGGCAAAAAGGCCGACGATGCCGCAGCCTCAACCCCCTCCGCCCCCACAGCCCCCGTCGTTGTTGCGCCGGTTCCTGCCGACACTCAAGCGACTGCTTCTTCGAGTGGTAAGACCATCGAGGACGTGAAGAAGGTGGTCGTTGAAGCGGCGGGCAAGCTGACCGTCCCGGTCGTGGTCGAGATTCTCAAGGCGACCGCGGGTGTCCAGAAGGCGGGACAGGTTCCGGCCGACAAGTTCGACGCGGTCATCGCGGCCATCACGGCGCGACTCGCGGCATCGGAGGTTGAAAGCCTCGTCTAGTGTGGTGGGAGAAGGACGGCAGCCCAGGGGCCGAGGGGTTTCATCGTTTACCCTCGGCCCCTGGAGCGGCGCGAACCCGGAGAACAAGAATGCACGACCACGATGAGACGAAGCGACTGTGTGAGCGGCTCGACCAGAACCGCATGACCCCGGCGGATAAGCGCGCTGAACTGGCGAGTTCGGTTGTGATTTGGGTTCTGATGGTTGCCTGCGCTGCCGTTGCTGTTTACCGCATCCTAACCATCGTAAGCTGCCCCTGCAAATGGTAATCCTCACCACGCCAATGACGCACGGACCCCACACGTGGTGGCCAGCCCAAATGTGGTGCTGGCATGGGTTCTACATGGACTTCCTCCGGCGACGGGCGCAGCACGACCCTCTATCTCGGAACGTCTACATATTCGAAAGGGTCTCCGATGGCTAAGCTGTTCAAGGACTGCATGCAGATTCCCGGTCCCCTCCGGGCCATCGAAATGCCAATCATTGAAATCGCGCGGCGGGTTGTTCGTTACCACGACCACCCGGAGCTTCTGCAACGGTTTCGTCTCGTGGTTCAGCTACACGACGGGAAGTGGTATCAGCACGTTAAGCCTCCGGCCGAGGCGACATCGAAGTCTGCGGTTGCGAGTATGCAGTTCCATGTAATCGTAAAATCGACTCTCGGCATCGTTCACTACGGGTTCCTGGATGAGGACCTGACCTGTGTTTGTCTGAAGCACGACCCTCTACCACCACTGCTTCCCGGTTACGTATTCTCCCCACGGTATCAGTTATCGCCATGAAGATATTCATCATAATCGTTGCGGCCATTGCCCTGGTCTGGATTGGGTTCTCCCTCGGCTGCTTGCTTCTCAACCACATCCTTAAAGAGCTATTCCCGTTCAAAAAGCGATGATTCAACTACGCTGGACTGACGAGACGCGGTGGAAGAACTACGAGCCGCGCGACTACAGCAAGCCGGTCGCCTGCCAGTTGGCCCGCATCCGTCAATCGTGGCGGAACTGCAAGCGGAAGTACAAAATCACCACTCACGACATGGAGCTTCGCGTTCGAACATGACCGAGCTTTGCGAGAGAATCGAAGAGGCGGTGCGCGACTTCGCC
>Ga0137349_1000015_pt1 | contig 16003 bp, 31 predicted proteins | sample EasRivERMLT630_2_FD_104757 | JGI IMG/M metagenome (GOLD analysis project Ga0137349, IMG submission 104757) | Soil microbial communities from meander-bound floodplain in the East River, Colorado, USA - East River MetaG ERMLT630_2 | ecosystem: Environmental > Terrestrial > Soil > Floodplain ... | reverse complement strand
GGCCTTGAACGGACGAACACCAGACGGATGGGTAACGTTTGACTCGAAAGCCTTCAGGGTCAGATCTTCAACGTGGTCGAAGGCTTGGCAATTGGTCGATCCGTACAGCCGAACCCCACAGGAAGAGACACAATCGGGAACTGGCTCTTTCTGTAGGAGCCCAAGCGCGATGTACTGATCAGTCCCACACCCCATCAGGACCACAGCAAGCAGTGCGAATCGATTCATGTGAAAAGCATCGCAGATCGTTCCAAAGCTCTGCAACGCCTACGCAAACCTACTTCTTCTTACGTAGAAGCAAATACAAACCCGCGAGAACTAAGCCACCAGGAAGCGTAAGCAGCAAAGCTACAACCCACCAAGGCTTACCTTTCAGGTGCTTCACATACCACTGCTTATATTGTTTCATTGCGCTGGCGAGGACCTCAAAGCTTCCGACGTGATTACGTAGGTGCCAAGCAAAGTAGCGAACAGAACTACAGCGGCGACAGACGCGACTACAAAAGGTTCCGCCTTGATTCTAGTTTCCAATCTCTGATTTTCGCCTTTCAGGGCATCAATCAACGCACTCTGCGCCTTGCGCAGTCTGTTCGATTGCTGCATGGATAGCTCCATGACATTCTTAGCAGCGGCGTTCATGTACACGCCATCTTCCACAGCATATGTGAAGGTACTGCCGTCTGACATGTTCACTTCGATCATCCCAGAGATGACAAACGCACCGATCGGCTTGTCAGTAGGGAATGCGTGAAAGTCCCTCTCATCGGCCAACACCGATGAAGAGAAAGTAAGAAGTACAAATGCCGTCAAGATCTTAGTCATCACGGACCTTTCTACCCGGTAGTTTCAATCCAGCTTTATATCCACGGTCAAATTCGTCCGCGACCTCATCTTGAGTAATACCTGCTTTTATTCGATCCGATTCCACATTCTGAGCCATATTCTCATAGTTATCGTCTGCTTCCTCCTCTAGTACATCAAAATAGTTCGCTAAAGTTTTTAAATTAGCAGAACTGAGTTTCCCCAGGATGTATATATCATTCAGGACCTTTTCCCTAAATTTGGTCTTAATCATAATCTCACCAATTGAGACTTCAGATCTTTAAGACATGCCTCTATCAGATCAAAATCTTTTATGTAGAGACCATGTCGTTGAGCGAAAAAATCTCTCATAGGCTGATCTTCATGGTTAGTTTTCATAACATCTAGCAATCCCAGGGCTGCTAGAACCGCGTCTTTTTCCTCTGCCAAAAATTTAATATCTCTAAGCACTCTCATCTTTTTAGTCATTTTGACCTTCCAATCTTTCGCTTCAAGTGCGCCATGGAAATCAATTCGTCTATGCTTAGAACATCATCTTCAAGGTGGCGAAGTTCATTCTTCAAATGCACATGGTCTAGTTGCTCATCCATATTGTGACTCTATTTTCTCTTCCTTCTTATCTTCAACCTTGGGACATTTACACGGCGCCGGGATAGCTACGTGAATATGCAGACACCCCGAAAGAAACAAAAGTAACAGACTTCTAATTAGAATTCCCATTGTTTGCCACACTCCAAACACGTCCGCACGTCTACCAGCGGATGTTCTGTAAGCCATACTTCGAAAGTAGTACGGCCTTGGACAAAGGCCTCCCATGCACCTGCTCTAACCAGGTCAACTGACGTTGAAGTGTGATGGCAATTGGACTGTTTCCACCATCGGGAGATTTTCGATTTCAGCTCAGATACGATTTTCACGGTCTTTTCGATTCATCTCACGTCTAGTCAGCCATGCTTCAAGCTCGGACATCAACACGTTGAAGGCTAAAGGAGAGACTGCAATGGTCAAATGCAGGACACTATCTCTACGGGCAGAAGCAAACCACCACCAAGCGATCACTGTCAAGGCCGCTGTCCCTAGGAACATCATGGTTCTCACAAACAGGATCAGCCTCATACGAAGCTCTTATGCTTGAGATCGTCTGGCGCCGTTGGCAGTTCATCTTGCTTCAAAGCCTTGTCTATGGAGTTTATACGGTCCGTAAACTGGCAAAATGTACAGGTTCTGGCATCGAATCCGCTGAACTTATCCTGCTTCTGTTGAGAGTCCCAAAGTGCCTTGAAGCCGCCATGTACTCGGAGATCGCCAATATAGCCCTGCTGGTTGTAACTGGTCACACAGCAACGATAGAGCTTTGAGTCTCCACCGATGTACGTAGTCATTTCCTGATACCAACACTTTTTGAAGTTGGGGCTCTTCGCTAAATCAGACAGCTTTTCGTTGAAACGTCCATGAACTTTGAAGCCGTCTTTACTATCAAAATCAGCAATGGCTTGCTGCTCTAACGCCATGGCTTCATCCCTGTGAGCTTGATGGTAGAGATCACCTTGAGGAGTAAAGAGACCGCTGATCCGAACGTTATCCACACCAAGATTATAAGCCAGCTTGACGAAATCGTAGATCTCTTTGTAGTTCTGCTGATGAACTACGAATCCAGCACCGATCGTGCAATCTGTGTCCAATAGATCTCGCGTGATCACGGCTGATTCTACGTTATCACAGACTTTCTTGAAGACGTTCTTCTGCCCCAATGTCGGGCGAACGATACCGTAGGTTGCCTCGGTCGCGGCGTCTATCGAGATGCGTAACCAAGTAGTTTTGACTGAACTATTCGCAACCTTAGGCAGAAGAATTCCATTGGTAATCAACGCCGTATCAAGACCTAGATCCTGGGCATAGCCAAGCAACATAGGAGCGTCTTTATGGACCAGCGGCTCGCCGCCCCCTGTGAATTCTACAGCCCTAGTGCCCATATCTACACAGTCATTCAAGACTGACTTGACCAATTCCGTATCAAGAAAGCGTGATGGATTGTTGTTGACAGTTCCATCCGTTCGGACTTCACCGAATAGCTGATTCGAAGAGTATCCCTCCATACGATAAGCGCAGCCACAGCAATTTTGATTGCAGAGATCTGAAATGATCAGATGAAGATGGACAGGATATGGTTGCCGTCCATCTTTCAGATCTTGCAACCTATCAGGCCATGCAAATGCTTTGTCCGGAGAGTATTCGCCCTTACTCATTTACCATCTCTCAATTCTTCAAAAGTCTTAGATAGGATTACAGGATCTTTGCTAGCCATCGCTTCAGAGAGTTTCACTCGGCGATCTTGCCTCAAGGTACCATGGCTAAATTCCATAGTCTTGAAGACATGGCCGTCTTTCAAATCCCACCATGATTGGTCAATCGCACTGATAGGGTAGCATGAGTTCTTGTCAAAATACTTCAAGTTCCCTGTCGCATCGTCTCTATACCAATTGGTAGTTCCAAAGTCGCAATCGATATAGCCGTTCTTGGCCAGGAACGCATTGTGATCACACACTGCACGAAAGACTTCATCCTCACACTCAAACCGATTGAGCGGTATTGTATTGATCGGATCTTCTAGCCACCCAATCCAGCAATTCTCTTCGTCCATGATCTGAGATGTGACACAATTTGATCGCGGTGATATCTGCGTTGCGCGCACGCTTTCTTCAAGAAATTCACGATGTGCCTCAGTCATTACGCCAACTTCACCTATCTTAGCGATCCCTTTCTCACACTTAAAGACGGTCGTTTTGAACACTGGATTCGTCGAGATTGGGATCAAATCCCCGAGCATTGACTTAAGAAGTGCCTTGTTGATCCCCTGCTTACGAGCCTTCGCGACTACGAAGTAGCGGTCAGGAGTGTAACTGACCGTTGGGACTATTTTTGTAATATCAAAATACTGATTGAGTTCATATAAGAATTTCCGTTCGGTGAAATCAGCATGAAGCGCTTTGGGTAGACACCTTGCTGCATCTGTGCATGAAATGTCCAAAGGCCCTTCTATGATCAGATCTGCACCGTCATCACACATCGCTGCGAGTTTAGGTATCCATGCCCATCCTGCGTCCCGATATAGATAGTGATGGGCATTGCCTATGAAGACTTTGTTGTATCCATAGTTGTTGTCTAGAGTAAGGTCCCTAAAAGATGAATGTGAGAAATGGCTAATGCGGCCTGTATCCCCTGCAAGTCTCTGACACAGATCAATATAAGCCTTATCCGTGTCTACCCCATTAACGAAAAACCCCGCTTTCATAGCTCGAAGAGAGAAATAGCCCTTGTTGCACCCGACATCAAGAAAAGTTTGGCCTGCATAGTCATACTTGAAGAAATCAGGCGCGATCTTATCGAGAATAGCAACACGCTCGGATAGCACTCCAGACGGTATGAGGCCGTCTATTTTGTAGGTATGCGTCGGTGGATACGCCAATGCGTCCAATTCTTCCTGTAAGCCCAAGATCTACCTCACCGTCTTGATATTTATGCGCTTTGGTAGGCAAGTCTAGTTTCGAAGCCGCCATTGGATCCTAGCTTTGAATAATAGAGATAGTGCACACCGTCATGAGTCATGACCATTGGATTGGCCCCATCCCAAAGCGGAGCATCATCAGTGACTGCCTGTCCCCATGTGCCATCCCAGGTTGATTGGAACAGTCGCCAGAAAACATCAGACGTGCGACCCTCAAAGAAGATATTCCATTCCTTACCATCATGAATGGTGCACGGATTTGCGGCGGCGACAGAATAAAGCGTCCCCTCCTTTGGAGGTACAAGCAACTGCTTTGATGTCAGGCCATTAGTGATCGGATTGAAGTACCACAGACCTGCCTTAGGCAACCCAGGCCACACCGCGGTGATCACTGTGCCAGTATCGACGTCGGATCGATAGAGCCTTGTGTGAGTAGGGATATCATCAGCCCTACCAGTCTCCTTGAATGGTCCAAAAGGACTATCTCCGACAGCACGGTAGAGCCTAAGATTCTGAAATGAATCTCCCTTGCAATAGATAGCCTGGAACTTATCGTTGACGTAGTAAACTGAGAAGTCCTCTAAGTACCCTTCCGGCATGACCGGATATGGATGGTGCTTCCAATTGCGGCTGATCACGTTTTGATCTCCCAAAGCTCAAAATTCTCGATGTGCATAACAGATCGTGCCCTTTCGAGATAAGTAGAAAAATCCTGACGATTCCACTTATTTTGATGCACAGTGAATCCGAAATGGCCTTCTACCTGACGAATATCGACTGTATCTCCTGGTGGAGTGTGCCAAGCAATGAAAAGAGTCTCATTGGTGACCCTAATAGTCTCGTTGATGATCGCCTTCACGATCTCGATCGAAGAGACATGCTCCAACACTGACTTGATGATAGAGCAATCGAAGTGACGGTTAGAAAATGGGATCTTCTTATCGGCTCTACCAAGCATGAAAAGATAGTTCGGGTGCATCTCCTGTGCAGCCTTGATCAGTGCTGGAGAAACATCCAGTCCACAATATTGCCAAGCTGCATATCGAGTCGCGTCAATCCCATTTCCACAGCCCACGTCAATAACTGACTTAGCTCCAATGCGATCCGCGATAATCTTCCTTACCTTCTGCTCCTCGGATCCCTTGCAATATACCTTCGCCTGATCATCCGTTAGCTCAAGAAATTCTCTCACAGTGATAACTCCTTTTCGTAAAAAGCCAACAATCGATTAGTCAGGGAACCACGAGAAAAATTATCTGCCCACCATTTAGCCGCGTAAATTTGCAATCTCCTAGTCAATTCCGGATTACTCTCTAACGTCCTCATAGCAACTACCAAGTCATCTTCAGTTTCGATGCCGTTCTTACACAGTTCCTGCCATGGAGGCAAAGAGCCACCAATGTCTAGGAATCGATCCAAGTAATTACGCTTCAGGCCTACCAAAGGTACCATTCCGAGTGCCGCATGCTCAAGCGTATTCGTTGAAAAAGCCCCTCGAAGATGATCGAAGCCAGCATTACACTTTGCCTTCAATGCGATCACTTCATCATGTGAGATCTTGTCTTTGACAACCGGTAGGCACCCAGCTTCAAAAGACAGCTTCATAAAAGTTTCAGTGTGACAAGCATCTCGATCTGATGGAGTATGCGCAATCGTCAACGGTTCATAGTCTCCTCTCAATGGTGCCATCGGCCAGTCATGTCCTGGATTGATCAATGGTGGTAAATAAGTAGCGTTCAGTTCGGTTGCGTAATCAAGCGTTGATGCTGCTAGGAAATGGTTATAGCGATTGTCCTTGTGAAGCTTTAAGTTCGCCCAAGTATTGACAGAGCCATGAATGAAATAAACTATGATCTTGGCTTCAATTGCTCGAAAGACCTTCAACCTATGAATGACCTCGCCAAGTTCCTTATCTAAGAAGGATTGATCTACCAAGCCGGTATGACTAGCCCAATCTCCCGATCCTTCCCCAATCCCAGGGTGAAATTGCACCACATCCGCCGTCTCTGCAAATTCGTGGAGAGATTTGAGATCTGCCTGCTGTCCAGTTACGTAATCAAAAGAGAGCTTGAAACGTCCATCAGGAAGCACAGCACTATCTGAGAGTTTCTCTAACAGCCAATCTGCACCCTCTTGCCGCGTTGTGTAGGCCCGGACTGAAGCCAACCTGAAATCATGTCCAGCATCTCGCATCATATTCCTGTGAGACAGGATCACAGACGCGGGATCGAAATAGGTCAGAGCTAAAATTTTCACTGGATGATTCCAAGCATCTCTTGAACGCGGCGCTTCATCCGTAAAGCCAGAACTAGATCTTGAGAATAGAGATCTACTCGTGCACGTGCCATCTCATACATTACTTCGTCGAGAACTTTTAACTGTGAACTCATCATGAGATAGGCTTTGATCGTTTCATTGATAATATTGATGTTGGCTTCCATCGCCGTCAAAACCGTTTCCCATGCGTGCCGATGTGCATCAGTCATAGCTTGTACATCTCCCGTATCTTGGTATCCTCAGCATTTCGAATCTTGAAAGCCTCTGAATCTGGATTAGCAGCGATTTGTGCCGTTAAATTCTTGCCCTCTCTTCGAGTACCCAATATTTCATTGGTCTGATACCAGAAATACGCACGCCCAATACGGCACCATAGTTCCCAGTCCTGACCAAACTTAAATTTGGTATCGAACAGTCCAACCCTATCGAAAACGTTCTTATGGATCATGACGGTAGATCCATTGATTGGGCACCCGTAAGACAACAGTTCGTTTTGCTCTTGCTGTGTTTTCCAAGAGGGCAAGAGGGCATACCGTGAGAATCGGCCCGCTACGTCATCAATGATCCCATACCCGTGGTATCCAGCCTTCGCTTGTGCGGTCTTCAAGGCCTTCAGCTGTGTCTCGACCTTATCCTGAGTGAACAAGTCATCCGAACTGAGCCAACAGAACCAATCCGTTGACATGGTGGCAATTCCAGTGTTCAACGCTCCCGAAATTCCCTTATTGGCTTGCTTGATCAACTTAACTTCGGAGGGAAGAACGACTTTAGGAACATCACCCGAAGACGCCCAATCTGGTTTGATCAAATCATAATCCGTAGTTCCATCATCCACTACGATCACTTCCACTGGAACAGTCTGATTCAGGGCAGACCTGACGGCTGCCATAAGATACTTAGGATTTTGGTTATACGTAGGGATAATCACCGACGCGATTGGCTTGCCATGGCCTGCCTCCTTCATCGGTGGAAGCCATGCGTGCCACTTATGGGGCCGCAGTTTGCTAGATGTATCTCGATTGATTACCACTTCGGCGACATGGCCGATATCCAAACCTGTATCCACGAAGATCTTATAGCCACATGACTTTGTCTTGCGGCAGAATGCAAAATCTTCCGATTCAGTATTCTCTGGTTTCCACCATGTAAGAGGACCAAACTTGGTCGTAATGTCATCTAAGACCTTACGCTTCATCAGGAGAAAAGCGCCGCCCGTAGCATCAACTTCAAAGAGAGTGTTGGGCGTGTAGTCATAGCAAAATCCATAGGTCTCCGGAGGGTACCCCCATTCGTCAGGAATCAGCCTAGCCAGGATTGGATTGTATGGAGATCGACGGTTGTGGCAAAGACCACCGACAACATCCTTATCATAATCCAGAAGACGCTTCAGCGCATCTTGTGGAAAGACCATGTCATCATCGATCCAAAGCAAATGCGTAATGTCTGGATATTGAAGCGCGTCTGCCGTCATGATTCGACGTGCATCTTGAATCAAGAATCCTTGAGAATGGATCAAGTGCGTGAGCCCAGGAATTGACTTTCCAGGCTTCAACAGTCCATTGAAGCTTTGCCAAAATTGATAAGTCGGTCCCTTATACATCGGGATGCAAATCGCGACCACTGGATCAGGCATTAGGAACGGCCCCCATACGCAACATGTCCCGTATCTGGTTAACTACCTTCTGGGCGAAATCTTCGTCATGGTTCATGATGGAACCAAGATTTGTCAGAATGCTACCAGCTACTTCCTCAGCCACTTCCGGTTTAGCCCCAATGATAGATAGTCCAGCCGCAGTGTATATCAAAGCTTCCTGAAGTCTCTTAATATCAGACGTCATGCCATAACCCATCCAAGAACGGCCCCAGAAGCAAGCTCCAATCGTCGCACGTCAGCAACTTCCATCCAGCGACAATCAAAGCCATTCTCAGCGGCATACTTGGTCACTGCTTCTCGTGCCAATGCTTCGGTTTCAGCAACGGCAACAGTCATACATCCAGAAAAGGCGATCCCAGAATCTGACTTCAGCGGCACATACTTGTTGTGGGGAATAATGAACTTCCAAACGAACAACTTTTCCATTATCGGATCTCCGTCTTTCCTACCTCTGCTCGAACTGCCTTATCCAAAACCATGCGTAACTTAGTCTGCCAAGCTACTGCTTCATCAGCCGCCATTTGTTTCAGATCTCTAATATTCTCTTCAAAGAGACGAGTATTAACAGCAACAAGCTTCCGTCGTCTTTTCACTTTGTTCCTCGAGAAGTTTCTTTCTCTTTAAGAAATTTCCGGATCTCTTTGGAAACTTGCTTGGGGGTGGCCCTATCAGGTAATCGTCCCAAACCTAATGTAAAAACCTTAGGTGTAAAAAGACGTTCAGCCTCATAGTCCAGGATCCCAAAAAAATCGGCAGCGACGCAAATTGGATCATTTCCGCGTCCTTCATATGTAGGATACACGCCGTTCGCATAATTGAAACCCCTTCGCAGACCTGCTTTTCTAAAAGAGGGAATCGTAGTTGCCCATCCAAGTGCACAGGCCTTCGTACCACAATCCTTTACGCGCCAATCATCTGAAAACCAAGTAGAGAAATCAAACTTCCACCTAGGCAGTTCGTCCAAAAAGTCTGCCAGTTTAGTCAAACGCCGCTTTGTAGTCGCAAAATTCATAGATTTATCCTACTCGTCCTAACTCCAATTGTTCCCAGTTACATACAGTAGATGATCTCTTCGTCTTCTTAGGGGCCCCTTGACGTGACTTCAATACTTTCGTGTACCGCCGTGATCCACCATGTTTTCGATTGCATGGCCCACAAGCCAATACAGCATCACCTAGAACTACTTCCACCAAATACTTATGCCATCTCTGGATTTGACTGAAGTCTCTGATGCTCCAATCACGGCCGTTCAAGTGCTCTACTTGCATCGTTTTTAGGCTGAGAAACTTTTCACAGTGCCAACAGGTTCTAACGAGAGATCCAGAAGTCTGTTTAGTCGCCTCCCAAACAGCCAGTTTTAAATTAGTTAACGTTTCGCTCATCTGGCTTTTCCATAGCTAGGAGTTCTTGCGCCCGTGTCGCCCATTTCTTCGCATGAGTGATCCCATATTGGGTCAAGTTCATGCCTTCCATGAACAAATCAGAGATCGCCTGATCCCATTGCTTAGCCTCTTCAGCGGCTTCAAAAAGATCCTTCACACGGGCTTCAGCGTCTTTAACTTTCTGATCTAGAGCCTCTACGTTCTGTACCAGAAGATTCCGAAATTCGTCACGAGTCATTAATAAGTCTCGTATACAGCGCGGAAAGCGGCAGATTCCCACTCTGACTTATAGTTCTGCTTTGACTTCGTCTCAATCTTGATTGCCTTATCATCGAATCGAAGTTCCCCCAAACTTGACCTGAAGTAATCCATTACGAGACCCTTCAAAGTCGCTTCATCCAATTCAAGCCTGATCTTCAAAATCACACCCCTAAAAAAGAGCAACGAACAGCAACGGCGAGCAACAATAAGCAAGTTGATTTATCTTTGCAAGTAGATCACTATCCTACCCACTTAGGCACGGCGGCGCCTTTTATAGGAGATGTGAAAATGGCTCTTCGATTCAGCTCAAAGAATGCAGCAGTGGCTGTTGCTGGTACAGTGTTTACTCACTCCATCACTGTGGCGGCTGTTGCCACTGCCCCTGATGAGTGGGCGTTTAACCACCGCGGTGCCCCTCCGGCCGGTAACGTCTGCACCCTGTATCTGGTTGCGGCTCCTGGAACTACCTCTATGACCGTGGCGTCGTCTTCCGGTGCGACGACTGCCGACATTTTCTGTTCACTGCAACATACGATCATCAACTAAGAATGCAGTTCAAGAGCCTCTGATCAATCTTCGGTCAGGGGCTCTTTCATATCTTTGACCATGTTAAAGACATATGTAGAAAAGCTAGGAAAACGCGCAGATGAATTGTAAGTTGCAATGTAAGCGGCGTTGGCACCGATCATAAAGTCATCAGTTAACAAAGATTTCTGATAGTCTGAAAGACTTGAAGCCTTTGGGGTCCAGGTGATATCAAACGCATATCTAACCATACCGCTCCCCATTTATTCTGCTTTCATGTCTTTGATCATGTCAAAGACAAAACGTGAAAATATTTGAAGTTCAAATCTTCTATCTGATACGTTAAGGAAAGTAGCATGCGCTCCAGCCATAAAGTCATCAGTCAATAGAGATTTCTGATAGGCTGAAAGATTCTTGGCTTCTACGGTCCACCCAGTATCAAAAATAAATAGCCCATCTTCGGTGGTTTTGAAGAACCCCCAATACTGCTGATACTTGTCAGTAGGATAATTATGCGTCTTGGCCGTCTGTGTCTTCGGAGGCATCAACCTTTTACCATGATAGGATCGCCTAATTTCCATATTTTCCCGCGGATCACATTAGCAACAGTTGTCCCTGAAACTCCATACTCTTTTGCTAAACTATACATACTAACCCCTGCGGCATATCTGTTACGTATGTCATTAACACTATTATAAGTTAATTTGGCCAGCCCATGCCGCTCACCATATATTCGTTTGCAACGCCCCTTAGCAACCATGTCAGCCATATTCTCAAGATGTGAAGCTAAGAATGTATGTTGTGGATTAACGCACCAAGGGATATCACATTTATGACACACATGCCTATTGCGTGGCAAACTGCCATTTTGATTGAGAATCCATGGTATCCTGTGAGCGTACAACTTTTTATTTTCGAAACAAAACCATCCATACTTTTGTGGTTGCTGTAACGGCCCAATCCAATTCCAACAACCATTGGAAGCTTCAGTGAACCGAGCGCTCCATCTATCCAATAATGTAATATTACTATTAGTGATCTGAATCTGCATCGTCAGAGCCATCTTCGAAAAGACCTGCCGCCTCCGCCTTGCTATTAATTACTTCCAACAATCCCGTTATGTAGCCCATATTGTTAAGATCACTCAGGGCCCATTCCTTTAACCTAGCAGCAAATAGGTTTTCAATCTCTCCATCATGTGCGGCCAATTCAGCCTGGAATTCCTGTGAGTGCACCACAGACATGAAATAATCAGAGACTTGACCAGTGTCAGTATGGATGCGGATCATCGCTTCTAGCTGATCTACTGGATTCGGGTCTACAGTCTGTGGCTGTGCATGAACGGTCATTGGCTGTGGACTAGGAGTCACGATAGCAGGCTGTGGTCCATACTGAACAGGGGCTACTTGCTGTGGGTGCCTAACAGGCGGCGCTGTAGGTGCTTGTAGTGGCAACTGTGGCTGCGCGATCTGGGGGGCCTGTGGTGGCTTCGCCAGGTTCTTGACTCCGGCCTGATAGCCTGAGAAAAGGCTGTTCAAGGCCTTCACTCCCTCACGGATAGCCATCAGCGCAGGGTGTTCAGGCGGATTCTGCCCCATCTGTAAATCGGCCGCTGTGTGCACCATTGCCATGGTGGTCTTAGTGATGGCGCCCATAGCCTCAGTCATCTGGGCAAGCATTGCGCTACTACCATTGTCCTTAGGAGCATTGGCAATACGCTCCAAGGTAGACTTCAGACCATCCAGTTCAGACTTGACCACAGGATCCATAGCAGGACGTGCCGCCATGGAACGGATCAGCTCCTGAAGTGCGTTCATCTGATCCTGTTGCTGCCGTTGGGACATCTCACGTGTAGATCTATTAGACTCCAGCATGGCTGTAAAGAACGGCGCAATGGCCCCCATGATGGCCGGAAGCTGTTCCGCGAAGGTCGGAACAACACGCTCCGGGGCACGCTGAACTTGAACTTGTGCAAGTGCCAAAGATGCCTGTTTCTCAAACTTCATTTCCATCTCTCGGATCTTCAGATCATTCTCAATCTTGATCCGGGCCATTTCTAAATCACGTTCACGCGCTGCAAGCTCACGCTCACGTTGCATCATGGCCTGAACTTCATACTGCGAAGGACCTTGCATCGGAGGAGGCCCATATCCCTGTTGAAATGAAACCGCCCCAGGGATCCCACCGTTCGACACGGAGTTTTGCGGCGCCGTAGATTGGTGAGACCCCTGAGACGGAATTGACATGTAATGAGAAAGTTGTGATTGCTCGGGGCGATCGGCCTGCGTAGGCCAATAAATGACTTTGGGTCCAGACCATCCGGGCTTATTCGGAGCGGAGAGATCTACTTCCCTCGGGACTCCCTGACAGGCAACACGGATCGGTTGCCCAATAGGCAAGGTCGGATCTGATGTGTGATAGACCGTCAAGAGAAAGACAGGCCCCCCTCCGCAGAGACGAGGTAACCAAGTTTCTGGCGATGAAACGTGGAGCACTTCGGCTTCATCCAAAGTTGCCACTGCTTCAGGAGTCTTCGCAGGTCCCGAAATACGATGAATTCGAAGACGGAAACTGTCTCCATCTTTCGCCGCGCGCTCACGAAGAATCGAGATCGTCTCTTCTGGAGTCAAGATCTTATCAGCCATGGATTTAAGCCTTTGGTGTTTCTTCAGTAGAAGTTGAAGGGTTAGCTAACGAAATAGCTTGTTGGATAGACATCGGGATCAAAGGGATACAGCATCGGCCCCCGGTTGGCTTGCCATCTTCGCCCCCAGTAGTTAGAAAGAAAGCACAAGCGGGCCCCTGGCATCTGATCATTTCCATCTCTTTGGCGGGGGGTGTCTGCCCATGTCCAGCGATCAGGATCTTTTCTTCGGGCCTAATTGAGGCTACTGATAAGATCGGGCACAGAGTCTGTTGATATGGAATCATTCTTCAATCCCTGATTAGGCCAGTCGCGCGGCCGATAACGAAGTTAGTTCCTGCCGTGTAAAACCCAATTGCAAAACTGATAACCCACCCAAGACCTTTGGCTTGCGCCGTCATAAAACCTATCCAAAAACCGAGGCAAGCAGGACATTCCATCAGAGATAGGATCCAATGGGAGAATCCATTTCCTTCATCCAGAGCTACTCGTATTCCGTATGTGATCTTTGAATATCCAATGACGAATGCGATACCGAATGCCGCGAAGGTATGAATTAGAAGGATTTGCATTCTAGAAGGTCCATTTAACTCCGAGTCCAGTACTCCAACCTAACTTGTCTATACGGCCAAAACCGTATCCAGAAAGTGACGGTAGAAACTTATAACCCGCTTCGACTTGCCCTAGTGGCCCTTCATGTGTAGCCGCGATCAGTGCTGAAACATAACCGGTTCTAAGTGGGACGTCTGTAGATACGAAACTCAGCCCCTGACGTAGAGTCCCTATCGCTGCGTCGGTTTCGACAGAGGCTACTTGGGGACCGTTGATCCAACGATCTTCGTTTCCACTTCCTTCATGATCTTGGTCAAGACGAGATCAAGAAGAGGTCCAAAAGCTTCCTTCAAAGTTGAAAGCCCATGCTTCGCAATGGAAATCTTCAAGGCTTCGACTGCTGAAGCACGCAGATTTTTCAGCTCAAGATCATCAATCTTGCCATCGGCCAAAGCCGTCTGCAGTTCAATGCTCAATTGATTCTTGACATCTTCATAGACTACTTCTGCCATGTGCGGCAGAGTGGAAAGAATCGCCATGAGCTTTGATTCATGCTTCTTAGCATCGAGCCAAGCTGCCAGATTCTTAAGTGCCCATGTGCCCATAAGTGCCAAAGCTCCAAAGACAACCTTGATCAGTTCAGTTTTCCAATCCATTGGATTTTCTCTCCGGTAAGTTTTCGGAAGCCTTCTGAAGCAATGTGATCACAAACTGTACTGATTCTTTATCTCGAAGCGCGATCCCAGCGACCACAATGCCGTCTGAGATTGTAATCACTGTAGCTTTTCCCTTCTCATCTTTTAGATTTACATCTGGGTAGACTTCAAGGATTGATTCCGCGCCCTCAGTGGCTGCTGAATCGAGGAGAAAAGGTGGGGTAGTCATGATTGCCCTTGTGCCTGTCTCATGATTGAATCGAAAGCGGCCGATCCACGCTTTTCCTCTTCCGTGTCTTTGGCCTTGTAGAGAGTTTCGAGCCCAGGAGGGCAGAATCCAAGAGGGTGAACAATAATGGGATCACGCTCGATCTCAGTTAGTGATTCACAGACTCCCATCTGCCCAAGGGCAGCTTCGATATCCATCTCGCCGCCCTGATCCGTATGCATATCGTTGATCGAAGCGTTCGAAGTATCGAGCAATCCAGCGCGCATGTTGTTCAGTAACTGGCGCTCTTCCATCGTTCCAGCTTCCCACTTCAATTGGAGCTTTCGCCACTGGTGTGTATTGAAGTGTTTGCAACCGAAGCACATGTTACGAACTTTGTTGGCGATCTCTCCAGCGCTTGAATCAGCAGTGATCGCGACGTTGAAATTTCCAAGTGCCTGTCCGTGTTGATTGACCGCAGTTTCTTGAGCAATGATCACTCTTTGAGTGGGCTTTTCCTCAGGCTCCATCCGTTCGCCAGTTTCGGCATTGAACGGACTAGTTTGAACTCGCAAGAAGTCTTGCTTTACTTTCATCACTTACCCTCGGCGATATTTGCAGCCTGTAACTCTGCTGAAAGTTCCATCAGCATTCCAGAGAGACGCCACGAAGCCCAACGTTTGATTTCGTTGAACGCCATAGTGCGAACGGTGGCAAGAGATCCTGAATACGGATCAGAGGCAAGTGCCATGGCACACAGTTCCCGGACAGCCTCAGAAACATTTACATGTCCCTGCACCACCATGAAGTTAGAAATTGCTTCAGCCATTGCTGGATCCAACGTCATGTGAAAATTGCGTTTGAATGGTTTATCACTCATCGTCGGGGCGTTCACCAATCAAAATCGTTAGCTTATGAATAGACTCATTGACTGCCGTGATAATGGTTTTCACCGCTGTGGAATATGCTTCCCTGAGCATCGCTTCACGTCTTGCTTGTGGGATCTCATTTTCACGACCCACCCCAACGGATAGCAATATCCGTACCGCCGCGCTCATCGTTAAATTATTTGTCCGACAATAGTCGGACAGTTTGGCACCAAGACCCGTGCCAAGACGAATATTGAGGCGGTCTATGTTCTTCTTCAAGGCAATTACCGTATGCCTTAACTTAAGAAATCCGTCAAGTGCTATGTTTGAAAATCGGTATTTCAGAGAGAAGCCCTAGAACGAAAGCGCTTGCTGATCCGCCCGTTGGTATGCGGCCATAAAGCGCGTCACGAACCAATCGATTCAGTTCGTTAGAAGGCATCGCCCATGCGTAGATATGCTTCTGGCATTGGTCCACCATGTAGAAGTCAACTTCGACTAGACCACAATGCGTAATCAACCGCTGGAGTAATCTACGGCTATATGTGGCATAAACTCACTCCGACTCTATATTCAACCAGGCTGTACAGCAGACTGGGCATTTCACGAATTTTTTAAGTATCAGGCTACAAAGCTCCTCAAGTTTTT
>Ga0137349_1000013_pt1 | contig 18272 bp, 35 predicted proteins | sample EasRivERMLT630_2_FD_104757 | JGI IMG/M metagenome (GOLD analysis project Ga0137349, IMG submission 104757) | Soil microbial communities from meander-bound floodplain in the East River, Colorado, USA - East River MetaG ERMLT630_2 | ecosystem: Environmental > Terrestrial > Soil > Floodplain ... | reverse complement strand
TCCAAAGTACGGTCGAGAAGCTGGTCCTCGATTTCGTTTACGTCCCAATCGCGGGCGTCCATCCCGATGCTTCCCAGGCCCGACTCAATGCTCATGGCGGTGCCTTCCAGCACGCCGAACAGCATACTAAGTAAGTGGGGCGGTAGCTGATTGCCGGGCCGGAGTATCAGTTCCTTAGAACCCTCGCCCTTTGCGGACACGCCACGGGTATTGCGGGACAAGAGAGCCTCTAAGTTGGGGCTTGCGGACTTGGCTGATGCTTCGCTTGAGTCCTTTGGCTTTCCCGCACGCAGGGCAGTTTCTAGGACCGCCCGGTTCCTTTTCGAGTTCTTCGGTTTCGTGGCCACAGGTGCATTGGTATTCATAGAGGGGCATTTCTTCCTCGCGTGTGTGACACAAGCAATCTGAGCGGCGTTCAATGTCTTGAACCGCTTGTGCATGATTACGAAATCGTATTGATCCTTCGTCCCTGGCCGTTTCACGAACGCCATGTAGTGCGGGCCGGGAACATTGATCCCTTGAAACTTTGTATTGTACGTTACCCTGTACTCGCCGCGATTACCGAGCCAAGTGCGGTACTCACCCTTCCACGACGGGCGGCCCAAGCGATGAACGTGGTGTCTTTTGCTTTGGTAGCCATTAGATCGGCGCTCCGACAGACCGCTTTAACTTGGGTCGGTCCTCAGCTTTCATTTCCTCATTAGCAAAGTCGATCAAAAGATCGAACTCCTGATTGTCAATTTCCTGTTGGAACAGTTGATCCAGCATCCACTCGTAGAGTGTGCCCTTGTACCAGTCCTTACGGCCCGGCGGCCCGCCCCAAAACGACAGCTTCAACGATGAGGCCGGCACGTCCAGGGATTCCAGGTCGGTCATCAGCTTGCGCATCTCGGCGGCACTGCGATAGTGGTCGTTGAAGTGGGCGTGAGAGTTCTTACCGCTAAGCGTTTCGATTATCTCGAACGCAGCTTTGACGTTAATCGCCCCGACTGTCTGATACAGGATTGGTCGCATTGTTCACCAAAGAGTAGCCTTCGTCCACTTGAAGGCCGGGCGGCACTTCGACCACCCGGCAGCCTTCCACTCCCTGTAGTATAACACGAATACCGTGCGGTGTCAAGACAGACACGATCCAGGTTTCCTGCTCTACTACAATTGATACAACCTCTCCGACCGCTACTCCCTTTGGCCGGGCCGTGCGGTACTGAATCCAGACGCCGCACTCAATAGGGCGGCCCCCGACATCCAGAGGCGGAAAGATCATCGGGGCGTCCCTTCCGGCACAATAACCACACGCTCAAGAGCCGTGATTCGGAGTGCCCGACCTTCCGGGTTACGGGCGTGCAGAGTAAAGCCGCCGGCCCCTTCGCTGATCGACTCGATTCGAGCAGTCGATAGCCACATGTCGCTTCGCTTGCGTACCGGGTAGGCGACTCGCTGCCCGATCTTCAACTCTCGTCCTGTCACGTCAACCGGCATGTTTGATTCTCCCATCTTGGAACTGGTAAAGTTTCACGTCATTCTCGTCGGCCATACGCCGACAGTAGTTCTCACTGATCTCAACGCAGGTGCAGGCAATCTTGAGTGCCTTGCAAACTCGCAGCGTCGTGCCGGTCCCACCAAACGGGTCGATCACGAAGCCATCGGGCGGAGTGGTCAGCTTGACTGCCCGCTCCACCAGTAGTTCATTCAGTTGCGTGGGGTGCCACGCTCGCCGCTGCTTGCTGTTTCCTGTGACCCGTGGGAAGTCCCACACGTCGCCCGGCACCCGCCCACCTTTCTTGGCCCGCTTGTCCCCGTTTAGTTCGCGCCAAGATGGAACCTTGATCGCGGCAGGGAACAAGGGCGAGTCAGGCCACCGAAGGCGGAGAAGCGGTCGGTGGTTGTTGGCACAGTCCTCGCGGCGGTACTGTCCGAAGGTGAACACCTGCACGAAGGGTTTGATCTCCACCTTCGGCCAGCGTTCCAATACCTTCCCAACTAAGGCGGCCTTATACAGTACGTCGTGTTTGGCATTGTACGACACCCATACAGTCTTGGCATGTTGAATCCAATCCGCAGTGAGGGTAGCCAACCAGTCCGCGTAGGCGAAGTCGCTGGCCCAACGGTCGTTGAACTTGTCGTAGTTTAGACGTATGCCGTCCGGCGGGTCGGCAAACAGCGTGTCACACTTCCGCAGGAGCGGCAGGACTTGAGCGCAGTTGCCTTCGATTACTCGGTATTTCATACTAGCTTCCTCGGCGGCATGTCCAGCGTTCGCCACTGACCGTCCACACTGACTTCGTTCCATCGTCGCTTACGATGGGGACCGAACCGCAAGTGGTATTCCTTGCCGCCATCGACTACTTTATCAAGGTTGCCGTCCTTCAACTGGTAGTAGTACAAATTCAACTCCTCGACCCACACGGGTAGGCCCGCGACAAGTAGGAGTCCAGCGATTGTTCGTAAGGCCCATTCTCGTCTGCTCATCGGAACCTCTCCTGACTGTGTAGGTCGGCTATGACTTCCTGTAAGGACCAGTAGTGTTTCATTTTGCCTTGAGCCATTGACTTGTGCAGAGTCATAATGCTCTTAGTCGCATCCCATCGGCTGCGGTACATCGGGAAGGTGTAGCCATCCTCGGTCGTGACGTTCGGGATCGTCCGGTCGAACGCCCAATACTGGCAGACATTGACTAGGCCCCAGGCGTACCAGTATGGCATCCAGCGGAGCCAGCGGCAAATCTTCACGAAGCGTGTTTGGAACTGGTAGCGGTCATCCATTGCGGAGCCGCCTAACCCGACTCGCCACAAAGAACGGCATGAACGTCAGGAAGATGCCGGTATGAAACAGGAGGTACAGCAACAGCACAACGGGGATACAGGCGATTGTCCACGGGGCACAGAGCAACCACCACAGGCCGCCGCACTCAAACCACCTAGCGACTTCGGTGTTAGCCTCGGTCGCGTAATCACGATACCATTTCATGTTACTTCATCCATAATACGCCAAGGGACAGAATCACCGAGCCAAGGAAGTACAGGAACTTCGGCCAGCTTCCCTCATAGGCGTATCCGAGGGCTGCAACGGTGTAAAGGGCAATCAACCCCTTCATAATCAAATCACCACTCATAGGGTTCATCTGCTCCGGTTGGGACTCGGACCCACCACTGGACGGGCCACTCAAGGACACGGTACGAATCATTGCCCGTCATCGACAGCCACACACTCCCGGTCCACAGGGCCAAGCCGCCAGCGACCAGAACTGTCTGGTGCGGTTCCGGCATACGGTCCCGTGTACGGTGTACTGTCTCGCCTAATGTATTTGGCGGCGGTTCTACCTTGAACACTTCCCGCCACGCTTGATCCACCGCCCAACTCTTAGGCCCACCATAAACGGCGGTGCGTTGGAATGGATTGACGGTGTGCAGACTGTATGCTTCCTCGATCCCTGCGAAATGAGGCGAACCTTCCCGTAGGGGCTTGTCGTCCCGAAGGAAGTAGCCGGCCTCATTCAAGCGTTGTTCTTTGTCGTAAGGGGTCACAGGTTTGGACCCCACAGGTTGATTTCGTAAATGGACGACTCCACGCAATCTGACGTATGAATCAGGTTCCGGGGTCCGACGCTGCCGTGCTTCTCACGCAGGGCCAGGGCACGTTGCCGGGCCAGATGGACAGCATCGACGCCACCAACGATCATTGCGAACACCGGGCCGCTGGCCATATGCGCTAGGAGCCGGGTGTAGAAGTCCTTGCCCTTATGCTCAGCGTAGTGCAGACCCCAAATCTCGTGGTCGGGGGTGAACAGGCGGGCTGCAACCGGCGAGAACGCAAACTCATTCAGGATCGGGAGCATAAGGCCCCGCTCGATGCAGTCGGGTTTCAACAGCACAAAGGTTTTCTCGAACAGTGCGCTCATAACTACCATCCTACTCGATACATTTGATTTGTCAAGACCCCGGCGAAAAATTCGCCGGGGTCGGGGACTGAAAACTTTACCAGCGGTTCTTCTCGGCCAGCGACACAAGGCCGGCGACATTGAAACCGAAGGCCACAACGTAGGTCACGATGGCGGTCCAGAAGGCGGCACCGCTATACGGGAACGGGTTGGTGCTTAGCCAGTAGATCAGGTACGGGCAAGCCGTAAACAAGGCGGTCAACTGGAAAGCATTAAAGACTCGAAACATGGGTTCTCCTAAGACAAGAGGCCCGGCGGAAAGTCCGCCGGGCCGGGGATAGCAACTTCGGAACCTTAGTTCCGAAAAAGAGACTTCAACACACTCTGAGCCGGCGGCTGTTCGGCCTTCGGCTGAGAGGCACCGTCACGCAGGCCCTTGTTATAGGCTTGCGTTTCCGGGGTCGGAGCCAAGAGGAACGGGTACAGTTCGTCCGCAGACGACTCGTGAGGATTCTTACCAGCGTCCGCAGCCGACTTGTTGCTGCTGAACTTAACGCCAGTATCCTCGACCTTAATCTTGGCGATGTCCTCTAGCGAGGGCAAAGCCACAGTCGGATCGACAGCCCACTTAATCCCGGCCTTGTCAGCCCAGGCCGTTAAGCGTCGGGCAGGAACCGTGAAGTTGAACTGCTCTCCGGCACCACGCACTAGCATCCCGACATACCGACCGTCACCCTTGAGGAACACGCCGCCACCGGACGAACCGGGAAACGCCGTGACCGTGGTTTGGTCGAAGATAACACCGTTCGCACCCAGGTTCAGAACGCGACCGATCTGCGACACGACGCCCGTGGTCAGGGAGTTACTGCCGACTTGGCCTAGAAGGCTGCCGACGTGGTATAGCTCCGTGCCGATTGGCGGGATTTCCTTGTCCAGATAGAACTTTGCCGTGATGTTCTCGCCGACGTAGTTCCGCTTGCGAACGACCAGCAGGGCCAAGTCCTCGCCCTGATTGGCGTCACTATACTTTACCACACGGGCATCGAACTTCATTTCACCGATACGCCGACCGTCCTCGGTGAACTCGCGGACGATCTCGGCGTCCTCGAACTCCACAAGCAGCTTGGGGCTGCCACTCTCCGGGTCGATGACGCTACGCACCTTCCGAAGATTGTCAACGACGTGGGCCGCCGTCCACACGAACGTAATCGTGTCGTCGCCCACTTTGCGGGTATAAAGAGTACCCGAACCTTGCGATCCGCCAGAGCGGATCGTCACGGAAATTTCCTGCAAGTTCTGCACCAGTGCCCCTGCGGTGGGGTTCGGCGTAGTAGCAGGCGGACCATCACCGGCAAACGCCGGGACGACCGAAAGGACCACCGCCAGGATGCCGGCGGCTAGGCTACTGAGAAACCGTTTCATTCAATCTTCCTTTTCTTGAGGTTGGTTAGGCTTGACCCGAATTTGGGTTCATTGCCTGGATTGTCTCGCGGGTCAAACCAGTACGCACGACGATATGCGAGAGGACCATCAGCGTGCGCTTGATCGCGTTCTGCACTGCCACCGGGTCTTTTGCGTTCTCGTCCGCGATCTGGACATCGAAACGCATGGTCACTCCCAGGCCGGCACAGACTTCGCTGGCACAACCCATAAGCATCCGGGCCACGTCGGCATCCTTTAGTGCCGGCAACTCTGATATGTTGTCGGAACCTGCTTGTTCAGACATGGCTTACTCCACGATATTGAGACTGGTAACGAACGGAACGTCTGGCTTACCATAGGCAACCAGACCGAACAGCACACCTGTCCCAAAGACCAGAACTGCAACTAGCGGCGGCAGTCCAAAACCGGGGCACAACGGAGCGCCCAATAGCAAGAGTGGAACAAGGTACTTCAAGGCTGTTCCTCCAAAGAAAGAGATTGAGACTTGTCACGAATAAAGTACAGGCCCTCGACCGGCACGCCGCAATCCTCGAAGGCATCTTTCACGATGCCTCCCTTGCGTGGAACCAGCCAGCCGCCCGACTTGAGAAAGTTGGCGGAGCCTGTTTGATTGATTGGCACGATGCAGGTTGCCCGCTTGATCCCTCGGTCGCCCATCAGGCGGTCCAGCCACTTGAGCATGGACGACCCTAGACCCTGCCGCCGGTACTTCGGCAGCACGCCGATCCGCAGCAGCTTCAACTGAGTGGCCTCTAGCTCGTACACCGCATAGGCGATGGGCAGGCTATGGCGGGTAATAACGATCACGTTCTGTTGGCGATTCATGGCGACCTTACGCCACTCCTCGCTCTCCCAAGCATTGTCATAGCACTTAATGTCGATCTGCATGACATAGATCGTGTCGGCAGGCTCGGCGTTTCGTAGGTGCAAACTCACGTATCTACTCCACCATTGTAAGAGGCTTGACATTCTGTAGCGCCCTTAACGGCAGGAACGCACAACCCCATCGCACGGGGATGGGCAGGCCGCCGTATATTGTTTTCACGATACTCTGTTCCTCATCCGGCGTTAGCAGCTTGGGCATTGTCAATAGCCAATCCTCTCGAACCTTCTGCTCTTGCAGCCATTCGACGAGCATTGATCCGCCGGCAAGACTCATCACGCAACCTTTGCCGTCAAATCCCACTGCTTCCATTATACCAGTTACCAGCCGAAAGTCAATACGCAAAGTGTCGCCGCAGCCGGGATTTACAGCAAATCCTGCGTGCGTGGCACCAGCCAGCGGCCCCTTGTTCACTGGATTACTCCAATGATCCATGACCTTATCTTGATCCATCATCGGCCCCCTCAAGAACGATGATGGCTTTCTCGTCCGTGCCCGGCAGGAAGGGTAGGCCGTAGCCATTTTCCAGCTTGGCGGTTTGGATGAGAATAAGCCGCCCGTCAATGCGGGTGAAAATGTCGGCCCGCAGGGGCATCGCCATCAGGGTGTTGATTCCTTCTCCGGCGGTCATGTTAGTTACCTCGCACGATCTCGTTGACGTAGCGACCGAAGGCGCTGTCATCTTTGAGAGTGATAGTCTGTTGATCTAGCAACTCGCACTTGCCGTCGTTGTCCTCTTTGGACAGATCGTTGAATACGTGACCCGTCTCGACAGCACGCCACGCCGCTTGATAGCGGGACACGAGCGTTCGCTGCCATTGGTTTGATACACGGGACGCGAACTGTGCGACCCGAAGCAGGGGCGATCCGCCCTCTACCGGCTTGGCGACAATCTGGTGAACGGCCATGATGACGTTCTCATCGCCGACAGGTTCCCCAAGCATCCAGCCGTAGGTCGTAAGCTGGTCAGCCCACTCCATGTTGGACGCCTCAAGGAAGGCTTCTCCAATCTTCACGCCAAGGTGTTCCAGTTCTCTGTACTCCGGGTGCGGCTTGCTACAGCCACGGCTCGGCTTGGCCTGCTCCGGCCCCCAACCGTCCGTTACCAGCGAGTAGAACTTGCACGGGCTGGTCGCATACTTGGAGCAGAAGCCGTTTACCTTCCAATCGAATACGATATGGGCACCGGACTTGTGGAAGAACCGGCAGTCGGGTTTGCCAAGCAGAGGCACGCCCTCGACGACGCCTTCGATCTCAAACTCGAACTGCGGTGCTTGGGCACTCTCCGCGATCAAGCCGTCCAGCGTACCGAACGCCCCGGACTTAATGTAGGAGTCGAAGATGTACCGGCCAGCACCAAAGGCAAAGTCCCGGTTCTGCGGCTCGACGGAGCGGGTGAACAGGTAGTCGAAGGTGTACTTCGGATTGTCGTCGCCGTGCGTGCGGTGGTACAGTTCCGCCTTGCAGTAGGAGTCGAAAGCTGACCCCACGCTCATAGCATTGTTCTGCGGAATCTTGGGCGGGCGGTTATCCGCTAGGTACATTAGGTAAAACTCGTCGCGGCTTTCCTCGAACTTGCCGAGGGACGACGGGCTGAGGAACTTGGGCTTGCGCATGGTTTACTCCGTGTAGGTTATACTTTCAGTATAACCGATACCACCCCTCTTGTCAAGCCCTATTCCTAAAATCCGGTGGCCCCATGAGGGACGTGGGTAAGCGGATTGTCCGATATAGGCCACCCGGATAGGGGACTACGGCGGTTCAGGATGGCTTCGTGGGCGTCCTTGACCCACTTGGCGTCCTCAAGGGCGTTGTGCTTCGTGCCCTTCTGGCGGGGCAGGATGATGCCAGGGCGCTCGTTAGCAAGTTGCTTCAAGTCGTTGGGCCGCTTCGGGAAGTGGGCCGGTCGGTTAATCATGGGGCCGTAAAGCTGGCACAGGGCTACCCAATCGTAGGCCGGATACCAGCCCCAAATCTCCGGGGCCTGGGCGTTCTCCCACGTTCCGGGGCCGTGCAGGAACTCGCTAACCTCCTGCCGGATCAGGTAGATCGGCTTCCGCTTGAAGGCTCTCGGAATATGGGCCAGTACGCGAGACTGTAGCCACTCCGTAGCCCTGCCCTCATCGAACTCGCTGTTGACGGCGTAGTACGTCTCGTCATCCTCATTCACGATGCCGATGCTGATAAGGTCGATAGTGTGCCCATCGTCCAGAAACTCAGTGTCAAAATAGAATTTCATAGCACTCCCACAGGGTTCTCAAAGGTAGGCCAGTTCTCCGGCCACGGTCGGCGGGTGCCTAGACTGCGGCGATGGTCGTCCACTTCGACCCGCAGTATGTCAATCAACTCCCGGTTTTCGATGTCATCCCTCAACCATATCTTCACCTGCTTCATTGGGTTTACTTGGCCACTGGACATTGTGAAGGTTGATTCTTCTCTGGTCCCTCTAGCGACTAGCGCATTGAGGCGCGCCGTCACTCCATTATGTTGGCTTATCTCATTGGGAATCCAAAGGACGCAGATAGACATGAAGGTTCCCTGCGGTCCATAGTGGTACTTGTAGATGCGGTGCCCTTGGGGGTCCCAACTGAACTGCAAGCATAGTGAGGGAATGTCCCACTCCGATTCCGGTTCCTCTGGACGCAGATTTATTACGTGCGGCATTAGTCACCTACCCTGATGGCGTCGTCAGCATCCACAGTCGCCCCATCGTCCAGGGTCAGCGAGTAGTACGTCGGCATTTCGTAAGCACTATGCGCGTCGATCCTCGCCAGACGGGACGCCTTTATCTTACCGCCGGTGACTTTCAATACCAGACCGTCCAGCGTGACCCGAACGGGCGAGGCATAGGCGATCAAGCATCCGAGGGCGGCGTGTCCGTTTCGGAGTCTTACGCAGGTTGTGGGCATTGTTTTAGCAGGGAGATTCCCGCCCGTAGATGGTTGTTCTGTGCGACGATACGGCGGGCTTCGTCCCGCATGTTTCCATAGAACGGCTCCCGGCTCGACGTGTTGTTGAACTCGACAAGGAAGCCTTCGTTGTTGTCCATGATCTCGTTGGCTTGTGCGATCCAGGCTGCTGCATCCATTAGTCGCCGCTCCGGTGTCGATAATATCGGGGGTTCTCTGGAATCCCCGCCTTCGTCAGTTCGTGATACGTGAACGTGATTTGCTGGCCCGGTCGGAAATGCTTGCCGAAGAAATCGGGCGGCATATCCGAACCTGGGTTTGCGGCTGCGTAGGCGGCCATATCCCCCGTGCCGAAAATCCTCTCGTCGTTCGTCAGGCCGCCACAGTCCACCCGCTTGCCGTCGAATTCGAGGATGAGTGAACCGATCATGCCGAGCAGCTTGGAACCCTTGTCCGTTTTCTTGCCCGACACGAAGCCCTTAACGATGCCCTCGGCGTCGTCCTGGGCCTTGTACTTGAGGATGTTGTGGGACTTGTCGGGCGTCCAGATGGCTCGCGGATTGCGGACCACCAAACCCTCGGCCCCACCAGCGACAGCCTTCTCAAACAGTTTCTTCAACTGCTTCTCGGCCTGCTCCAAATCTTCCGACAGCTTGAGTTGACGGTGCAAGTAGATGCGTCCCTCCAACTCAATGTTCTCACGAAGGAACACAAGCACTTCCTCGAACCGAGCGTCCTCTGGCACCGACACGTATTCGGCCAAGCGGCTCTCGTCGAGCGTCTTGATCCAGGCGTCGATTACAGAGAAGCTAATCGTTTTCTTGAAGCGTAGGTTCTTGAGGATGCGGTCGCCGAATAGGCCCTTGAGGCTAGGCGAATCAATAACCGGGAACTCAATGATTTCCCATTCCTTCGGGTCGGCCTTGTCCTTGCGACAAATGGACGACACCTTCTCAAAGTTTCCGCGACCGGCCCATAGCTCGCCGTCGAGAGGGAACGGCGGTAGCTGGTTCAGGAACCAGTCGGGTGCGACAACGACGTTGCCGTACTTCGTCCACAGTCCCGAAGCGATGGGCTTCACTTTCTTATCCAGGTTGGCGAACGGAACGGCGTGCGTCGATAGACCACGGCTAAGGCCGCCGTCCCACACGACACGCAAACCGTCCAGCTTCTCGCTGGCGTACCAGCCGGCCACTTTCGATTTGCCGGGCTTGTACTTGTGCAAGCATTGTAGGAATTCAGCAGCCATTAGTTTCCTCGGATTGCGCGGGGACGCTGCGAACGCCGCCGGTCGGCAGCCATCATCGCCCGCTGCCCTCGCGGCGTTTCAGGGGTCAGGGTAATATCAGGGGCACCGCTCTGTGCGATGCGGGAACGGTCTTGACGATACCTGTCCATTCGATCCCTTGCGGCATCGGCCTTTCCCTTCGCGGTGGCGAGGGGTTCGTGAGCGGGGCCGCGAAGTTGCAAGCGGATTTCGTCATCGTCCACAATGGAAGGCAGCAGAAGTTGCAAGGCCGGCACGTCGCCTTGAAGTAGGCGGGCGGCGGCCCTGCGTCGGCTCTGAGCCTCGGCCCGGTTGAATGGGGCTATGTCCTTGCGGGCACGGTTCAAGTAGTTGCGGTACTCGTTGTACGACTGCAACTGGAACATTTCAAGCCACCACTCGCGGGTGCGATTGTTGAACTTGAGTACAAAGCAGCCCACCCGATGCTCCGGTCGGTCGGAAAACATTGTGCGTTGGATGCCGGCGGCAAAGCCGACTTCATCGAACGGGTACGGTCCCGGCACAATAAACTCCGGCAGCCACTCGCCGTAGCCTTGAGTCTCAAGGGCCGCCCGAACGTGGTCTAGGTTCCAGACCGGGGGCGTGGGCCGCTCGTTACGCGCTGGCGTCGGTCGCGGAGTTGCGGGCATGGGGCGGGCGGCCTGTTCGTTGGCGAATTGGTAAATGAAATCAGTCGGGATTCGATAGGACCGAGCATCCCGGTCCCGACTCTCTGCGATCTCGACGTAGGCGTTGTCTCTTGGCATACCTCTATTATGCCATACACGCCGCATTTGTCAAGCGGCCCCGTGAAAATTCCTCGAATCGCTCGGCCATGTAGTCCCAGGTGTAGCCTTTCTCGTACAGTTCCCACCCGGCGTTCCAGGGCCGAGGCACCCTTAGACGTGTGCCCCCGCGATCCGTCCACGCCTTTAGGTTGGAATCGGAGTCATCCACCATCAGCCGTCCTGGGGCGGAGTTATACATCTTCCGAGGGGTTACGATGTACTGACGGTGTAGCCAGGACGGAAGGTACTGGTGAATCCACTCCAACTTGCCGGCGAGGCAATCAGGGTCTTTTGTAGGGGCTGTGAGGATGATGACGTTCTCTCGTCCTACAAGGGATTCGCAGGCGTTGAGGATGTTATCGAAGTCCGGGTCTTTGGGAGTGTTAGCCCAAAACGCCCGTGGAATCGAATTCCAGAACTCTTGCAGCGTGAACTCGCGGCCAGGGCGATACGAGTTAACCCGCTTCAACAGGTCATAGTCGCCCCGGAATTGAGGTTCGCCGATGTAGGTGTCAACGTCAACAGGACATCCGACAAGTTTCATGGCCGGGGCCGAGAACTTGTTGAGGGTGTCGTCTAGGTCTAGGAATACTTCGATGATCCTGGGCATCTTACTTGCTCCGAGAAACGGTGCGGGGTTTGGAAACGATGGGTCGCAATTGCTCAGCACGGCGGCGGGTAGAATCGTTGCGGGGCCGCTCGACGGGAACTAGCCCAAGCATGATTGACACCTTACGCGCTCGACGTGTCGGTTTCTTCGTTTTGTTCTTTGCCATTTCTAGCCTTCCTCTCTGGCAGCAGTTCACTAATCCTGTTGTGCAAATCCTGCCTTATCACTTGCACCGACTGTCGGGAGATACCTAACTGGTCCCCGATCTCTTGATCTTTATACCCCTCACGCCGAAGGGACACGACCTGTGCTTCCAGGTCCGTTTCAATTACGGACTCAATTATACTCTCCAAGTCGCTCAGGTCGGCGTCCGGCGACAAGGCTGAATATAGAATGCAGTCATTAGTATCGGAGTCATAGACCTTGGAGAACTCCTGAACCCTCTCAGAGCCAGCAGCATCGCGGGTCCGCTGCGTCGGACCTGGGATACGAATGAACTTGTCATCGTCCAGCATTTCAGAAATAGCCCGATGAATATTCTGAGACACTAGCGCCTTGGGGTTAGTAAGTTCGCTTTTGCCGACTTGATGTAGCCGGTCAACTCCCTCGACGACTCCGAGCATGGCGGCGTCAACTAGGTCGTCCACCCACCGCTTACTCTTGAGCCGAGCGTAGTAGAGGCCGCAGATGGTGAGGGCCAGCCGCATGTAGCCAGTGACCATTTCCTGCTTGGCTTTGATGTCCCCGGCCCGCACACGGGGCAACAGGGCTGCGGCTTCCTCGATAGAGAAGATGCGGCTGACTCCCCAATACGGGTGGTCGAAGTGCTTAGGTTTTAGCTTACCGGCCATACATCCATTATACTACCTACGGTCGATTTGTCAAGTCTATTCGGTGCAACAAGTACGCGATTTTTGGGTCGAAGCCCCCGTCCCAAAGCGTTGTGGGGCTTGACTTTACGGAGTTGAAGGCCAGCCACAGGTCGCCGTCGAAGGCAACGGCATGGCCAAGACCCTCCGACGTGACCCCTCCAATCACTGCACGCTGCCCCTTGAGCGCCTCTGCGAACGCCAGGACGTTACCCTCGCGGTAGGCCAACGGGTAGCGGTTCTTGCCGTCCGTGGTAATTACGGGGTTCGTCTGAATCTCCGTAACCGCGATCCCGAACCCCAGAGCCGCCCTGATTAGCTCCTGCGGGTGCCAGCCTCGACGGCGTTGGGGGTCCGGCAGGTACTCAAAGATGATCTCGCTCCCGTCGTGGCCCGTGGCGTTGATCCATTCGTAGAACGGAATCCCCGTGGCCATAGAGAAAGCGGTCGGCAAGCAGCCCCACGGCAGCGGCGTCTTGAGCATGGCGATATGCGGCCAGGGTTTCATTTCTTGGCCTCAACAAGAGCCAGGACCGCCGGGCCAACGATGTCCCAATCCACGTAGGGACGCCCACCCATTCGCGGGTTCTGCCGTAGCGGGCAGCCGAAGGCGGCGGCGTCGATGTAAAGGTCGCCGTAGGCTTTCGGCGAGGAAGTCCACGACCCTTGCTGCGGGTTCGTGTTGATCCCCCAGAACTCGACGCCCCGCTCACGGCAGTATTCTACTGCGTGATTCAGGTAGTCGCCGCCCTTCACGTCGGGGAACTCCGGGCTTGCTTCGCCACGGTGGTTGCTCCGCATGGTGAACAGGATCAGCTTAGCGCCGGCCCGTTGCCATTTCTTCATCCAAAAAATTGCCCCCGGCACCGGGGTTCCGATGTCGGGGAAACGATGGTCAACAATCGTTCCGTCAAAGTCCACGCACAGCTTCACTTGGAATTCCCTCCTGATAGCAGAGTACGGCACGGGTTCGCTTTCCGCGAACTTCGGCCAGAGTTTGACACCACACGTTTGCAAGGTCGTCGAAGTTATCGTTGCCCGTTGCATGATGGGCACGATGTATCGCCTCTTGCAGACTTGATTCGATTACCACGGCGCGGTCGCCGTCGATGGTCCCGACCCAATAAACAAAGAGTGGAGCCTTGCTGTCGTCAATCACTCGCATTTCGTAAGTCCTCAATTAAGCGTTTCATTGCTTCGGAGTCCTCGGTCCATTCGGGCTTCCAGTAGTCTCGCCAATTAGGCGGCCCGAATAGCTTATCGTATTCTTCATTCGTAGCGGCTGTGATGATCCAGATGCCTACCCCGTAACTGTCCCACAGAGGCCACTTCTGTTTCTGCGCCCCCGTGAAGGTGTACCTCTCTGGATTCTTACAGTCAATCCATCGCGTGCCATAACTCTTATGGGCAATGAAAAGGTCGGGGAAGCCCACTTGATAGATGTTGCCATTTGTGACTTCACAGCACCACTTGCGTATCAACAGGAACTCAATTAAGTCCTGTTGGATATGCCATTCCGGGCCATGCCTGTTTCGGAACTTTAACGGATTCATACTTCAAGGTATCCACGGTTGCGATGGGGTCGATCTTGTAACTCCGCCAGCCGCGATGCTCCCGCTCAATATAGCGGGAGGCGTCGTCGGTTAGCAATAGCCCGGTTACAATCGTGCCATCACGCATGAGAACTGTGTACTGGACTATCTCGGCGATCATGTTGCGAAGAAAGCCTCAAGCCGGTTAGTGGGAACGACTGCAAATTCCCGGCCTTTCAACCGTGCAAACATATACACGTTGTCCCAATACCCGCTAAGCAGTGTTCGATCCTTCTCAGACCGGATCAACTCAGTTTCCAATTCGGGGCTAAGCACGATGCCAAAACGCCCAAGGCCACCGCCGATTTCGGCGAGGGCATTCCTCAGTTCGGATACAATTTCTTTTGCTGTCATTTCGCCTCTCCGGGTTAGGCCCTTACGGGCACGTCGATGTCCTCGATATGGATTAGTTCGCCGATCAGACTAACCGTATGCCGGCGATCCCATCCCGTCATCTTCCTCTGACTCGCCAGGGCGCGGATTTGTTGGTCGGTCAATCCCGTCAACCATTCCGCTCGCCGGCTCGTCTCGCTGGCTTTCTTCTGCTGGTCGCTGTAAGTGGTCGTCGCCATCTTTCTGCTCCATTTCATTTTCGAGTTCGATGATACCTTCGCGTAGGTGCAGTTCCATAATCCGGGCGTGCTGCCTAACGAAGTCTAAAAGCTGCTTGTACGCTAGTGCCTCGGACGGGGTAAGGTTGGCCCCGTAGCCGACACGGGTGCAGAGGTTGTCGCAGAGCATCATCATGCGAACCATCTTCATCTGTACCGCTGTTGATTCATCCATAGTTCTCGGCCTCCTGCTTGGGATGCACGTTACCGCCACGACCATACCCAATAAACTCCACCACCGGACCATCAGGCGTCAGGTCGTAATTGACGCCCGTGATATTGTCGGAGTATCCGTCAGGGCACAGGAACTCTATGGCAGAGTTCATTGGTAGCTCCGATAGTATGTCAATCAGTTCCCACACTACAAGTGGGTGGTCGCTGGAAGATCGCATTAGTGAGTGTCCGCCCAAGAGGTTAGGTGCTTGCCCCAGGAAATGCCGATCAGCGGCACGATGGGTCGATACGTTTCAACGGTCCCTTTCACGATGCTGTCAATCTCGTCGGCGTAATCCGGGTCAGTGACCGCGAGGATTTCGTCATGGATGTTGAGCGGGGCAGTGATCCAATCATGTACGCCATAGGGTTGTATGTCCCAAATCTTACGCTCCACCCTCTTTGTGATCTCGGCCCCCGTGGACTGGATGACGTGGTTCGCGGCGGCACGCATGGCGGCGGCCTGAATCTGGAAGGCGGCACCGTAGATGGCGGACGACGCCGCACCGCTTGCTGTCTGTACCCTTTCACGCCGGATTACCTTCTGGTAGCAGCCCTTGAATTCCTTTGGAGGGTTCTGAGCCATATGGAACAGCACGCTGCAAATCTTGTTCTCCAACGTGAAGTACCGGCGGAAGCCAAGCAGAGACTCAATGTAGTCCGCCGGGTCGCTCCAAGTGATAGCCGTGCCGATGCCAGCCTCTTGCCTCATCGAGCAGAACATATCAAAGATTTTCTTACGGGCCGCAGCGATCAGCGGGTAGCGGGAGAGGAAGGAAACATAAGCCTTCTCGGCAACGTCCTTCGGCACGCCTAGCTTGCGGCTGATGGTCCCGTGGTCGCCACCATAGATTAGGGCGAACACGGCCTGCTTGCCGTTTGAGTACATCGTGGTGAACTTGGAATCGGTGGGTCGCATTTCGCGGCCCTCTGCTTTGGCGGCTGCTTCCTCGGCCAGAGCCGCCGCCCCTTCGTTCTTAACTCCCGCAACGATTTCTTCATAAGTGTACCCGTAAAGGAAGGCTGCCATTTCGGCGTGAATCTTTCGGCCCGTCAACAAGTCCTCATGCAGCCGGGGGTCGCCGTATGCGGCGTCCGCAAGCGTAACCTCGAAGCTGCTAAAGTCACCGCCGCACAACACGAATGGGTCTTTGGCCATCGGGAATCGGCCACGCACCCACGCCTCACGCTTGATGCCTTGGGCGTTCAGACCGTCAGCCCCCGACATGCGGGACGACAGGGTTCCGATGACGTTTAGGCTGGCGTGGAATTTCTTGGCGGTCAGCAGCTTGGCGTATAGCTCGCACTCTTTCACGGCCTTGCGACCGTCCAGCACTTCCAACGCCCGCAGGCCGGCGACGTGGTTTCCAGTGCCGTGGCACAGGTCGCACTCCGGGCAGGCCGGAACCTCGAACGCTTGACCCTTGGGGCCGTAGGTGCAATCGCACCCCCACTTGGCCACGTCCTCTAGCTTCTGCTTCGACGTGGTATCTCGGATCGTTAGGAACTCGGTTTCGTCCATGACTTCCTTTAGGTACTGGCGTGCATCGCCCGGCGATAGCGGCTTGTCCTCAGCCCGGCGGGCGGCTGCGTTGTGCAGTTCCTTCAAGCCGTCAAGGTCAACCTCAAAGCCACGCCAGCGAACGGCACCGACCATGCAGGCCAGGATACTATCGTCGTCATCAGCCGGTAGGCCCTTCCCGTCCCACTCTTTCAGGACGGGTTCGGTTACATTCTCACCTTTCTGTCGGGCTGCTTCATATGCCTTGAACTCATCTTTGTAGCAGTCGGCGACTCGTTTCTTAGCCCAGGCCAAGTCCAAACCCTCGGTGTAAACTACGTCCTTCTCGGCGTAGATGCGGGCCTTCTCGTGTGTGTGCCAGTGATGGATATGGTGCTTGATGACACCGGGCCAAGTGCGGCCCTTGAACACCCCATGCTCATCGAACACCGCCCAATCATCTTCTCGGCGAGAGATAGCGGTGCAGAACGGGGCGTAGCCCAAGTTGATCGGGTTGTACTTCGGATCGACTTCGATCTCGCTGTACGTCACGGTGTCCTCAATGCCGAGGACGTGTTCGGCCAGGAACTTCAAGCCGCCTGCCGGATGGAACTTGAGAACCACGTCCTTGAAGTCGGGGTTGATGCCCGTGCGATCTTCGTTCGGGATGTCGTACACGTTCCAGCGAGGGGCCGATTTGTCCTTGCGTCGGGCGAAGTAGATTCCGTCGATCTCAACTGTCTTTTCCAGTTCGTCTCGGAGTTGATAGGCCAGCACGGCGGGCACACGTCGGATACGGATGTCCTCGCGGGCCATGAGCGACTGGTACGGACCCTTACGGGAGTACAGCAACAGGTCGAGGGCCGAGTACGGCTTAACGCACAGACCTTCCTGACCGTGCTGCTCCGCCTCGCCGATGTCGCCGATGATCGTCTCAGGTCGGACGTGGCCAGGGAACAGGGAGAGAATCGTTCGCAGCTTGCAGATATGGAACCAGTCAAACACCAGATTGAAGCCGACGACTTCGCTCTCGCAGAACTCGTCGATCAGGTCAATCGTCTTGGCGATTGGTTCCTTCCAGATTTCATGCAGGATGATGGGGCCGCCCTCGAACTTGTACTGTAGGAGAACTGCCAGACCGTGCAGGCCGCAGGTTTCAGAGTCGAAGTGGACGCGCTTACGCATTATCTGTCCCACCTGGGTTCGTATTTGCATCGGGTACAACGCCGCCCAATAATCTTCACGGTCCCGTAGCTACGGGTGTAGCTCCGGTATCGGTGGATTCCCCAATAGCAGAGATAGACGGCGATAATCTTGATCCAGTTCATACAGGCTATACTTCCATTATATCCGATACATCCCCGCTGTCAATAGCCTGATCCAGTTCTTCGTCAGAAATGTTGCCGGCTGCCCACCCCAAATCAGCGGTCCATACCCCATCCCCTATTCGGGTGGCCATATCCACGATCCTGGCTTCGATCTCCCGCTTGCTCCTCTCGCGGCGGGATTCCAGGGACAGGAGCGTAACCCGCCGGGGCCGGTCGTGAATGGCCTTGTTCCGGTGTAAGCGCTCTAGGGCCTGCAACTGCCCGTCCGGGGGTAGGCGGGATAGGCGGAGGATGTCGCCCTGCTTAATGTCGTTGGCGTCATACGCCTTTCGCACTTCGGGGTCCATGTCCAGGTAGGCCAGCCGGATGCGGACCCACCCC
>Ga0137349_1000012_pt1 | contig 20121 bp, 27 predicted proteins | sample EasRivERMLT630_2_FD_104757 | JGI IMG/M metagenome (GOLD analysis project Ga0137349, IMG submission 104757) | Soil microbial communities from meander-bound floodplain in the East River, Colorado, USA - East River MetaG ERMLT630_2 | ecosystem: Environmental > Terrestrial > Soil > Floodplain ... | reverse complement strand
TCCCATTTTTGTACGAACAGTCTGTTATGACTGAATCCTCCGTTATGGAGTGACATGTCCGTTTTGCGGTGATACGTCCTAATCCGAACGAAATGACCGCTATGAGTAGGATTGTCACGATTGCGCAGATTGCGTTGAATATCCGCTTTGACACTTTTTGTCCTCCTTGTTCCTTTTTGCCCTAGATGTACCGCTTTAGACCGTCATGTCCGTTATGCCCTATTTAGACGTAGTTATGGGTGTTTGGATCGTTATGCCAGTCTTCGGGTGTTAAGTCCGAAAGATCCAAGATGCCCACAAAGTCCGAATCGTCCATGTTGAACGGAATGTCCACGATGAGTGGAATGTCCAGTTCGACCAGATTGTCCGTTCCGTACTGAATGAGCAGAATGAGCGTATTGTCCGCTTTGTCCCAAAACTTTTGTTCGTCCATTTTGTGCTCCTTGTCCGTTTTGTACGGACATGACGGTTTAGAGCGGTACATCCAGAAATGTCCTATTATAACCCATTACGTCCCGATTTATCAGGAAATGGCCGCTAAGACCTTTATGGCCACTTTGCGCATTTCGAGTCGAATGTCCGATAGCGCCTGAAATGTCCTGATCCGGTCACCTTCGTCCGAAATGTCCGAAAGCTCCACCATTGCCCAGATTGTCTCTAATGTCGTGTCTGGGCCCATATGGTATACAATGTCCCGAATAGGGTTTTTGAGCACTTTGCCCGGCCTTGACCACATTCGATCAAATATGTCCGGGTTTGTCACCCTTTGTCCAGTTGGGTCCATTTTGTCTCCTTTGTCCGATTTTGTCGCATCGGGAGGGGACGTAATGGGATATAATAGGACATGCCTGACATATGTGGATTTAGGTGGACATGTCCGTTTTGCTACGTTTTACTTAGAAAGTTCCAGTTCGTCCATCTTGTACTCTTTTGTCCTGGTCTGTCCGTTATCGCCCACTGTGTACAGAACCTTCACCTTTGTCACGGTTTGAGGCTTTCCGTCCACTAATGACTGGATTGTGGCGATTTCGACCACTACGCCCGTTTCGGGCTTCGTGCGAACTTTGTCGTTAATGTTCATGATTGTCTCCTATGTCCATTTTGTGCAGGTTTGCGGGAGACATGTCCACTTAGATCCACATATGTCCTGGTTTATCCCCACTTGTCGCCTAAGTGCCAAATGTCGGATTCGAACCGATTTGGTAGGGAGTTTCCCTTATCGTGGGGCTTATCTACCTTTGCACCATTTCTGCCATTTGGCGTGTTACAGGGTGTATGTCCGGATTTGCGGCTTTTAGCTGATTTCGTACGCTATGACCATATCGTCCAGAATGTCCGCATCGTCCGGAATGTCCGCGTTGTCTCTTTCGTCCGAAATGAGGTTTCCGAGGCTTATGTCCGATCTGGGCGTATTGCCCATTTCGTCCGTTCCGCCCAGAAAGTCCGAAACGTACAGTTCGTACTCATATGTCACTGTTCGCACGATTTTCACCGTTTGTCCAGCTTTGAGGCTTTCGCCCCAACTGTCCGTTCCGACCTCTTCGACCGAAATGCGGTAAATGTCCATTTTGTCTCCTTTGTAAGGATTTATCCGGACATACACCCTTAGCGGCATTTGCACCCGAAAGGATGCAAATGCCCGGTTCATACAGGTTTAGGTGGACATGTCCTAGTTTGTCTAGATAAGTTCTAATTCGTCCGAATAACCCCAAATGGGCTCTTTGCCCATATCGTCACCTTCGTCGTTTATGCGAAGAAGGAGGCATTTGGTCACTATGACCGATTTGCCACTTTCGGGGCCTTCCTCCTGAAATGTCTCAGTTCGGAGGATTACGTACGATTCGTCCTGGAAAGTGACATATGCCCCGATTTCTGGCAGTATGAACACTAATGTCCACATTTGTGAGCTTTGGTAGCTTTCGCCCCATTTGCCCTCGATGTCCAGGTTTCCGACGATTTTCTGCTTTTCGTCCTGAATGTACATTTTGTCTCCTATGTCCGTAGTGCCGGACATGTCCACTTAGACCTGTATGACCCACTTTGCCAGACTTATCAGGATAGAAGAGGGTATGTCCGTTTTACCCTAGTTAGCTAGGATTTTGGGGATTCGCCCCATATAGTCGGCAAAACCCTCAAATGTCATGACATGAGTTGGTTCGTCCGCTATGTCCAACATGTCCTGGGTTGCCTCATTTGAGAAGAATGTCTGATCCGCCTCATTCGCCTCGTTTGTCACGAAATGTCCGATTTGGGGTACTCCGCACGTCTTGTCATAATATAGCACCTGATGTACGGAATATCGTGGCTTCTCCACTTTTGTCTCCTTATGTCCGTTTTGTCGGACATACCCTCTTCTACCCTGATAAGTCCAGCTTTATCCACCTTGTCGCCTTTGTCGGGCATGTCCGTTTTGCCTACTAGATCCTAGTTTGTGCTAAAAGGTCTAGGATTGTCAGGCTATCGGTGCAAAAGTCACCTTCTGCACAGGTTTGACATGTTTTGGAGTGGTTTAACCAGGTCTGTCCGAGTTTGGAGGCATATAGCCGTTGTATCCCGGTTTTGACTAGTTTGTCCATTTCCATCTCCTTTGTCCGAGAAAGGCAGGATATGTCGGACAACGGTGCCTATGCCCGATATGCACCGTGCTAGGCCGTTCGTCCGGAATACCCCAATATAAACTCTTTGTCGGACATGCCCGATAAGGACGACAAGGGGGATTTGCCAGGTTCGTCACTATTTAGTTCTCAATGTACGATTTGAGAGGATTTCACCCGCTACGACCGGCTTTGGGCTGATCTGTCCGGTTTCCTCCCGGTTCTTCTGGAGTTGTCCGGCTTTGGGGCCCTTTGTCCGTTCTGGCCCCTTTGCCTACCTCTAGCATAGCATGGCACGGTCTGTACTCATATGTCCGAAATGTCGTACTATAGTACGATAATTTTGGGTGTTTATATGATGATATAGTACGAAATGTCCGAAATGTCGGACTGCAAATGTCGCTTATATGCCCATATGTCCGGATTTGGGGTGGTTTGGATGTCCGGATATATCCGGGCAGAACGGGCACATGGTGCATAGGGGGTAAATGCGACCTTGTTCACAAATCAGACATATGGGGGCAGAAGGGGCATATGCCATGGGGCATATCCGACATATGCCCATATAGTGGGTTGTGAGATTCGTCACACGCCGGCTATATGCCCATATATACCATATGCCTATTTGCTCCCCCTATGCCCCACCTTGCCCCCATAAATCCCCATATGTCGGATTTGCCCTAGCTCATATGCCCATATGTCGTACTATGCCCCGACTTCGTGGGGTATGTCCCAATAAGGTAATGCGTTACTTATATACCCATATAATACGAACAATCCGGACATTTTGTATTATTTGTGTATAAATCATTACAAAACAACTATATTAGACAAATGTAACAAAACGGACATTGGCGGTAGGATCCGAGTGGATCGGAATGAAGTTTATAGTGTCAGAGTTCTGACAAAACTTGAGTGGATCGGAAAAAGAAAACAAGTGTTAGTAAACTGACAGAATAGCTAGTGTTTTTATTACCATCGTCAGTGTTCGAACACTGTCACTCTAGACAGCCCTTGACAATCCCTCTATGCTTGAGGTATAGGAGAGGGGGTGAATGGATATGAGTGAATGGGATCCCATCGAGGCGCTCAAAAACCTCACGATGGAGAAGGCTCTGAATTCGACCGAGACTCCGGTGCAGCAAGCAAAGCGCCTCTTTAGTGAAAATCTTCCGGTAGCCGTCATGGCAATCTGCCACATGGCAACATATAGCTCAACTGAAGTAATAAGATTCAACGCAGCCAAGTACGTTGTAGATCGTACTCTTGGAGCAGATAAGACTGTTCCTAACGGTGGAGAACGCCACGTTTGGGAAGAGATCTATGATAATGTCGTAACTGAGGCCGAAGGCTATCTCAAGAAGGATTAGGAAGATGGGAGATTAGTATGCCGTTACGTCCAATCAGACCTGGCGACACTGTAATTTATCGTAACGCCGATGGAGATACCGCCAACGTTCTTATAACATCTGGTCAAGGCATTGGTCCGCCGGCTCCAACTGCTGTTGCATCTGAATCTGGTGGCACTTTAGCGGCGGCAACATATCGTTATAAATTAACCTATACTTTAGGTGGCGTTGAATCTGCGGTGTCCGCTAACAGCAATGATGCTATCGTTGCTGGTGCAACGGGTTCTGTAAACTTAACCTGGGGAGCAATTACTGGTGCATCTAACTACAAAATTTATGGTCGCACTGGTGGTTCATTCTTGCAGATGTTTACGGGAACAGCTTTAACGTTTTTAGATACTGCTGCCGTGACACCATCTGGCGCTGCGCCATCCACGACTGGCGCTGCTACATTGACCGTGCCGCACGAAGTAGGCGCTGGATCGGTGAAAACTGGTGTATTGCCTGGAATGACTGCCGGAACATATGAAAATCGGTGGTAGAAAAATGAAAATCGGTGGTAGAAAAATGAAAATTTTTAAGGGGTAGAAAAATGGCTTGGTTACCGGCACCGTTAGCACATATACAGATTTTCTATGTGAGCGGTTCGAAGATTAAGGTGCGGCCTGGCATAATTACGTCAATTGTGTCCGGTAATACGGTAAATGCTAGAGTAGGCCATACATCTCAAACTTTTAGCTCGTTGATTAGACGTCTCGACCCAGCGGTGGACTCCTATCCTTGTTACACAGTTTAAGGAAGAGGTAATGAAGAGACTTATCGTAATGTTCTTGGCAATGATGGTCGGATCAGTTGTACTAGCCACTCCGGCATGGGCAGGTGCTCCACACTTTGTTGATGACACTGTACAGGCGACCGTAGATGGTAACTCCGTAACAGTAGTCGGTAAAGAAGCTGGACTTGGAAACGAAGCTCAGATCGAAGTTACAGTGACTGGTTTGGCAGCTTGCATCAATCCTGGTGGTAATCACCCACAGGCTGCAAACAAAGAGTCATTTAGCGCAACAGGCACTTTCCCGGTGCAGAATGGCAAAGCATATTTCGAGTTGACTATGACGGCGACGTTTAGTCCATCGTGCTCGCCACCAATGAGTGTAGCGTGGAGTGATATTGTAGTAACTGACACGACAAATGGAATTTCGGTAGCATTGTAAATTCTCGAGAATTTTAGCTTGATAAAACTACACTCTGCCCCCTGTGGGGTTTCGACTCGCCTAGGGAGGTGACATAGATGACTGTCAATTTCGACTGGCTGATGTGGCTGTTTGCAACAGTCTGTTTCGGTATTTGTGCGCTTAGTGCTTTTATTTTTCGAACACCAAACACTGCAAGTAAGATTGGTTGGATGTGCCTAGGATTCATGTTTATAGCCATAACCTTCCTGACGGGATAATATGTCGATTAATGTCGGAAAAGCAGTAAGTAAAGAGAAATACTTCGAATTAATTGGATATGAGCCTCATGCACGGCAAAGGCTCTTCCATGATAGTAAAGCGCGCTTCAAAATACCTGTTTGTGGTAGGAGGTTCGGCAAAACATGGATGGGAGCTAGAGAAGTTGAACCATTGCTCATGCTTCCCAACAAACATGTATGGGTTGTTGGGCCAACCTATGACTTAGGCGAGAAAGAATTCCGTGTCATTTGGGATGACATGATTGTAAAGCTTGGACTCGGCAGAGAAAAAACTGTCAGGAAAACTTTTAACAAACGTGCCGGTGACATGGCGATATACTTTCCATGGAATACAAGGTTAGAGGTACGAAGTGCAGATCGTCCGGAGACGCTGGTTGGTGAAAAGCTCGATTATGTGATAATGAGTGAGGCTGCTAAACATTCGAAGGAAACCTGGGATCGATTTATTCGGCCTGCGCTTGCGGACAATCGTGGGTCGGCGACGTTTAGTACAACACCAGAAGGACAAAATTGGATTCACGACTTATGGCAACTTGGGCGAAATCCACTTTTTGAGGATTACGATTCTTGGAGATTCCCAGCTTGGGAAAATAATATTTTGTACCCAGGCGGGCGTGAAGATCCTGAGATTCTGCTCATGGAAAGGACCATGCCGGGCGAATGGTTCTTACAGGAAATTGCCGCAGACTTTACTTCCTTTATGGGAAAGATTTATGGTGAGTGGGACGAGGTAACACACGTATTACGAGAGCGACACGTTTATAATCCAGCATGGAAGAATTACATTGCATTTGACTGGGGTTTCGTAAACCCAATGGCTGCTATTGAATTCCAAGTTGATCCTATGGATCGTGTGTATATTTGGCGAGAGCATTACCGACAAGGTGTGATTTTAGAATCGTTCTTGCATGAGATGAAATCCCGACAACAGCCTGATGGATATAGAATTGACTTGACTTTTGGCGATTCAGCTTCTCCTGCTGCTGTTAGTGAGGTTTGTCGAAAGTTCGCTCCTTGCATTGCAGATCCAAGATCTAAAGAAGATTGGATGGAAGGCATAAACCTCGTCAAGTCCTTTTTGCAGACCCAGACCGTAGGGACGGCTGACGAATTCGGTACGCCCGTGGACGTGCCCTGGCTCGTCGTTGACCCATCGTGTGCTAACACGATCCGCGAGTTCAATAACTACCGCGCTATCGAGACAGGCGGGAACCGCCCGCGTAATCCTCGTGAAGATGCCATGAAATATGACAATCATGCAATGGATGCAATACGTTACGGACTTATGCATATATTCAAGCTTGGTTGTACTATGTCACTCGCTAGCGTCTTGGATTCCAATACAATGACGGATCTTCCAGAGCATGGATACTTTACGTCGAATGTGAGTTTCGTATGACAAGAAGATTTGAGTTGCATAGAGATGAAGATGTTCGAAAAGGGTACATATGAAACAGACTTGGTTCGAGATACTTTCTTTTTGGCCAAAGTTTTTGTTGAATCATTACGTCAGACGTACTTGTTCGTGCCATAAATATTCATGGCAAAAATGGCGGTGAATGAATGAGCGACGATGACGAAGTTATCGCCGAGCTAGAGGCGCATGTTGCCGAAAAGTCGCTAACCTTTGCGGAAGCAATGGAGCGCTATGAGCTAGTTGGTGCTAATTACGATCCGGTCCATGGGTCATATATTATTATGGCCGAACGCGATCCCAAGATGTCTACGAGTACAGCATTTCAGGAGATGGGATATGCGTCTCCATCTCCGTTCACGTCGTGGACTCGTGACGAGCGCGTTCCAGAATTAAGAGATAAACTCGGTATCCGTAAATATTACGACATGAAGCGTGCAGATGGCACGGTGCGGGGTGCTCTAAGGCTGCTTAAAACTCCTGTTATGGCTGCACGTTGGTTTGTCGAGCCAGCTTCTGACTCCACAATTGACAAGAATATAGCCAAGTTTGTCGAAGACAACTTGTTCGTCAAACTGAATAATCCATGGTATAGAGTTCTCGAAGATGCGCTTCTCATGTGCGAATACGGATATATACCGTTAGAGAAAGTGTATACACAAGATTCTGATGGCAAGATTATTCTAAAGAAGCTTGCGCCTCGACACCCGTTGGATATTCAAGAATGGATTTACGATGAGGCTGGTGGTCCAGAAGCTATTATTATGGATCCCACAGAAGCTAACGGTTGGAACGAAATTCGTATTCCTATAGAAAAACTGGTTGTTTTTGTATTAGAGCAAGAAGCCGGTGACCTTCGAGGAATTTCAATTCTACGTAGCGCGTACAAGCATTACTACTACAAGGACACACTGTACAAAATTGACGCGATTCAGAAAGAACGTCACGGTATTGGCATTCCTATTATTAAGTTGCCGCTGGGCTTCTCGGATGCGGATAAAAAGCTCGCCGAAGATCTTGGACGCAATTTGAGGACGAATGAAAGAGCACATATTGCCGTTCCAGAAAACTGGTCAGTAGAATTTGCAAAACTAGAGGGACAACCCGTAGATTGCCTTACCTCTATTAAGCACCACGATGATCGTATTATGACTAATATTCTAGCACCATTCTACGATGACAGTAATGCTAAAGAAGACTCGATGCAAATGTTCTATAAGGCTACTCGTTATATTGCTAAGACGATAGCCGAGACTTTTAATAGATACGTTATCAAACAACTTGTTGATTTTAACTATTCTCGTGGTAGTTATCCAGTTATTACTGCAAGACGTATTGGTGAGTGGGAAGATGCAAGAACTGCATCATTCGCATTCCGTAACTATGTTGGTGCAGGGGCAATCATTCCTGATAATACACTTGAACATTTCCTACGCAATGAACTAGACTTGCCAGCACCAGATCATTCGACTGCTAGGATACCTGCGAATCTTGCTGTTGGCATAGGACCAGACGATGAGTTAATGCCGATTGAGCAAGTATCTTCTACTAGTAGTGTTGTAAATTCTGGTGGTAGAGAAGCTAATACACCCACACAGCCAGGACCTCCGAAGGTTGGATTGCCAAGACAGGCTAAACCTAAGCCGAATTCACCAGGACGCAAAACTATTGGTATAGACAAATCTGGAGGTAATTAGAAATTGTGGACGAAGGGTGAAATATCATGAGACCTGATCCACCTCTGTCGGTACGCCAACGGAAATTGGCAGAACACCGACAGGTGACAACCGTCCGACAAAAGCGTGAGGTCATGCTCTCTGACCGTATGGTTAGAGGTTTCAAAAATAATGCTACACGTATTGCTAAACGACAGGGAATACCCTACGATAGGGCTGCCGCCATCCTGGCTGCGTCCTCGCGGCGGGCATCGGCGTCAGCGCGCAGACGCAATCCGCGCTTAAATCGGGTCAAAGGTAAGAAGGCTGACTAATGACAGTAACAGCTACCTACCTAGTAGAAGCAGCCGGCCTTACATTTGGAGAGCAAAACACCTCTCAGACGTGGGTCCATGCACTTCCTATAGGTGCTTTCAAGCACCCGGTCTACGGCACTATTGACATTACTGCTGAGCGTGCTCAGCGTTTTGCCGAATCTGTTAAAACTAAGGCTCGTGGTATCGATCCTAGTATTAACTATGAGCATGACAATAGTAATGCTGCCGCAGGTTGGGTAAAAGATGCAGAAGCCCGCTCCGATGGAGTGTGGCTTTCTGTAGATTGGGTTGCAGACGCCGCTGCCGCAATCAAAGATAAGAAGTGGCGTTATTTCTCTGCCGAGTTTGTAGATGAATGGGAAGACCCACAGGGTGGGAAGCACACCGATGTTATCATGGGTGGAGCACTCTCGAATCGTCCATTCGTCAAGAACTTAGCTCCAATTAATCTGTCAGAGGCCACATATGAGAATGCGCTAGATCTTGTAGCACTCATTAGTGGTCAGACAGTCGACTCCTTGAAGGGGGGTAAGAGTATGGACCTATCTGATGAAGTTCTAGACAAGATTGTAGATAAGCTTGCAGTAAAGCTTACCAAATCTACAACTGGAAACCCGGCAATTAAGAAACTTACGGAAATTCCGGAACTTAAGGCTCTGGCCGAGGAAAATCCAATGGTCAAGGCGCTTATTGACCATGTCGAGTCTCAGAACCTGAACATGCAAACTAGTGCGCAGATGCTAAAGGAAGCCGAGATCGAGCGCAAACTTTCTGAGTTTGACAGATCAAAGATTGTCCTGACTCCTGTTGCAAAGCAGCGTGTTGTTAACTTGTTAAACCAGATGCCTACCGAACTCTCCGAGGAGTTTTGGACTCTTCTGACTGAGATGAAGAGAAGTTCTGCATTCTTAGTCGAACTCGGTGAGCGCGCTGGTGCCACAGTAAACTATGGATCTGTTAAGACTGCGGCGAAGCAGCTTGAAGAAGAAGCTACGAAGCTTATGTCCGAGCGGAAGCTTTCGTACACAGATGCCGTTGAGCTACTTGCCTCTGAAAATCCGGCGCTTTACAAGCGTTACCGCGCTGAGCAGTTTGAAGGGGTGAATCACTAATGGCAGGATCTGGTTCCAACTTTGTACTTGATAAGGGTTATCTAGTCCTTTCAACGTACAACTCATCTGCCGCAGCAGGTGTTCTTGCATTCCGTTGTGTCACCGCTGCTGCTGTTACAGGTCTTATTGACCTGAATGCTACTGCTACGGCAGCTTCTACTGGTGTGGTCCAGGAACCAATGGACCAGGTAAAGGTTGCCACGGGCAAGGCCGTTGTAGATGTCCGACTTCTTGGAATTTCCAAGGTTCGTGCTTCTGACACGCCAGGTGCTATCGCAATTGGGACTAAGGTAGCTGCTAGTGGCACCGGCGCAAACGCTGGTGGAGTAAAACTTGCTGTTGCTACTAATATTCCCCTTGGTGTTTGTGTTGGTCTAACAGGTACAATTGCCGCCGGTGATCTTATCGACGTGCTTTTGACACCTGGAATGCCAGTTATTTAGGATTGAGGGGAGGGAAAACTAAATGGCTTACAATCCTAGTGGATCTGGAAACGTTCACATTGATCAGGTTCTTACCAATATCAGTGTTGGTTGGCCGAACAATGGTTTAGTGGGAGAGAGACTTCTTCCTAGCGTTAAGGTTATGAAGCAGTCTGACAAATACTACATCTTTGGTCGTGAAGGATGGCTTCCAGAGGACGATAACCGCGCGCCTGGTACAGTGGCAAACGAGGTTGTTGGTTTACAGGTATCAACTGACACTTACTACGCACGCGAACACTCCCTTCAAATTCCGGTAACGGATGAAGAAAGAGAAAACGTCGATTCTCCTCTAGCACCAGATCGTGATGCAACAGAGATGGTTACGTCCAAGATTATGCTTGGACGTGAGGTTGCCATTAAGACACTCGTAACGACCACAGCCAACTATGGTTCGGGTCTGTCTACGACTCTTGCTGGTGCCGCACAGTGGAACTCAGCCAACTATGCTACATCGGATCCGATTTCGGATCTCCGTGCTGGCAAAGTTGCCGTCCACGCTCGTATCTTCCAGGAGCCAAACACTCTGGTAGTTCCTTATCAGGTTATGTCTGCTCTTGAGGACCACCCAGATTTCCTAGAGCGCGTAAAGTACTCTGAGCGGGCTATCTTTAGCCCTGAGTTACTTTCCGCCATTCTTGGATTTAGCAGTGTTGTTGTGCCAGGTGTAGGATTTAACTCCGCTAACCCTGGTGCTACACCAACACTTGGTTACCTGTGGGGCAAAGACGTCATTATGGCATGGGTGCCGGCTCGTGCAGGACTCAAAATTCCTGCATTTGGGTACGAATTCACCTGGGGAACGCAGTATGTGGACAGATGGCGTGAAGAACCACGCAAATCTGATCTTATTCGTGCTTCCCGCCGGTATGACCTTAAACTAGTTGCTCAGGGTGAGCCTGGCTCAGCCGATGCTGGTAAATCAATTGCCGGTTACCTTATCAAAGCAGCTATTGCTTAGAGGGGACTGCAATTATGGGTAAAAAAGTGTTTGCTGTTACTAATATCAAGATCGGACAAGCCGAAGACGAATTCTTCGCTGCTGGTGGAGAAGTCGATCCTAAGAAATTTACTATGGAACAACTAAAAGCCCTTCACGATGAGGGTGCCGTCGAAATTAGAGTTGTGGAGGACGAAGTAATGACTGAGCCGGAAGCAACGGAAGCGACAGAAGAAGCTCCTGCGGAAACAGCAGAAGAAACAGCAGAAGAAGCTCCTGCGGAAACAGCAGAAGAAGCGGCAGCAGAACCGACTGAGTGATGGCCAGAATTACGGTAGATGGGGCGCAAGGGTGGGCAGATCGTTCTAAGTTAACACTGTCCACCCTGGACCTCTCTTTGCTTGATTCTATCGAAACTGAAGTATTAACAAGATTGTCAAGTGCATACGATACTAGCACATGGTTAGACACCACTAATACTCCGCCAATTGTGCAAGTTGTAATATGTAAGTATTATGTCTCCTGGGTTTACGAGAGAGCATATAGCGAAAATCAGGATAGCGGCAGTGATTATGCGGCCATGCTGAGAATGAACGCTGAAATGCTGATTACTGGTTTGATAGATGGAACCATCGACATTCCAGGTGTTACTCCTATAGGTTCTGGTGGCGGTCCAGCGTATTATCCAAATGATGCATCTAGTGCTCTAGAGCCTACCTTTGACGATCCATCATTAGGACCGGCGAAATTCTCAATGGGCCGGGTGTTTTAGATGGCTAGAAGACCGTTTATTTCTAGAGGCATGGCGACTGCCGCAGTAATTGGGCGCACTGGATCACAGCGGTTTAGTGGTTCACCTTATGGTGGAATTGCTATCCTTGCGCCATTCGATCCGTATTTTCAAGCGGCAACGTACGTATACGCGGCTGATATCGATAAACTAGGTGCTCAGTTTAAATCGTGGAAAGAACCATTGATGAAGTCATTGATGGATGTAGTAATGCCATCAATCAAAATGAACTTTGCGGCACAAGGTCGACCTGCATGGCCACCACTAGCAAAATCCACAGTAGTATCTAGAATGAGAAAAGGTTTCGCGCGTGGACCGATTTTAGTTAGAACTGGACTTTTAAGAAAAGTTGCTACTTCCCGTCAGGTATGGAAAGTAGAACCACAATTTCGTGGTCCAGGTTCAGATTCTTTGAATTTTCAAATTAATTACTTTAACCAACGAGTACCATATGGTCGACCAAATCAAATAGGTGCCGAAAGAAGTGCAGCATATAAAGCAAAAAGAGGATCCCGTGGAACTATTAGAACAACGATAATTGGTAGCACTGCTGATCCTTTTGGTTTCTCACACGAAGAAGCGACTTTTAATCCATTTGCGGTAACTTTTCACACACCAGCACGACCGTTCATAATGCTCCAACCGCGAGATGAAATAGAAATCATGGAAATATTTAGCGAGTATCTATATGTTAAAGCAAATAAGTATTGGGGTATGATGCCAGACTATAGAGGTCACTAATGGCACATACTAAATATGTTACGGTTTTGGCTAAAGCAATCTTTGATAATATTATAGCCATTAAGGATGATTTAGAATTAGATGAAGTATATTTTGGCGATCAAAGACAAATTCCCGTTGCTACGGCTTGTGTGGTCATGGCTGGTCCTAAAACTACAACGTTAGCCGGGGTGGCTGGTCCAGGTGGACGAGTTTTTAGAGACATGACGGTTATAATAGATGTACATAGACAAATTGTAGTTAATACACTTCAAACAGATGCAGGAACAGAAGCGGTTGAAAGATTGAAAATTGAACAGATAGCCGAAGGTGTTGAAGATTTCATTCATCAGGATGTAACTGTTGGTGGATTAATCATTCATGGATTCATAAATACTTCGGAACCTGCCGATACCATGTTTCCAAATAGTATTTTTAGAACTGTAAGAATGATGTTTATAGGGCGCACCAAGTTGAATCTTTCGGTTTAGGAGACATCGTATGTACTATGAAGTAACTTCGGACAGAGATGTCTTTGTTGACGCTATTGGATTGTTGACGGCCGGTGAAACAGTAAGGGTTACGGACGAAACTTCAAAACTGTTTCAGGTGTTACAAAATCGGACACTCGGTTCTGCGAATTTTCCAGCTTTTGTCAAAGTCACCCTCGTCCTAGATGATAGTCCGACGGAGGAATAATAATGCCTGGTATTGGTGCTGCCGGAATTGCCGGTTTAGCGATTGAACAGCTAACGCCGCCAGTGCAAGCTGCCTTAGCGACTGCGGCATCCGGTGGTACTATTACCGCTGGTACGTATAAATATGTTCTTACCGCCATTAATGCTGTTGGTGAAACTAACGCCAGCAATGAGCAAACTATTGTTACAACTGGTTCAACGTCAACGGTAACTGTAACCTGGGGCGCTGTCACAGGTGCAACTGGATATAAACTATACAAGACCGCCGCAGGTGGCGCATCTGGCACCGAGCTATTGTACAAAACTGTTGGCGCTGTCACGACTGACATTGACACAACACCAGGTTCACCTGCCGGTGCGTTCCCAACATCTAACACTGCCGCCACTCCTGGTGTATATGCTGCGCCTACCAAATTCTTTCCATTCATGAGTGAGTCTCTTGCCAGTGTGCAGGAAACCATCTTTAGGCGTCCTATTCGGCAGAGCGCCGATGTCATTGGCGCGGTACCTGGAAACTTCCATGTTGAAGGCGATATTGATATAGAGGCTCTTGAAGATGTAATTGTGTATTTCATCTATTCTTCTAGAACAACATTCTTGAAGACTGGTACAGCACCTAACTTTACCTACACAATTACTCCGACGGCTGCTGGTATTCCAAATAAGACTCTTTCTCTAACTATGGTTAGAAATGGAATCGTGTTTGGTTTCACCGGAATGGTTACATCTAGCTTTGTGTTCAGTATTGAGGAAGGTTTGCTCAAGATGAATACAAGTCTTCTCGGACGTGATGAAGCTGTTGCGTCCTTGCCAACAGCTACATGGCCAACAACTACACCATTCGGTGCAGGTCAGTATAGTGTTGAAATTCCAACAGCAACGCCGGTCACGGATACAGACACTTTTGAATTTTCAGTAGAAGATAATGCAGAGGCTCAGTTTAGATTAAAGTCCACAGGGCGCGGAGCGCAGTTTATTAAGTATGGTGAGCGTACATCAACAATGTCACTTGAACGTGACTTTGACTCGCGCGCCGACTTCGATGCGTTCAAAGCAATTACTGCTCAGAGTATTACATTGACTGCGACTAAGGGTGCCAATAACTCTATATCGATGCTTGCGCCTGTGGCGATCAAGGATACTTATGAGATTGCAAACTCTGGACAGGGTGATCTTGTTCGGGCGTCTATTTCTTATCAGAACGTTATTGATGGCACTGGAAAGTCTTGGCAGCTTATTGTTAAAACACAGGAAGAGTTCTTCCCGTGATCGTTATAGAAAAGAGAAATTAATGCCTATTGCTGTTGTGTTGAATACACAAGAAAAATTCGAATTGAAGACGCTCGAAGGAGCGTTTGTCGTCGTGCGCAGAATGAACTATGGTGAAAGCCTACGGCGTCAGGGCATGGCGACTAAGTTCTTTATCGATGGTAGCCAGAATAGTAAAGACTTCAAGGGAGAACTAGACGTACAACAAGAAGCTGTCACCCTGTGGGATTTTGCTAATCTCGTTGTTGAGCATAACCTCACCGATGAAAATGAAAGAACTCTAAATTTCAAAAGTGCTCATGATGTTAAGCGTCTCGACGGAGCTATAGGTCAAGAAATCGGCAAGTACATTGATGATTTTAATAGGTTTGAAGGAGACGACGAAGTAAAAAACTCCTAGATGGGCTGAGGACCGTAATCCTCGTGCCCAATGCTAAACATACAAACGATGCACTGCTCGTACATAATATAATAACCGTATGTCGGGAATTTCATAAGTTTCCAGAAGATGGAGGATTGTTAGATCAGGACATTGTGTTCGTACATCTTCTAAACAACTATATGGTATGGCAGTCTCAAAAGGACGAATTAGAGAGCAGGAAACAAAGCCGTGCCGTTCAGCGCAGTCCGTGACTTATGGCTCGTAATTAAGGCCCGTGATGAAGGCACACGGGCCATGCGTGGCTTTGCGCGTGATGTTCGCATGGTTGGCGATACGGTAGCACAAGCAAATCTTAGAGCAGCTAGATCTGCTGCAATGAATGCTTTGGCACAACAAAGACTTTCTGGTGCAACAAACGACACGATGGCTAGAACTATTCAGCACATCGGAGCAATTGATAGACAAATAGCTGCATCAAAGACTGCTCGTGCTGCACTAGAACAACATCGAGTATCCATGCAGCGTTTTGCCAGTTCTATGATGGGTGCATCTGGCGCGTTGGGTGCTGTTGGTTTAGGTATGACAGCTATTGGCGTTGTCGGAGTTCTAACTATGAAAGGCTTTGTCGACGCTGCTGTAGATTACCAAAAGCAAACAGCTCTTACTAGAACACAGGTTGATGGGCTTAGATATTCTACAAAAGAACTTGGGGATGTTGGTCTACGTGTAGCTGCTGCGGTGCCAGTGGCATTTCAACAAATTCAGCCAGCCCTGTTCGATCTGTTTTCATCATTAGAAATTGGTATTGGCGACGCTGAAAAACTTCTGACTGCATTCTCGAAAGCCGCTGTTGCTGGTGGTACGGATGTTCAGTCTGTTTCTCGTGCCACCATTGGTTTCTTGAACGCTTTCCATCTACCACTCTCAGATGTGAACCACCTTCTAGATGTTCAGTTCCAACTGGTTCAGGAAGGTATTGGTACATATGACGAATGGGTGAAAAGAATTGGTCTAGCAACACCGTCGGCTGCTCGTTATGGTCAGAGTATTGAAATGCTATCTGCCGCTTTAGCGGCTAGCACTCGTATGGGTATTACAGCAGCTAGATCTACGACTGCCGTATCTCGTGCCATGGACGCGATGTCGAATCCTAAAGCTGTAACTGCTTTGAAAAAGTTGGGAATTCAAGCGATAGATTCAAAGGGTAATTTCCGTCCGATGATCGATGTTCTAAAGGAATTCCGTACTGCGCTACAAAAGATTCCAAAGGCCGATCGTATCGCCAAAATTTTGGAAGTGTTTAAGGGTGCCGGTGGAACCATTGAAGCACGACGGTTCCTACAGAACATGCTTTTGCTGCCCGGCAACATCGAAACCTTTGAGGCCATTTACAAAGAAATGACAACTACCTCTGGATCATTCCAATCTGCATATGAAATCATGGCTAATACCGTCGCTGGTAAGAGTCAGCAATTGGCGAACCATTGGTCTATTTTGAAGGTTACTGCTGGTGATGCTCTTATCCCAATGTTCTTAAGAATCGTTGGAGCATTGCAAGCAATTGTAACGTGGTTTAATAATTTATCTCCTTCAACAAAGAAACTTGTAACTAATATTGTCATACTTGCAGCTGTTTTAATTGGAATTGCAGGTTTATTCACTCTTATTGTTGGTGGTATTGCAGCTTTTGGAGCAGTGATCGCTACTGCCGGAGCTGGCATTTTCATATTTCTTGGTGGAATGGCTGCACTAGCTGCTATCTTCGCTATATTTGTGGCTGCTGTCATTATGGCTTGGAAAAAGAGTGCAAACTTTAGATATCTGCTTGAAGATTTGTGGTATTGGGCAAAGCGGATGTATGAGGATGCTCTTCTTCCGGCTGCCAAAGGCATATGGAATGCCTGGAAACAATACATGCAACCAGCATTTACAGCGTTGGCGACAGTAATAGATCAAAAGGTTATGCCGATCGTTCGTAGACTTACTGATATATTCAGCAGAGAGTTTATTGATACAGTTAAAGAAGTTTCAAACTGGATAAAAGATATGCTTGTCAATGCATTCAAATTTATTGGTGATGTTATTAGAAACTTCGTGCTACCTGCTATTCACGATTTAACTGAATTTTACTATGCACATGAGGGAACAATTAAAACGCTTATTGGATGGATTGCCGAAGCCGTTAAATGGTTCCTCAAGATTGCTGCTGTCGTTGGTGGAATATTAGTTGTCATATTCGTTGGTCCAGTGGTGGTAGCGTTCTTTGCCGTTATCGCTGCGATTATTGCATTAATTATTGCAATAATTAAAATCATTGAATGGGTTAAGATGCTCATTAAGTGGTTTAGTGATTTTGGTAAGCACATGGCATTTGTTGGGGCCTGGTTTATGAGTGTTTGGACTACAGTTAAAAACTTTTTCATTAATACATGGAACACAATTAAAAACTTTGTTATTAACATATGGAACTCGATTAGAAACTTTCTTGTTAGTGCGTGGAACAATATATTAGCAACTGTTCGCAATACTTGGAATTCAGTAGTTGGTGCTATAACTAGTGCACTAAATAGGGCCTTTGGTGAAGTTACTAGGATAATTGGAAGTATTCGAAATTTCTTTGCCGGTGCATTAAGTTGGTTATACCAAGCAGGTGCAAATATTATCAATGGTTTGATTAATGGTATTAGTAGTAAGGTGCAAGCTGTTAAAAATAAAATTGGTGAGATAGCTCAATCGATACTAAATAGACTTCCGTTCTCGCCTGCTAAGGCTGGACCTATGGCCGGAAGAGGAAATCCATTCTATCGTGGACAGAAGATAGTTGAGTTAGTAGCACAAGGTATGGCTAGCAGAATGAACGCATTGTCTATGATGTCTAATGTGCTTGCGACTCAAGCAGGAAATCTTCCTCTTAATACTTACGGTGCTGGTGGTGGAACTACAAACACCCAAAACTTCACCATATACACAAATGAGATAAACCCACGGCGTCATTCCGAAGAACTTGGTTTCCTTTTGGCAGGTAGATAATGCCACTTATTACAGACTACACATTTCAGCTTGGAGACAATGGTATTGTTCTCAATGATGATGCTGCATCACTTCCATTCGTTGACATAGATAGAGTTGCTGGACTGGATTCTCCTACATTTCGTGAAACTATGAGGGATCATGAAGGTGTAGATGGCGGTTTTATAGATGCAGAATTTGAAACGGGGCGAGAAATTTTTCTTGAAGGTACTGCATATTGCGTAACAGGGTTAGAAGAAATGTATATGGATGAGTTGAAATTTAATTATGCACCAGTAACGACATCAATTCCACTTTATCTAAAAGCTCCTGCTGTCGATGAACGATTAATCTTTGTAAAGTCAAGAGGCGTATCATATGATTGGAGCACACTACGTCGTATAGGAATGACGAGAGTACAATTCAAAATGTTTGCCGAAGATCCTCGTTTGTATGATAATTTCCTACAAGAATATGTGATTCCGTTCGGTGGAGAAATTGGAACTGGTTTAGGATTCAATTTTGGCTTCAACTTTGGCTTTGGTGTAACGGTTCTACCAAATGGACTTACTGTAACAAATGTTGGTAACAGACCTACTCCTGCAATTCTGACAATTGTAGGTCCTGTTGTTAATCCAACAATAATCAACGATACATTGTCAAGAACATTGGCGTTTGCTATTACTCTTGGAGCATTAGATTCCTTAGTTGTAGATCTAGGAAATAGAACTGTTACTCTTAATGGTAACGTAAATCGTAGAAACACAATGACACAGTCCAATTGGTTTTTAATTTCACAAGGAGATTCTTTCATTAGGTTTGGTGGTCAATCCGGAACTGGCACCATGACTGTTACTTTTAGAAATGCTTGGAGGTAGGCTATGTGGCACACTGTTGGCCGAGTAGCATCTGGTCAGAACTTAGAAACGCGTCTTGAAGATGTGACGCATGAACAACGAAAAAACTTCCCACAATACCATGAAGATATTGATAAAGCCAAAGAGGCTGCTAAAATTCTGGCATCACTATTCGAAAATCAATTACCGTACGAAATTGATTTAAGTGGATACAGATTACCAGATGGTAAGCATGTTATTCAAATTCAGATAATTACGACGGTGATGTAAATGGCAGTCATTAACCCGCCGGGTTGGCTCCAGAATGCCGGATCTACTCACACTGCTGAGCAGATGCGCAATTTTGTATATCTTCCCAGCGATCAACTAACATCAACGTTAATTCCAAAGAGTTCGGTGGATCCAGGAAAGGGCAGCAAACTAAAGGTAACACAAACTGGTTCACCGTCCATGGGTGTCATAGTAGGCTCTGGACACGCCAAAATTGGCGGAACTGAGTCATCGAAACAGGGCGCTTACGGTGTTCTTAACGATGCTGATTTTACTATCACCATAACAGCAGCACATGGTTCTCTAAATAGAATTGACATCATCGTCTTTAAGGTTGAGGACTCTCAGTATTCTGGATCTAACAATACAAGCTCGCTAGTAGTAGTTGATGGTACTCCTGCGTCTTCTCCTGTTGCACCGGCGGCTCCTAACAATTCAATTACATTAGCACAAGTATTTGTCGGTGCTGGTGTTTCTAGCATTGTTAATGCTAACATAACTGATACAAGGAGGTTCGCTGGTACTGGTATTATTCAAGTTCTCGCGTCTGGTGATCTACCTGCCGCTGGTCAAGCTGGACGTTACCGCGATCGTCTAGATACAGGAATCCTAGAACGTGATAGTGGTTCTGCTTGGGTACAAGTTGTTCCAACTGCACCAGCCGCTGCAAACTATCAATTCTTTAGTGCTGTCGGAACGTGGACAAAACCTGCTAATGCAAAAACTGTAAGAATTCGTGTACAAGCCGGTGGTGGCGGTGGCGGTGGC
>Ga0137349_1000010_pt1 | contig 22326 bp, 45 predicted proteins | sample EasRivERMLT630_2_FD_104757 | JGI IMG/M metagenome (GOLD analysis project Ga0137349, IMG submission 104757) | Soil microbial communities from meander-bound floodplain in the East River, Colorado, USA - East River MetaG ERMLT630_2 | ecosystem: Environmental > Terrestrial > Soil > Floodplain ... | reverse complement strand
TCCCTGACCCACGGATGCTTCGAGTCCGAATAGGGTCCGGCGAATTCGCCACCCATGATCCTTCGGCGGGCAGCCCATCTTGAGCAGCTTGTCAATGTACGGTTCTTGAGACCGTCCGCGATTGACGCGCGTAGCTCGTCGAAAATCGAACTCATAAAAGATCGCCGGTCTGAGTTAATCCAAGTTCGGATAGACCGTGAACTCGGCTTCCGTAGAGTGCCACTCGCCAGTGGGCTTTATGACGTGGCCTTGTGCGCGCCACTTCCCAACTACATCAAGATCATTTTCAAGAGCGATGTAGCGAGCCAACCCGTCTGTTCCGTCTGTCACCAATGTTGGTTCTTTGGTGACGTTCGGTGCGCCCGGTTTGCGGAAGATGACCTCGATCAGCGTTGCGTCGTCGAGAGGCAGCACGGTGTCTTGGTCTCTGAACTCAAAGATGAACTCAGTGCCAATGTCGAACTGATGAATTTGACCGGCCATATTAACTTTCCAATTTCAGTCGCTCTTGCCGGTCGATCTCGAACGTGAGTGGATACTGGTTCACGATTGGCATCACGAACCGAGTCCTGCGACGTTTCGGAAACTGAACATTCACCGACCGGAGAAAGTCAAAGAAGAAGGGGTGAATGCCGGCTGCTACAGTGAGCGTAGGCAAACCGAACGTCAAAGATGTGACGAGTGGACTGAGTTGAATTGTCGTCGAATCGCCGAGTGCGATAGCGACTGGCGTGAATGTCAGAACGAGTGGAGTGAGTGCCGCAGAGACACCGCGAGTAATCGTCAGCGCGACAATCGCGGTACTGATGACCGCTGGTGAAAGAGCTAGGCCAACGCCTCGCGTGATGCTAGGGGGTGGGCTAGAGAACGCTGCACTAAGAGGACTGAGTTGAATCGTGCGTCCGACAGTGATTGTTGGTGCAACCGAAGTCACACTCACAACCAGGGGATCAAGCGATACGTTGTGATTCGTGGCGAACGTAATCGCTGGAGCAACGATGCTGATGGCAACAGTCAGCGGCGTCAGGCTGAGTGTTGTTCCGCTCGTGACAGCGGGAGCAACTACCGACCAGTGTGCCTCGGCCGGGGTCAACGTCAATTCCGTGCCGCGAGAAATCGCAGGCGCAACCGACGAGACCTGGACGACTAGCGGTGTCAACGCAAGGTTGACGCCGCGAGTGAGCGAAGGCTGAGTGAGCGAAGCAGCCACAACTAGCACGTTCGGTGCCAGCGTGGTTCCAACCGTGATGGTCGGTGCCACAGTCTGCGTTGCTACGACTAGCGGAGCAAACGCGACTTGCGTGTTCGCGGAGACAATTGGAGCGACAACAGACCATGCAGCGGTGACAGGAGTCAACGCAAGCGATGTGCCGACTCGAACTGTCGGAGCGACAACCGAGATCGTCCGACTAATCGGCGACAAGCTCAGCGAACGCCCGACTGTGATAGAGGGCGCGATAACCGAGATCGTGCGACTGAGCGGGCTGAGTGAAAGCTGCGTACCGCGTCTGACTGTGGGTGCTACTATTGACCATGCTGCCGAAACTGCATTCAGCGAGATATTGGTCGGCGGTATTTGATTGAGGAGTAGAAGTAGCGACACACGAGGTTACTCCACAGTGAATCCAACAATGAAGCCGCTGTTTCCCGCAGAGGCCGCTGTAACCTGGAGCGCTTGCAAACCCTGATTTTGACGGAGTACAAGTCCTTGCCCGCCATTGATAGGTCGCAACGGTTCAGGAATTGCCTCATAGCCGCCTAGAGATGCAACCAACCTTGAATTGGTATCAGTCTCTTCTGAATTCATCTGCCACATGGTCAAAATGGTAGATGAAGTTGCGCCGCCTGTCGGTTTTGCGCGGCAGGTAATGTCCGCGTCTAAGGCGGTCTGATTCAAATCTGGCAACCATGCTGTTAGCGCGGTGCCACCTGTGCCGACTGCCGTAGTTCTGGCTAGTTGCCAATCAAACATCTGACCTGTCACGGCTGTGATAGCGTCAGGAATGTGAAGCACGCTAACTACTCGCACGATTAGTGCAGCGTCAGCATTGAACAAATCCAAATGCTTAGTATTCGCTGCGCCTACGTGTACCTGAAACGGAACACGAAAGTAATAGAGCGGCTTTGAACCCCAGATGTGGCCGGTCTGATCGGCGAACATCACTACCTGATGCTCCTTGGAACTGACGGTATGCGTTGCCACCGTCGCTCCTGAACCCGGAGTCACCAGGATTGAATCACCTGCCAGAGCCATGAGTCACCTTCTTTACGCCGGCTGATCTTCAAACTCGAACACGTAGCTGACCGTGCCGACATTGCTGTTGGTCAGATTCTTGATGGTGAGACCGTCGTTCTCACGCAGCACAAGTCCGCTGGAGTTGGGACCGCGCTGATAGACGAGTTGTGCATCGCTGTCATGGCCCAAGACAAAGGACGGCGTGATCGAAGCGGCGAGCGCCACTTCCTCACTGGTTGCAAACAGCCGTCGCACCAATCCGTGGCCGCCTTCCGTCACACCCGTGGAACCATGCTCGGCAGTAATGCCGGCGCTCAACGAGTCATTAGGGTCTTCGGACACAATCGTCACGGCGTTACCGCCGCTACGAGCAGTAATGCCCCGCAACTCTTGCTCAAGTTGCACACCAGTCGCCGCTTGCACTTGCCAATCGAAGCGGTAGATGCGATTGACGACAACCTTGCGTGTGGCCGACGTGTTGAACAACGTCGCCATGTACTTGTTCAGATTGGGACTAACCCGATCAAAGACTGCAAAGAAAGCCATGTTGTTTACGTGAGTTGGAGGAAGCCTTCGGCATTCACTGCGACGTTGAACGCGCCGCCGGCCAGGGCCACGGGAAGAATCGCTCCAGCGTCGGTATCAACGCGGGCGATCAGAATGTCGTCGTTCGGCGTGGCATCACTGCCGCCGGTCTGGACGTAGAAGATCAGAGCTTTGACGGTCTGACCTGATTCGAGGTTGCCAAAGGCAAGGTCATCGAAATCGAGTTCCGCTCGATCATTCGTGTCGTCTTGGTTGACCGCCTTGCTGGCAACAGTCTGGCGGGCATAGCTGGCGACCGTGATCTCCACCAGCCCGGTCAGATCACCAACGAAGTCATCGTCGGCGTTCGGCGAATAGGTGGAAGTGCTGCGTTCGAGCAAGCACCGCACGACTGTGCCGGCGGCATCGAAGTCAATCGTGCCGTCAGCGATGTTTTTCTTGAACCTGTTGTAAACGAGATTGGCCATCTACGGCTCCTTGGATCGCTGAAAGAAAGCCGCAGATCGGCGGCGCGGGCATAGAAGGCCCGCAGAAGTTATTCGACTGACTCACTCTTCGCCGGCGCTGACTTTGCTTCCGGCTTTGCTTCGGCCTTTGCTTCCACCTTTGGTTCCGGTTTCGGCTCGGCTTTCTTTGGGGCCGGTTTCGGTTTCTCGACTCGTGCTTTCAGCACTCCGCAGTCTTCCACCGTCTGTCCCCGACCGTTGCAGAACGTCGCGGTCACTTCCACGTCGTTCTCGTCCGTCCCTGTTGGGAGCGGGATGTCGCATTCCTTGTGCGTCTGATCCAGGAGCATCTCGCTCGACCAGTTCAGACCCTTGGCTGTGATCTTCACGAGCGGGAAGTTGTCCGCTCTGGGCATCCGTACTTTCATTTCTCTTGGCCTTTATGTGAGCAGCGACCGATACGAGCCGCCTAACAAATTCGTTGATGGTGTCCAAAGGATCGCCAGGCATACCCATTTGGGCATAGCCTTCGATCATTCCGATGCACGTGCCCGTACCGTAAAGCGCATGCCTCCAAATCCGATCACCTTCCGATTTGGAAGTCACAGACAGTGACTGCGCTGGACGCGCTGGTGCAATTCCCGGCTTAGGAGCTTCCTCTGGACAGTTGCGGCGGCACCTGCGAGGGTTGCGTACTGTCATTTAGGTTTCCTTCTTGGTCCGGCGGTTAGGCGACGAGGCAGTGACGTTTATCTCAGCGATGCGGACGGCTGCGTATAAGCAACTCAGAGCAAAGATGAGCATCATTACCTTGTCGTAGTAATCCATTTCCTTAACCTCCGCTTCGTTCACTCTCAGTAGGTGAACGAAGCGGCCCTCTAATGAGGGCCACCGATCAATTGCTCAATTGATACAACTTGCGAAGCAGCCAAATAGCACGCTTCAAGTTGTCGAACCGTTGCACTTCCTTACCGTTGGCGTCATAGACGACGTAGGTAGGCACACTTGAGACACCGAGGCGGTCGGCATCCGCTCGCTGTTGGTCAAAGTCAAGCACGGTTACAGGAAACTCTTGACTGACTTCCACGAGCTTTGGTTTGTCGCGTTGGCAGGGTTCGCACCATGTCGCGGTAACAGCGACCAGCGATGGAGAAGATGAGGATTGAACCTCACAACCTGCAATCAGAATCGCGAACAGAAATGCGGCCAGTAAGGCTCGCATTAGGCGACAGCCGGCGTGGGCGCGGCAGTGGCGGCGAGCTTCGCGGCGAGCAGAGCGCGACCCTCTTCCGAGCGGAGCTTCATGTCGAGAACGCGAGCGAACGTCACGTCGAACTCGGCGAGCAGAGCCTTCTCGTTGACGGCGAGTTCGGCCATCAGCTTGATCTCGTGAGCGAGGCCACTCCAGTCATTGACGGCGTAGCACTCAAGCATCTTGGGCACGCGAACCAGGCCCATCGCTTCCATCGTGCTCGCAACCTTGATCGCGGCACGCTTGCGGGCCTCAGCCTCGGTGTCCTTCGTGAACAGCCATTTGCCGGCGAGGAACGCACAGACGCCACCCAACACAAGGATGGCCAGGGTAGAACCAGACAGAACGAACATTGTTGTCTCCGACTTATTTCGAGTAGTAGGTCTTGTACCACTCGCGACCCGCGCCACCAGCGGCACTCAAAGTCACGATCAGGATGAGCAAGAACCAAGGGAAGCGGGGCGTGGGGCGAGACGGGGGACCAGGCGTAGGCGGCAGCGGCTGCGGGGCTGGATCAATGTATGGTCCAGGTCCAGGGCCAGGCTGAGGCTGCACTTGATTCCGGCGTCGGAAGCACTCGGCTTTACTGGCGGTCACGTTAAGACCCCTAGCCAGAGCGTCGGCCGTCATGGGAACTTGAGAGCCGGCGTATTCCGCAATTGGCTTCTCAACGTTCACGGCTTGTAGGCACACATACGGCAACGCAGGCACGTTGCCAGCGTAGCGGTGATACATCGGATCGTCCGTGTACATCACCAGGAAGTGCGTTTGGTCCTTGATTCCCTTGAGGGTATCGTTGGTCTCAAACCACTTAACCATCGCTGCCATCTTTGGATCACCCTTCTCACCAAAGACTGTGAGATAAGGTTTGAGTTGATCGCCAGGCAGTTCGACGACCCTCTCTTCGACATAGCGGACGCCATACGCAGCATCTGCTTTCATAGCAGTCTGCGCAGCGACCGGCGAACACATCGCGGCCACCAAAAGGGCGACCGCCAACAGGTGACGGAGCATGTTTTCCTCTTTCATTACGGCAGGGGTGGGGCCGGCGTATAAACAGGCGTCACCGCCCAGCCGTTGCTGTTCTGCCATTCAGCCACGAAGGTCTCACGGGCGACCCAAGTGATGGTGTCAATGTCATTGTTGTCGAGGATGCCGGCCCACTCGTTGTCGAAGTGAACTAGAGCAACCATGTGCTTGCCGCCCATGACAGTGACGCCGCAACCGCGACGTGTCGAGCAAGCCCATTCGAGGAACGCTACGTCACCTTTAATGGTATAGGCGTAGCGGACTCCTTCACGATCAAATTTCTTTGCCAGGCTATCCCTTGCATCCCACGTCTCATCAGCAACTTCTCCGTTGCCATAAGTGTTTCGCCAGTGGTTGGCCATTGCATAACGGCCTTGCCAGCGGAACAGCATGACCACAGTGGCATGCACGCAGGAACCTTCACGTTTGTTACCAAGCCAATTCGGCTGGCGAAGGTTAAGTGGCAGGTTGACAGTCGGATACTCTTTCCTGACGACCGGGGTTACACCCTTTATTGGTCCGCCATAGTCAATCGCGACGTGTCCACAACCAGCCAACATCACAAGCGACAGCAAAGCAGCCGCTAGAATTTGTTTCATTTCAACCTCGTGGGCTTGAGCAAGATGCCGTGTCGGCGTTCTGTCCTTACAAAACGATTGGGGCTGTAACGGCCGGAGTGATCGGTCGGAAAGACTCCGATGTCACTGTGCGCCGCACAACACCATTCCGAGCAGAACAAGCTGCTCAGGTCCGCCGGACGAAGCATTGACTCAAGCGTCGAGAACCCGACACCAGTGGCACGGAACGCGCCAATCGTGTCGTAAGGCATGCCCAAGCTTCCACGTAGGAACTTTGACAGCCGCTTCGACTCGAAGTCATACAGCTTACGGTAGAGCGGATAGTGCCAGACCTTGCCGGGATAGCTCGCAACGGCTCGGTCTATGTCATGTGCTTGCGATCCACTGACCAACTTCTCTTGGACGATGCAAGGGTCAGGAGTTTCAGCACAGGACTCGAAGAGGACCAGTTGACCTTGATGCTCGGCGATAATGCCGCAATGACTCAAGCCCCAAAAGGGAATCCCATAGGTCATTAGGTTGATCCAGGCACTTAGCAGTGCGTGGCCTGAGAAGCCGAGAATGTCTCCAGCTTTGAGGTCAGGTACATCAACAGGCCGGAACTTGAACATTGGGTTTGCTCCGGCCAAGGGGACTGGAAGACTTACGATCTGTGTCCGGCGGCCAACTGGTGGTCTGCACGCGGTTACTCTTGCCTGTATATTTCTGCGAGTCGTCCGCGAAGCAATCTTCGCAACGAAGCTCGTCAACAAACTTGATAGGCTTACCGCAGTTGCACCAACGTGGAAGGAACACAGAACCTCTTGTGTAAGAAAGCTGTCCACGTGCGACAGCTTGAAAAAGATGTCCGGCCGTACGCGCCGAACCCGCATGTCGTCACACGCGGTTGAAACGCCCGAAGGCGTCGGCCCACGGATACTATCCGTGGGGAGGGTAACTCATTCGCTAGGCGGGCTGAGTCGGGCCTTTATGCACTGAGCACGGTCAGCTAGAGGCTGAGTTTCAGAATTTCAGAATTGCGCGTGTTGTTGATAGTCGGGAAGAGGCGCTCGACGATTCGGTCGATGACCTCTTCGTGGCCTTCCATCCCTTGCAACTCTTCAATGACGATGTTGCACAGTGTTTGGCCGAGCCGCACTACCGTGTCTCTCGTCAGAAGTTCGCCCAAGCTTTGCTCCAGACTGTGGCAACTCTTGATGAGTTTCTCCAGCGTCAGGAACATGCTGTTGAGCGGGCCGCACGCGGCTAGAAGGTCCGCTTCATTGCGAATGAGATTCATTCGCTTCTCGATCAGAAGGCGCACCAGGCCGATCTCCTCGCGGAGTGACTTGATTCGCTCGTGGGTTGAGAAATGAGCCAGCTTGGCCCGATCATCCACTTCGGCTAGTTGATACAGCCGTTTCTCGTTCTCTTCGATCATATCGCGGCCACCGTGGGCTGTGCAATTCTTGCCAGGTTCCGGGGCCTCATTCCAGCACTGCTCGTGCGGGAAGCTGTGCTTGCAGCGGCGGGGATCGGCCGGGTCCGTGACACGTTTCATTGCGGTTCCTTTGCTCATAGATACTAGAAGCAAAAAGTCGCCGAAATTCCAAAGGGTGCCGAAAGATTTCCGAAAATATCCGCGCGCCGCGTCGAATCGTGACGGCAATACTGGTTTTGACGCGCCAGTCCTACAACCGGCAAAATCGCTACAACCGAATTATGACCCAAAATGGGGCATATTGCGTTTGCCGTGGTAGGAGAAAACGCAATGCGCCAATACATCATTCTGTACAAGCGGGGCCAGGCCAAAGAGTTTGGCCGCCTCAAGCCCATCGAGCACAAGGGTCTCTACGACCGCAAAGAGGTTCGCGAAGCCATAGACAAAATCCGCGAGCAGCCCGCGTTCGAGGCGATCTGCGTGCGACTCGGAGACGAGTTGTTCAACATCGTCTCGTTCGAGCAAGAAGCCGCAGCGCCTGACGCCTTTGAGTTCTTCGAGCAAGGCGTTCTTTACACCGTGGGACCGAATGGTGCGCCGGTGCCTCGGCACTATTAACACAAAAAGCCACGGGCGTCCTACCCGTGGCTATTGCCTGCCTCTGCTCTGTTCTACGCCTTCTGAGTCTCCATGTCCTGACGGCGCTTGAGTGCGCTGCGGAATTGACGCTTGTCACCAGTGAATCCAGCTTTCTTAATCGCCTTGTCGATCTTCGGCCATGTCAACGGTCCAACAATCAGCGGCATCTCTGCATCCGGCGGCATTTTGCCCGCCCCCGTATCCCCGGTGGGTTTGGCCGCCGTGGTGGCCTTGGCCCTACGCGCCTTGGGGCGCTTGGCCTTTCCATTGGCTGATCCGTTGAGTAGTGCGGCGCGGAGTTCTTGTGCGTCGTCGCACTGAACTTCGACGCCAGCCAGAGAGAATCGAAACATCGGTCTAGTCCCTGTGAAAGAGTGATCGAACCACAGCGAAACAGGCTACTTCCAAGACAACAGAGAGTCAAGCATGCTAATCGACCGTTCATCCCCGCCTAGAGTCTGGAGAATGCCCACGAATCCGAAGCCGGTCATCAAGATGAAGGCTATGCCGGTATTCAGGGTTCATTACCAGGACTTCGAGAAGTATGTCCGACAAGTCTTCGGCTTCGAGTTCGACTTCATGTTCGCCGAAGGCATCAAGCTGAACGGCCCTTGCTTGGAATACGACATCGCGGGCACGATAACCCAAGCACAAGAGAGAATGGCCGGCGATCTCCGAGAAGGATCGCGGCTCAAGCATGTGCCGCTGATCCTGAACGTGCTCGCGAAGGACGACTACATTCCACGTGGTCGCTACCTGATCGAGACCCGCTGCTTGCCCGACGTGACGGAGCAATACCGTCGCATCCTGTCGGAGGCGTGTGATCCCGATGCCCAACTGTGCCGGGACTTCAAGCACGAGCATCGCAGCAATGCCGTCTTCATGTCTCGCGTCCCCATTATCGAAGCGGCGCTCGCCGATCAGAAGCTGAGGGGCAAATGAGGTACTACTTCGACTGCGAGTTCATCGAAGACGGGCGGATCATCGACTTGATCTCGATTGGCATCGCCAGCGACGATGAACGCGAGTTGTACATGGTGTCCAGCGAGTTCGACGCCGGGAAGGCGAACGACTTCGTGCGCCGGAAAGTGCTGAACCATATTCCGGGGAGCATGAAGCGGCATACGCGGGCGCAGATCGCACAAGCGATCAAGGATTTCGTGGCGATCCCGGTCTTCGTCGGCGATCTTTACCCGGAGTACACGCGCGAGCACTGGATGCCGGAGTGGTGGGCATACTACGCTGACTACGATTGGGTTGCACTCTGCCAACTCTACGGGCGGATGATCGACCTACCGCAAGACTTCGGCAAGTATTGTCGTGATCTCAAGCAAGAGTTTGATCGACTGAATACGGATGGCACGCTCGTGCTACCGGGGCAGAAGGGCACCAATCACGTTGCGATCAACGACGCGCGTTGGTGCCAAGAGGCCCACCACTTTCTACTTGATCTGGAACACCCAACCCCGTTCTAACCATGATTCTTGCGTGTGCGTGTGGTGGCGTCCTTGAAGTTGCCCTGGCGATGGGAGTCCTGTCGCTGATCGTTGGCTTCATTTGGCCCGACTGGAGACGACGGGCAAACGTTCAATCAGTGGCACCATCTGATTCAACGTGCCCTTGTGGATCGACAGCCTGTCACCATGAAAGTGTTTCTTGACGGCTTGCTTCTGGTTGCCGGAGACGTAAGTCTCCCAAAGAATGACGTGATCGGGCTTTAGTTGATTGAAGTCATCGACGCCCTTGGCGATATAAATGATCTCGCATTTTGTGCCCACGTGACTCATCAGTAGCTCTAGCTGACGTTGCTGCATGCCCACGATGGCAATCTTGGGTCTGCTGAGAACAACGTTCTTCGCTTTGGTCAGTGCGTGATGCGTTTTGCCATTGACAGCGCCGGCGTTCTGATGATCGACCAAATGCCCCGCGAGACGCAATTCCAGTTCGCCCATTTGGTTGAAGATCGCCTGCCCAAGATAGCCGTAGATTTCGGCTGGTGAGATACACGAAAGAATCTCTATCGTGTTGAAGCGACCAATGATTTCGGCCGGCGGAAGATTCTCGAAAACTGGATCAGTGAATCGTCGAACAATCTCTTGAGGGCAAAGTTGTGCTAATAGCTGTTCTTTGTCTGGCCGCTGCCGGAGTTGCTCGATGGAGTCTTGTAAAGATGGGACTGTCCGGTCCCTTAGCTCAATCATGTCCAAATCAAGTTGTCGAAGCAACGGAAATAGTGCTTCGATCTGAGCCATTGTCGTAATTGTTCGTCTTCTGTCTTCCGGCCAGGCGGGACAACCTGGCTGCTCTTGCTGTTTCTGCACAGCGTTGACGTGAAGAATCAAATTCTCTTCGGGATGCCGTGCTCGGCGTTTCCAAACCCGCTTTGCCAACTCTTCCCACTCGTCTGAGTCCCATCGAATGTTGGTTCTCTTGGTGCTCAGTAAACGGTCGAGAGTTGCGGCACGCATGGCGGCCTCCGAAGAAAGGGAACGGGCAGATGGCCCGATTCTGCCCAGCGCCAGTGGCGAATTCAAGCCCTGCTAGCGTTTTCCCTTGGATTTCTTGACAGTTTTCTTCGTGGCCCGCTTCTGGGCCAACCCCATTTCTTTGTGTACCCGGTCAACCATCGCTCGCAGGTTATTCATCAGAATAGCCGTGTCGGCGATGGTCAGCGTGCGCAGATCGGTGATCCTGAGCCTTGCGTCCCGGCGGCTGATCTCCGCGACAATGCGGCAGGGTGTGTTCTCGTTGGGCAAGCTAAACGGGGCCAGGGTCAGGATTGTGCCGGCCCCTGTGCGTTTCTTCTGAATCATCAGTTAGCCTTTCGGATGGGGATCACATTGCGAGTTCGTTGCGACTTTGCGACTTTCTTCAACTTGATTTGCGGTGGGTCCACAGGATCGGGCAGTTTCTTCAAGCCCCGAAAATACGTCGAGCGATGGCCATGTCCGGCAGCGACGAAGGCTTTGGCGCGTTCTTCCTCGGTCATCATCGTGGGATTCAGCTTGAATTGAGCGACAACGCGAATCTCAGGCTCGCAGACTCGCTCGATGAGCCGCTCCCGCCAGTCCGCCGTTGTCTTCCGCAAGCTGTGACCGATGATGTAGTGGCGCAAACTCGGCGTCACAACGATATGGAGAATCGACGCCATGAAGTCGAAGACTTCCTGATCCTTGAACCAGCGTGCAGCGTGCAGATGAATCTCAAGTGGCGTCGGCTTGAACAGCAGAGTGATCGCCCGATCCTGGATCGCCGCCACGTCGCTGTTCAACGTTTCCCACTGGTTAGCGATGATGCAGACGGGACTCTTCGTCGTGAACGACTTCGGGATTTTATCCATTTCGAGCGTGCGGTTCTGCGTGTTCCAAGCCAGTTCCTTCACTGCGTCTGTCTGACAGAGACTCTTGAGCAGACGCCGCGTGTTGCTCTTGGCGTAGAGTTCGTCCACGTCGTCGATGACAACAGGCCAGTGACGATGGCGGTAGAGCGTTTCGTACATGCCCACCGCGCTCGCTTGGCCTTCGATCCAACAGACCTTGCCTTTGATCGCTCGGCGCACCGTCTGGCTCTTGGAACATCCGGGATCACCGACGATCAGTAAGTTGGCGATGCGCTTTCGTGCGAAGCCCTCAGCGTATCTCTCAAAATCGGCGAACGTCGTCACAGTCAACGCGGAGCTAATCATGCGACCCTGACTTGGGATTGGAGGACGGTATAGACCTTGCCGAGCCAAAAGAATTCCCAGGTATCGGTGACGGGCTGGCCGTCGTCATCGACCTGTCTTTTTGCGTTGAACACCAGATCGCCGTCGTAGCTGCGCGTGAACCTGTCGCGCTGGCGCGTCATGGTCACGTTTGCCGGGACGACTATCTTTCGTTTCTCCCAAGTCATTCAGTGCCTCCTGCAATGCGATGGACAGGTAATGCTCGTTGCTTTGCGTCGAGCCAAGCGACTTGTTGATGCGGTCCAGGTTGGGCCGGATGATCGACGCGCGGGCGGACTCCTGGAAGTTCGTGCCCGATCCGTGTTGCTTGAAGAGTTGTTTCGCCTCTTTCAACTCAGGCTCAGTGAGTGCTTGAAGAATTCTGACAATCATGGTGAATGTTCAATTGAGAAGGGTTTGCAAACGCTCTTTGACTTTATTTGCCAACGTATTCCAACCGCGTTCGTTGTGCTTTGCCATGATCGCGAGTTGCTCCAACGTCTTGCCCATCACGGGAAGCTCCGGCGTCTCGACGTGCAGAGCTTGTGCGACTTCTCCAATCGAGACGCGGAGCATCACGATCTCCATCGAGTCGGTGATCGTGAATGGGTTCCGTTTCTTCTCGGTCATGGCTGTGACTCAATGGTGACTTGAAGTAGCGAAATCCACTCTGCCAGATGCTGGTGCGTGCCGTCGATCTTCTGGACGACGCAGCCACGATCCACGACTTGCACGACGACCCAGAATCCCTTCCGACTTGTGAATTGGAATCGCGTGCGTTCCTTGAACTGCGACTTAATGATCTCCAGTTGCTCTTGCAGGTTCATGCCGCCTCTCGCTCGAAGATGGACACGATGCGGTGCAGGTTCTTTCGCGTGAACTGCTGGCCGGCAGTGGTCATGTGGCCGAGGCCGTTCAAGTGCTCGGCAATCTCAGCCATGTTTTTCTCGGCCGCCTTCTGCTGACGGACGATCTCGATGATGAACTGGTAGGCGTCGAGCGCCCGCTTCGTCCGCAGCCCGGCGGACGCCTCGGCGGCCTGTTGGAAGCCGGTGTCGTCTTTCACAGTGAGGACTTTCACGCCCGATTTGGAGAGCGCCTTCCGCAAGTACGGTGTGACACGGACGTTTTGCACGGGCTTGCCGAGGGCCAATGTAGCATGTTTGGCGCGGGCCATGCGAATCGCCTTCATGATTCCTTCGCCGTCCTTGTCGATGATCTCGCACAGAATCTCGGCGTCATTCTTCGCCGCGATTTGCTTGATGTTTTTTCGCTGCTGCGAGATCGAAAACACCGTGGGCGTCGGGCCTCGGACCCCTTCCCACAGATAAGCAATCAGTTTCAGCTTCATGGTTGTGCTCCTAAGCGGCTTCTCGTTCAAAAATTTTCGTGATGCGAGACACGTTCTGCTTCGTGAAGGGCTTGCCGGCCGTGGTGACATGGCCAAGCTCGTTCAATCGCATGGCGATCACGGTCAGCGACTGCCCTTCCAAGTCGCGGACGATCTCGATGACTGGTTCGTAGGCGGCGAGGGCACGCTGGACGCGGGCCTTCGCGCTGGCTTCGGTGGCTTGCTTGAAGCCACGCAGGTGTTCGCGGTTCTCCCAGTGGCCAGGACGTGACGAGCCGAGCAGCTTGCCCTTCTCTTTCGCGGTCTGCAAGCCGTCCTTCGTCCGCTGTCCGATCCGGCGAAGTTCCTCTTCGTCGATGATGGCTCGAAAGTAAATCTCCATCCGGTCAGCGTCGGGGCGGTCGGCGGAAACAAAATCAATCCCTTCGTTCATCAACGTGCTGATGAAGTGGACATTGCGGCCCAAGCGGTCCTGCTTGCCGATCACGAGCGTGGCCTTGTGCATCCGCGCCCGGTGAATGGCCTTGCCAAGCTCCACGCGATCCGCGTCACTGCCCGTTTCGACTTCCACGAACTCGGCGATGACCTTGACCCCGATGGAGTCGGCGAACCGCTGGATGACCTGGCGCTGGTGCTCGATTCCATAAGCATCGGCAATCGTCTCCGCTTTGTTTTTGCCCTTCTTCGGCTTGCTGAGGCGAAGGTAGGCGACAATCTTGGTGATCGGGTTGGTACGCATGGATGTATCTCAGAAAGCTGGCGAGACGTTGTATAACTCAAGATTACACCGAGCCTGGCCGGTGTCAAATCCACTGTCAAAGATTTCCGAATATGTGGGTCATGCTGGCGAGACGCAGCCCCAAACGGCCAATTTTCCAAGAAAATCCCTTCCCCGCAGTTAAGAATCGGGTAAGAAAGAGAAGTCGTTGGTCCCACTTCTCTTCTCGCAGGGGTTTCACGTATGAAACGAGTGCTCCGTCTCCGCAAACCACCGTCCCGCCGCAGGAACCGCCCGGTGGTTAGGCCGCCCAAGGAGTTGATGGCCCGTGGCCTGTTTACTCGGCCGCATTGTGCTTGGCGACCTGGAGAATGGCTTCCTCGGAAGCTATGCTAGTGGCGACCCATAGAGGCTGCCCGGCCCAAGGATGGGCGGGCAGCTTTTTTCGTTTGAGGACCGCATGTACGACGAACCGCTGGTGCTGACGCACGAGATTCTCGCGAGCACGCTGGACGTGCTGCCGAACAATCACGGCTTGTGGTACAAGGAAATTCGCGATGAGTGGACCAAAGTTCTCAAGATCAATCCAGGAACAATTGAGAAGTTAAACGCCAATCTGGCCTGGTTCCACGTCGTCACGATGCTGGATCGGCCGGGCGCGTGCGAGTTCGCCCAGCACCTGGAGTTCACGCACTATGCACCGCACACGCCTGCGAACGACAATTTCCACTATCGCGTTTTGAAGTGGGAAGATTTGCTGTGGGCGATCATTTCTGTGCCGCTCGCCGACGCCAACAACGCTTACGTGGCGGCCAGCATCCATCAACTACGCCTGGTCAACGCGCCGCCTCGCGTTTTCAAAATGGGACTCGCGACGGGCGTAGCCGCGTGCAGTCGGGCGATCACCGATGACGATCACGTGTTCCCGCTTAACAACCGGCACACGTTTTCTTTGGAAGGGGAGAGCACGGGAAGAGGCCCGGTGCCAGTGATGATGGGCAGAGTCCGAGAAGCACCGCCGGATTTGCCAAAAGACAATCTGCTCGACCTTATTCTCAAGAGGAGAAAACGTGGACGCGATTAAGCAAGGCCGGCTGGTCATCACTCCCGATGGGTACTTTGGGATTGTGACCAGCGTCACGGATCGCACGGTGTTTACGGGCAACGGTGTGGATGTCGTGATCCCCGCCGACGATTGGCAACGGTGCCAGCAGCTTCCGATGAAGGTCGGCGAGACCGGCACCTACGCAGATTTCTTTGGCATCGAACGCTACCTCGTTGATCGCAGCCCATGAAGCTCCCATCGAACATGAAGCTGGCCGATGCGCCGGGCGCTCTCCAGAAAATCATCGCCGACGTGACACGCGAGTTCAAAAAGCGAGGTCGCGCAAAGGCGCGTGTTCGAGCGGTCACCGAGAAAGAAATCACCAGCCGCGATGTCTCGGCGCTGATGAACCCGGCCGACAAGTACATGATCGAGGGCTTACTGAAAGCCCGTGCTCGCGAAGGTGCGCTCGCTGTGGCCGTCGTGTCCGAAATCTGGACCATCGAGTCACACAAAATGGGCGTTGACCCGTTCTATTCGGAGTTGGCAGTGGAGATCGCCCGCGAGGGCCTTCTGCACCGGCACCCGGATCGCGTCGAGAAGCTGATGGTGACCTACGAGACGGCAGAGTGGGGAATTCTCGCCACCGCAGAGATCAAGCGAAAGCCAGATAGGCTCGGCTACTGGGCGCTGAACCGCGTGCCCTATGACCGTCCGCCGAATCGTGACGAGATCGGATGCAGCGGTCGTTTCACGCGCATCTACGAGAAGGCCCGTCGATGAGTCGGATGGAATTCAAGCTGACGCAGCCGTGCGCCCTGTGTCCCTTCCGCAGCGACATCAGGGCGTTTCTGTCGCGCTCACGAGCGCAAGGCATCGCACTGAGCCTCCAAGAGGGCACTTTTGCGTGCCACGAGACCACGAGTGCGACGAAAGAGCAGCCTCGTGCTAAGGACGGCACCTTCGCGCCTCGCGTCGAGCAGCACTGCGCCGGCGCTCTGATCCTGATGATGAAGTCGGATCACCTGGGCTGCCTGCAACAAGTCGCCTCGCGGCTTGGCTGGCTCGATCTCGACCGGCTCAAGCTCGACGCGCCGGTGTTCGACACGTTCCAAGCGTTCATCGACGCGCAGCCAGAGCCGGGTACTCCCATTAAGCTGCCGAGACGCATCTGGTACGAGCATTGAGTCGCAAAGTCGCACGTTTTAGCGATTTGGACCTGTAAGCGGGCCATTTTCGGCCGCAGAAAACTCGTTTTGGGCCATTTTTACGTGAAAAATCAGCCATTTTAGACCTGATAAAGCTGCGCCGCCTTGCCTTTGACGCCAGAAACGGTGTCGATGAGGATTGTTGGCTCGTGATCGTTGAGATACTCGGTCGCACGCACGCAAACGCCGTTGTACACGGCTGTGTACGTGTGCATGGTGTGCAGAGGCAGGTATTCCTTGGGTGGGCGCTGGAAGAGCACGGGATTCATGTCATCGCGGTCCCGGCAGGCCGAGCGGACGAGCGACATCGCCGCAGGTTGCAGGTAGGCCGCCTCGAAGTTGTCCATGTCGCCCCACAGGTCGCCGTCGCCGCTGTAGAGTGCGAAATTGCAGTAATACAGGCCAGTTTCAGTGAGTTGGCCATCCCAAACGAGCCGTTTGCCATCGAAACCCTCTTCATCGCGAAATTCCAACAGCCGATCCTTCGGAAACAGGTCGGCCATGAGCCTCGCAAGCGTTTGCGCGGTGATTTCGACGGACTGCGGTGTGTGGATGCGCCGCTTCGAGGGGTGGAGTGGCGTGGCGCTCTCTGGCAACCAATGCGTCGGCAGAAAATAGCCAATGAACCGTTGTGCGGCTCGGTGCCGTCCGATTTTGCTGCCTAGTGCCATAGAGCGTCTCCATATTTCGACGCGCCAATCATCGACTGCTAGCAGATCAAGAAACAAAGAAAGCCGCGCTTGGTAGCACGGCTTTCCCACGCGGAACTTCCGTCACTCAGGAGACTGACGATAGGGCGAGCTTCAATGTGGCCGCGTGTGCCTCTGTTGTACGCGAGTGCTAGCAGTTTACAAGCGGGGGTGGCCTCCGTGCCCCATCAGGTTGCCTCTTGCTCGCCCCGCCGGCAAATCTTAACGCAGGTTCGTCAAGCGCCAATAGGCCAACGCTCGATTTGCCGCCTCGCGTTTCGTCAGCCCGTCCTCGCTGTCGTCCGCGTGCCCTGGAGCGTGCCCTGGACCAAGCTTCTGACAGCCGACGCTGCCCGCGATGCCACGCACCATGCACGCCTGGTGCATCCAGATGGTTTGGTTATTGAGCGGGAACACGATGTCGCCTTCGACGATTGGCTCTTCGCAGTGAAGGCACGTGTGCGTGCTGCCGCCTCGAAATCGAAACGCGCCGAAATCTTCGCTGATGAGTTCAAACATGCCGGGCCTCGGTTGCATGAGAAGTGCAGCGGCATCGTCTGCGTCGATGATACCGTAGGCCACGGCTTCAACGAGGTCGTAGAAACAAAGATCGTCATCCATATCGCCATCCTACCACGCCGATGATGCCTGGTCCCTGGACCATCTGGCTCGGTTCTCGCTGGTCTCGATGTTGGTCGCAGCGAAACCCGTACACGAACATGACGGCCGCCCGCTCGCCGCATACGCCGCAGGCAAAATCTTCGAGCCTGGGCTTCGTCCTGCATGCCTCGCATGCCTGCCCGCGTTCTGGCACCTGATGTTCACCGCAGCGGGCGCACCAAAAATTCATCGCTTCATCCACCGCTTGGTGATCGTGCCGGCGATGGCACCAGAGATCATCGCCACGAGAATGCCGAGTACGAGCATCCACGGATTCTGCATCGGTCCAGGTAGGCCGTTCATCGCTTGTCCAATTTCGGTTTGTCAGGCTTGACGGGAATCTCTTTTGGTGGCCACCCCTTGCGGCCATCGCGAACTTCATCGACGCGATCCTTGAGCATCTTCGCCGTGAGTCCCTCGATTGGAACAAACAGCCAACCAGCCGGCGTGCGAGCCGCAAGCTCGGTCGCTGCGACAAAGACGCCAAGGAAGTCGCCGAGGGTGATGATACCACCGCCGCGAGCGACAATCATCTGGTAGTAGGCCAGCCTGGGATCGCGGGGCTGATACGTGATCTTGACCACCTGGCCGGCAAGCCAGATTTCTCGCGTCATCCGAGCAATCATGGCCTTGATCTGGGCTTCGTCGCTCACGTCAGGAAGCCTCAGCGCTATGCCGATCTTCACTTCCGCGTCAGGGCAATGAAGGCGCAGGCCACGTGAACGCCAAGCAGGATCGCGAAGATAGGATCGTGGCTGTGCTGGAAGGCGTGGGCTGCCATGCCGATCTCGAAACCAAGGAGTGTGCAATTCATCGTTACTTCTCCAAGAGTTGTTGCGGGTTGCCACGATCCGCTTGACGGGCATTCCTCAGCCGCTCACGCAGCCAGTAGTTTTGTCGCGAGAGTTGGACTACGCGCACAATGAGTATGACGTTGACCACGAGCAATGCCAAGTTCAGATAACTAGCCATCGAGCACTCCGTAGTTGACTTTGCAGTTCTTGCACTCGTGATCGACTGCGCCGCAGCCCTCGCGGCCCTCGCACAATTTCTTGCCGCAGGCCGGGCACCAGTAATCACGAAACGGGTAGTGGTTGTACGCTCGCGTCCACATCACGTAGTCGCCGTACTGCCTTATTTCGAGGCCGTCGCTGAGCCAGTTCAGGAGCACTCGCTTTAGCCACTGCATCATCGACAAGTTTCTCAAACGCTTGAAGTGCCTTGAGGCCGATCAGCTTAACGAAAGCCAGGTACTGATCGGGGTCGCTGGTCAGCGGCCCGTCGCAGAGATGATAGCCGATGTTCCTTGCAGAGGAATACTCCTCGGTGGCTCGCACGCCCTCAAGTCGCTTCTGTTCAAGTTGCCACTTGGCCAGGTCGGCTTTCTTTTTGCGCCACGACTTCACGTCGTTATGCGTCGGAATGCGGGCCGTGCCCCGCCCATTGAGGCACAGGCCGTCGAAGCTAAAGCGTGCCTGGAGCGCTGTCTTCCCCGTCCAAACGGACTTCGGCGTCCGCTTGGTCACCTTGTCCATGCGGAGGAAATTGCCCGCTGAGTCCAGTATCGCGATCTCGTCGCCCACCTTCGCTATCTCCAGCGTCCGCTCCATCGTCTGACCCTTGCCGAACTTCATGGACTTCATTGATGCGCCCTACGAATGTGAAGAGTGCCCTGAGCACGTCGGGATCAAGGCAAATCTCGTGGACTGGAAACTGAGCTTCGGTGCGAAGCCAGATGCTCCCGTGAACCTCATCATACTCCGCGTACACGCCATCACCGATGTATTCTTTCATTGAGGTATTCCTGGCCCCATCGCTGAGGCGTTGCGTCAGCACGGATGACATCCCGTGCTTCGAGTTCTGAACACTTTAGTTCGAGGCGCTTGACTTCGGCAGTGAGTATTCCAACTTGCCACCGCTCGTGGAAGAATCCCGCAATGAATGCCGCGAGCACGCCGAGATAGATCACGTTCTTCATGGTTCCCATCCTCGTTTTGTGAATTCAATCTTCGGATCACGGCCGGCGGCCGTTTCTTCCTGCCACAGCTTGAAGTATTTTGTTTCCATCCAGCGGCGGCGTGTTTCCGCCTGCCACTTCTCGATGTCGTAATCCTCGGCCTTGAGCATCTCGCGAGCGACGGTGGCCCACAGAATCAAGTTCGCGCAGTGACCGCAGTCATCGGGGTGGTCGATCATAATCGGATCGTCACTACGGGCGATGCTTTCGAGGAACTCGCGATGTCGCACTATTTTGTCAGTCATTGGGTTTCCTCGGCGGTATCGGCAGGTGCCCATCGAGAATCATCTGTGAACGAATCATCGGAATCACATTCTCTGGATCAATGCCTCGTTCCTCGCACTCGTCGCCGAGTAGCTCGTCTGGCCCTGGCAGATCACACTCTTCGAGATCGTCAGGATTTAGACCGAACACATTCTTTGCGAACATCACCCGGTTGAAGTCCCCGGTGATCTGCATCGTGACCGTACCGCTTTCGCTCAACGAGACAATCGGTCCTCGTTGCCCCGTGGGCTTGAGTCGGAACAATTTGTACGGCGGGAATCTCGCCGCGAGTTCCTTGATGATCGGTGGCTTGTTCTTGAGCCACTCTTGCCAGAGTTGCTCTTTCTCGTCAGGCCACTCCATCCAATTCGCCATCACGTCGCTCCCGGCTCGTTCGTTGTGACTTGCAGCACGGACGAATACCACGTCTCGCTGCTGCGGTATCGCTCATTGGTAATCAAACCAAGCTCAGGAAGCAACTCGTCTGAGCGATAACCGATGACCGAGGCTTCGCAGCGGTGATTCCGCTCGGCCTTGAGCAAGTCCTTGAACCGCTCGGCACGCGAGGAGTCCGTGAACCGTCGCCGGCCAGGCGTGCAAGCCAGGGCGTGGAATTCCACGTAGCTGTACTTGCGCAGATCGGCACCGAGGAACTGTCGCACGCGATCCAGAGCACGCTTCCACTGACGTTCAACAGGGATCGCCGTGGGCGGCTTCAATTCTTCCCCGAAGAACTCCGGCACCGTCCATGCGGGCGGGACGTTCAGATGTTCGGCCAGGCGTTTCTGCTCTTGCTCGCGGTAGAACGTCACCGGGTCATGGCCAGGTCGAGCCATCAGGCGGTTGATGATCTCGACATCTTGGATGGGCCGAAGCTCGCCGAACAGCCGGCGGATGTTGTCCAACCCCACGTCCATCGAGCGGCGCGTCGGCCAAATCTCATCGAGCGTCCGTTCGCGCTCGGAGTGCAGGTGGCCGTACAGGTGCAGTGATCCGTAGTGACTCGATGGCCAGTAGCAGTGCGGGTAATGCGAGAGGAAGACCTTGATCTCACCAAGCTTGATCTCGGTCACGTCCTCGGTGGTCTTGAATGCCTTGCCGAAGTTCGCGCGGTCGTGATTGCCCCAGATCAGATGCAGGTTCGGGCAGCGAATGCGATCCACGTAGGACTGCGCAGCACGCCAAGCGAAGTCACCGAGGATGAAGAGCCTGTCTTCCTCGGCGACATATTTGTTGATCGTGTAGATGACTTCGCGGTCATGCTCGTCAATGTGCTTGTACGGCCGTCCGGTCATCTCCATGATCCGGTCGTGCCCGAAGTGCGTGTCCGCCGTGAACCAAGTCTTGCCCATCCTTGGAATCCTCCGCGAGTTTCGTCAACCAGATGTGAAACATATCGCCGAGGATATGCAACATCTCCGTGTTGCTGAGTTTGAATCGTCCCTGAACTGTTTGCAGATTGTTGACCACTTGCTGGCCGGCGTCCACGAAGCTCATACTCCCACTCCAGGTTGCCAGGCCCGCATCTTGTTGGCGAACTGACGAGCAGACACCGTGTCTGCGTGATCGCCCCCGTTCATCTCATTGAGCCTGGCCCAAAGCTCAACAACTTCCGCGCTCTCTTTGTCATGTGCGTGGACGATAAACATCGGCTCGTCAGCCGAAGCTCCTAGCAGATTTTCCAAGCCGCTGTCGATGGCTTTGATTTCCTGCCACGTTGGTTCGTAATTCCCGGTATTTTCGGCGAACAAGTCTTTGATCTCTTGAATGATTTTCATAAGTCGGCCTTCTTCTTCTTAGGCCACTTCTCCATCGCTTCGGCATGGTCTAGCGCCTTCTGCGTCAGGATCGAGTCACCGCCGATCTCGGTGTTGCGACGTGCCCAGAAGCGGAGCGTCTCCGCGCCGAGCACGTCTTGTCCCCTGACCAGGAACACGGGTTCGTCAGCCGGGATCAGGCCGGCGGTGTCTTGAATACGGTCGTAGTCTTTGCGTGCGTGAATCATAGCTTTTGGTAAATTTCCCGGATGGCGTCGAAGCGGGCCTGCGCCAGTTCCAACTGACGGGTCCGCTCGATTCCTTCCTCGTGTGATTCTTTCGCCCGCTTCGTGCGGGCCTTGAACGGCTTGATAGCAGCACGAGCTTTCGCGAGGAACTTGCCCACGTATCCCTTGAAGGCTTTGCGTTTCGGCGAACTGACTTTGGCAACGCTCATGTGTCCCATTCCTTTCCGCATGAACAACGAAAGTGATGACCCTCGTGGTTCCACCACTGGGTCTCGACCTTGTGGAAGAATTTGCAGCGATAGTATTCCAGGATCACCCGCGTGCCCGGCCAGACTATCGCATAGCAGACGCCCACGATCACCGCGCCAAGCACGATGGCGTCGATGATACCCCCTGAGAATTGACGCGGCGGGTCCATGCTTCACCTGGCCAAAGAAAATTCTTGCTTGCGAGTGGCCATTGGTTGAAGCTCCAGCAGATGGGCCTCTCGGCCGCACTCAGGGCAAGTCTTCTTCTCGGT
>Ga0137349_1000008_pt1 | contig 22948 bp, 40 predicted proteins | sample EasRivERMLT630_2_FD_104757 | JGI IMG/M metagenome (GOLD analysis project Ga0137349, IMG submission 104757) | Soil microbial communities from meander-bound floodplain in the East River, Colorado, USA - East River MetaG ERMLT630_2 | ecosystem: Environmental > Terrestrial > Soil > Floodplain ... | reverse complement strand
CGTTTTGGTGCTATGAAGAAACTTCGCATGATGCCTGGCTGTGTCGCCGCGTGGGGGGCAACTGGCACCCCGATGCGCAATCGGACAGAGAACCTATGGGCAATCTTTGATTGGTTACTCCCAGGGTCAATGTCCAGCTTTATCAAGTACTCCAAGAGATATTGTGGCGCCGTGATCAAGGAGCATGGGACACACAAAGAGTTCAGAGATATCTCTACTTGGAAGTTCAAAGCAGATCCAGGAACGGGGGCGACAAGTTGGCACCCGTTATATTGCGGCATCATCTCTGATAAATTGAAGATTGAACATCCAGAGATCAAGGATGTTAGTTTCAACGATACTCAAACTGAACTTAGGATTTCATCCGAATCTGGAAAGCTGAAGCTTAAAGATATACGTGATATCTTGAGGCAGTCTAAGATCACCGCTGATCAATACGGAGAAATGGAATCTGTTGTTGTCGAGATGCCTGGGCATTGGGATACAAGCGGTATTTCGAATGCAGAAGAATTGCATGCACGCCTTGAAACTGTCTCATTCACGGTAACACGTTCCCAAGTGGCCCCGTGGCTTCCGAAATCAGATCGCAAAGTCATCGCATGCGAAATGCCTCCGAAGATGATGGAGCGTTACAAACAACTTGAGCAGGCGGTAGCAGTATCCATCAAGGCAGGGCTCCAGAACGGCGGAGCACAGAATCAATCAACTAAGACTGCGCTTGAATCCCTCGCCCAAGTAACTTCCAAGGGCAAAATTCCTACTGCGATCCAGCGCATTGATTACCATACATCGAACGGTCTGAAAGTCCTGGTGTTTGCCCATTTCCATGAGACATTGCGTAACGTTCAATTGGAATTGGACGATCGGGTGCAAAAGGCAACGGCTGCAAAGAAGCCACTTCCAATTAAGCATTTCTGCGCAGGTGGTTGGTTAACACCAGAAAAGCGCCATGCCATCATCGAACAGTGGAAGTCCTATCAGGGACCTGCTATATTGTTGGCTAACGCTCTCTCTTCTGGCGTTGGCATTGATTTATCTGACGCAGGCGTAACGATTTTCTTAGAGCTTGAATGGACTCCAGCTGATTTCAGGCAAGCTGAAGATCGTAGTCAGGACATGCACCATGGAAAGAGAACTGAATCCGCTCTCTATGAATACCTCTTAGTTCGTCAGACGATTGACGAACAAATGGCCGCATGTCTTCTGGAGAAGATTCGTGCGGTCGATGCAGTAGTGGGTAAGGAGCAAGAGTCTCGTGATTTAGGAGAGACCCTTAGGGCTTCTGGAACTATCGGGGCAGGAAGTATGATCTTGCCAAGTACCGATCATGAGACAGTTCAGGCCGCTTTGAAGGGAATCCGTGATAGGTGGCTTAAGGATGATACTGCGTCTATGCAAGGTGTTACTCCGGAATCGATCGCGGCTGGTTTCCAGGACTATTGGGATACTGAAATAGAAGAGGAAGTTGAGACATGATCGACATTGAGCTGGCAAGTTTCAATTTAAAATGTTCTTGCTACGTTGAAGACCATACTATCCGATTTAGTTCATATTCATATGAACGCGAAGAATTGAGTCTGTCAGCAGAGATTTTGCTCCGTAATTGGAAGCCGATTTGGAGACGGTGCGTAATTGCTTTTAAGTATGTCTTTCGTATTGGGAATATGGACACACACTTTGATTCAACATTGATCGAAAAAAGCGAGGCTATTAAGCTTCGAGATTTCTTGAATGACTACATTCAAGATCCAAGGGCCGTTTGATCTATGACCTATAATCCGACCGGATTTGCATTAGAGATCTTCAAAAAGCGATACGCAATCCACGATACGGAAACTTGGCAGGAAGCCTGCGATCGCGTGGCACTCCACGTAGCAGCGGCAGAGGATGGAAATAGGATTGCAAATACACGTGAAGCGTTTAAGCAGATGCTTCTTTCAAATGATTTTTGCCCCGCCGGGCGTATTTGGGCAGCGGCTGGCAGACCAAAAGGGCAATATAGCAACTGTTTTGTAATTCCTACTCATGACTCACGTGAGGGATGGGGGAAAGCTACTTCAGATATGATCGTAGTCTGTGGTACTGGTGGCGGTGTAGGCTTAAATGGATCACCTATTCGCCCACGTGGATTACCAATTCATGGAACTGGTGGTATAGCTACTGGTGCTGTATCTATGTTCACAGTCATCAACGCAGCTGGAGAAGTGATCAAGGCCGGTGGGGGCCGTCGGGCCGCTTTGATGTTTTGTCTATCACTTACGCATGGCGATGTTCAAGAATTCTTAAACTCTAAGTTGGATTTGAATCAACTAAACAATGCGAATATTTCAATTGTATTCGATTTCAACCCTGAAGACTTTTTCGCTAAGGTAAAAGCGAATGAAGTGCTAGAACTAAAGCATAATGGACGAGTGATCAATTCTATACTTGCGGCTCACTTGTGGGATGAAATCGTATTTAATGCGCTAAAGAACGGTGAACCAGGATTGTTGAATAGCTTCTACGCTAATAAGATGAGCAATACACATTACTTCGCGCCGTTAATTTCAACTAATCCGTGCGCTGAGCAATGGTTGCCAGCTTATGGAGTTTGTTGTCTTGGGGCCTTGGTGCTCCCAAGGTTCTTGACAAAGGTTGAGAACAACGGTCTTGATCTGGATTGGGAAAAGTTGAGAACAACTATCGAGTTGGCGGTTCGCTTCTTAGATAACGTTCTCACAGTCAATAATTACCCTTTGACTGAGATCAAAGAAGTGTCTCACGGTGAACGGCGAATTGGCCTTGGAGTGATGGGCCTTTCAACCATGCTCTTGAAGATGGGGCTTCGGTATAACACTCCATCTGCACTTGAGTATGTCAATAAGGTCATGGGCTTCATCAAGAATGTCACATATGAAGCCTCGATCGATCTGGCAAAAGAGAAAGGGCCTTTTCCTAAATTCGAAGCTGAGGCGTTCTTGAGAAGTGGATTCGTTAAGACTTTGAAACCTTCCATACGAGAGAAGATTTCACGACATGGCATGCGAAATTGCTGCTTGTTGACCATTGCTCCAACAGGAACGACGGCGATCGTATCTGATGTTGATAGTGGGATTGAACCTGCTTTCGGTCCTGGTTGGATTCGAAAGTTCCGTGATGTTGATCAGTCTCTCAAGACTGAGATCGTGATCCACCCAATATTCAAAGCTATGTATGAAGCTGGGGCAAACGTTGATCACTTTCAAAGTGCACGTGACTTGAACATGCGTGATCATTTTGAGATGCAGCGTATTTGCCAAAAACATGTTGATGCGGCGGTTAGCAAGACCCTAAATATTCCACTTGGAACTTCGGCGCAAGAACTGTCTGATCTCTACATGGAATTTTTGCCTGAACTTAAAGGAGTGACAGTGTATCCGGAAGGTTCAAGAGAGAATCAGCCGATCACTCCTCTTTCAATCAAAGAAGCGATCGAACATATTAACTCTTCTGGATCTGGGCCGTCTTCTCTTGATTCTTGTAAAGATGGAAAGTGTGATTTGTGAATTCAAAATTCTTACATGAAATTAAAAAGGCTGGACTTAAATTTCAGAGTTTAAGAGATGCTTATAGACATGGACAAAATTCGATTGATTCTGAAACAGATCCAGATGGTAAAGAAGGACATGCTGCTGGAATAGATTCTCTATGGATGCATTTAGCGGATCACCTTCCTAAAAATATAGATTGGGATGATGATGATATCGAAGAGTTAATTGCTTATATTGGTGCATGAGTGATCACGAAATACTGTGAGCAGTGTGGTCCGATAGAGTTTCTAGCCGGTACTGTAGAGACACAGAAATGCAATATTTGTAAGCAACCGTGGGGTGAACGTCCAGTGCCAAACGAAGTAACCAGAGATATTGCACCGTTGAAATCGTTCGTACCTCCCACGAATATGTGGGAGCTTAGGAATCAGAACCATTCTGGGACTGGGCATTCAGCTGTATCTGGCTTTTTGTCATGCCCAGAACGATCGAGGCTTCGATCGATGAAGATTCGACGAAAGCCAAGCATGGTTACCGAAGGGATTCTAGAGTCGATTGACGCGCTCACGTTTGGATCATTGATCCATGCGATGTTGGCTACTCGTGTTGTATATGGCAACCAAGTCATGCTTGGCCTTCTAGATACATATGAGATTCTGGAAGAAGATCGTATGAAAGCCTCGAACATGCTTCGAGTGTACGATTCGGCTTTTCCTCTTGAGCAAGAACCGTTTGAGTATTTAGGTGTTGAGTCTCACGTAGTTTCGGACATTGGAAATGGTAATGGTGGTCCATGTCTTCGCACATGCCGATATGATTCTCTGATTCGATATGCAAATCAGAAAGCCGTGTTCTCTTTAGAGAATAAAACGGATCGCTCTGGCGGTGATAATGCCATGATGAGCTATATGTCACAGTTCATAACGCAGTATGCGATCTGGAATTCCAACCCATTTTTGGTCGAGAAGTATGGGCCAATGCTGGGAGTTCTTCCAAATATCTTGATCAAGACTAAGGTCCCACAGGCTGAGCGGTTGGCTCCTCGCTACTTTTCTAATTTGCATATGCAGCGTGCAATAGAGTATCTACGTCTCCCCGATCAAGTGCCCTACAAGCTCAATTCAGACGGATCTTATCCACGTATGCTTCACTCATGCTTTGGGCGCTACGCCCCATGTGAATATATCGGTTTGTGCCTCGAAGGTAATCACGGTGACTATGAACAAGCTCCATGATGCGGCTTTATATTTTGGTGCCTTGTTGGTACTTCTGTCCGTAGCTGTGATTGGGATTGCCTGTTACCACTTTGGGCGTAATGATGGATTGGTAGAAGGCACCAAACGGGCCGTTGATGCCTGCGTTCAAGTTATGGAGACCAATAAGTGAATCCAGTTACGATCGGTGGCATCCAAGGAATTGTCTATTCCGGGCAGCAATTGCCAGAGCCCCCACACATTCTTATTGTGGGTGGTGAAAAATCTGGCAAGAGCACGCTCGCAACAACGCTCATGAATTGGCCACAGCCAGGAAATATGCCGCTTGTCTTGGCATTCGATAAGACCGGTCCGGATTCATGTGCCCAGATTGGATATCAAATTCCGCATATCAAGATTAAGGATCGCCCTGGAGCTACATTCGCGGAGAAGTGTCAAACAACGATCACTGAAATCGGGTTGGCATTCGGTCGTCGCAGTCCAGATTTCCCGTTCACTTCAATCGTCTGTGATTGTGCTTCAACACTGACCGAAAAGCTCTTGGATGAAGAGAAGCAACTTCATCCAGATTATAAAGATCCACGTAAGCACTACGGCGCTGTACTTGATCACTCCAAAGCGATCATGTGGCGGCTACTTGATCTTCAAGTTCCTGTAATTTGGCTATCATGGGATAAAGAGCCATTCGTTGCAGAGACTGTGAATGAGAAGACACAGCAGAAGTCCAAGCGTCAAGTCATGGGCAAGCCGTTCACTGCTGGCAACTTCGGTAAGATCCTTGCTGGCAAAGTTCACCAGATCATGATCCTGGAAAAGTTGAAGATTGGTGTTGGGGTTGAAGGTGCAGACCCACAAGGTTATGTTAGACAATTACATACTCGTACTTGGGAGAATTACGAGGCTGGTGGGCGGTTCTCTTCTCTGTTACCTGAACCAGCCCCTGCCAATCTAGGGTATGTCCTGAATTGTGTTTCAGGGATACGTAATGGCGGGTGACCCGTGGGTTGGGTGGTATATCAAACAAGTAGGGCCCTACTTCGCAACGGTCCATCCTGCAGCCGATAAATGGATTGGTGTGATTGAGGATGAAGCTGTAGGGGAGATTATTCGAAGAGAGTTCAAGAATCTCAGAGATGCTAAAGAAGAAATGGACGTATGGCTCAATAAGACTTTGTTCCCAAAATCATGACCATTTCAAATGATCTGAAAGAAGCGTTAGCTTGGCCAGAGGAAGTCTGGTTTGCCGAATGTCCATATTGTAAGGAAACCGTTACGTTGGGCACCGATGCAAGTTTTGGTAAAGGTGACCTAGATACATGTAATGATTGTGGTAAAGATTTCACATTGCCGTTGCAGGAAGATTAGGCATGATCAATCCAATTGACCTATCGAAGGCTCCGACATTATTGATTGTCGAAGTTGACAATCAACGCATAGACCGCATTGCTGAGTATAGAGAATACGCTGAAAAGATTCGAAGGTCATACGGACTAGATGAAATCGGGTGCCTAAGTTTTGATCCAGGACATCCACTGTGGGATCGAGTGAAGCACTTGGATAGTGGTTATGGATCTGTGACCCTTAGGCCTTATCCAGATAAGGCTACAGGGGTATGGCGGATTGAGACTAGCGCGTATGAAAAATACGTTAATGAATCAGAAATATATGCACTTTTTGAAATGCCGTAACACCCGATAGGCAATATCGCCAATCGGTAGAGATAAAAAGAGGGTAGTCAATGAAGTTGCAAAATGCCAAGGATGGATATTCGCCCGCGCCTAAGGCGAAGTACAAGGTTAGGTTGACCGCAGTCGAGGCCACTAGCGCGAAGTCGAGTGGCGCTCCGATGATCACTTGGACTGGTGAGATCACCGCTCCTGAGGAGCACGCTGGTAAGCAGTTTTTTGATAATGCCATCACCGACGAGAATTTCAAGGGCGCTGGCTTTGGTAAGAAGAAGCTTCAGGGCCTTGGCGTCAACGTTAACGTCGAAGCTGATGACGCGGCAATCGCACAGCAGTTGCTTGGGATCGAGGTTTATGCTGACTTGGACGTTATTCCTCAGCAAGAGGCGAATGCCACTGGAAAGTGGGTTGATAAGTATGTCAACGGTCAGAAGGCGCTGAAGAATGTTGCTAGCGCCTATTCAACGCTGAACGTTGGTGGTAACGTTGGTCAGGCTGCGCAGGTGCAGACCGCTCCGGTTCAGGCGCCGACGTTCACTCCTCCGATCCAGCACCAGCAGATGCCTGTTCAGCCTCAGGGTCAGTGGGCACCTCCACAGGGATGGACTCCCCCTCAGGGATTTGCTCCTACGCAGCAAATGCCGCAGATGCCGATCCAGAATGGTGGAGCACAGTCGGCCGTCCCACCCTGGATTCAGCAGCAGCCCACTCAGGGGCCGACTGTTGATGCCCCGGCTACTCGTGGTCCTGGCCGACCGAAGAAGAGCTAGCATTGCTGTTACGAACGGGTTAGCTTACCGTTCGTTTTGTGTCTCGCGCACTGGCTGTGCGGCTAAGTCTTATATACTTACGTGGCCTGGATCGAAACCAGGGGGACGCATTCAAAGAAGTAAGGGGGTTTCAAAGACATGAGATATGCTCAACGGCCGATTCTGCGATGGGCCGGGACTAGATGGTTTGGATTTTCTGGGTGGAGCGATGATCCAAAATTTGCGCAGGTTATGGCAGAATTGAAGTCCATGCCTGTGAAGTGCTGGGATGCCACAACTAAGACATGGTGGTTTCCAGAAATTTACATGTCGATCGTAGTGGCGTTGTTAAAGCAACTTTGGCCGGAGGCCCGTGAACTGGATGTGAATGCGATCGTTGTCCCTGCGCATATGCAAGGCACTGAAGTAGGCCGTCGTATGGCACGTGGGGACTCTTTGGCTACTGACGCTTACACAGTACTAGGTGTAACCCCAGAAGCCCCGGATTGTGTAGTGAAAGCCGCCTATGTAGCGCTGAAAAAAGAGCTAGATCCAGATACTGTCATAGGTGGATCTCCTGAACCTCTTCTAGAATTGGAAACGGCATGGGCACAGATCAGCTCCCAACGAGGATAGTCATTTTCCGGACGTTGGTAGGGTCTGGATCTGGACGTCGAATTAAGACCCATTCAGGTTTCCAAGTCTATGACATCTCTCTTTCGTGTGGACATAAGTGCCAGTTGACGGCGCTCACGATTCCGTTGGAGACTAGGTGTCCTGAGTGCACAGAAGTGAAGACCAAAGAGATCAGGGAAGCATTCGTAACGGTGGGTAAATATACAGGTCCAATTCAGAAGATCGGAAGCGGCGCCGTTCTGAGGATAGCTACACCACAGAAACTGCTAACTTGGGGTGCCTGATAACTGTGGTGTAGCTATTCTTGGTTTTGAAGTCACTTAGCCCAACTGGCAGAGGCAACTGACTTAAAATCAGTAAAGTGAGGGTTCGAATCCCTCCGTGACTATCTAGTGGGGTAAAATTCAAAATGACACAATTTGCGAGCAATACGAAAGTATCAGTAGACAAGTCCATTTCTGAGATCCGAAGGACCGTTCAGAAATACGGCGGGATCAATTTCGTTGCAGCTGAAGGTGATGGGCGTGCAGTCATCATGTTCGAGGCATGTGATCGGCGTGTCCAGTTCGAATTGCCTCTTCCAAGGCGTTCTGACTTTGCCTTTCGAGAGAAGTATCGAAAGCAGGTTGAAGCTGATCCATCTTGGCAAAACAGCGCATGGGAGCAAGCTTGTCGAACTAAGTGGCGCGCTTTGGCACTTTGCATCAAGGCAAAGCTTGAAGCTGTAGAGAGTGAGATCAGCGATTTCCAATCTGAGTTCCTTGCCTACATCGCGGTCCCTGGCCAAAATGGACCAACCACTGTTGGTAAGTGGTTGAAGCCTCAACTTGAGGCTACGTATCAAACGGGCACTTTGCCCCCCCTTCTGGAGTCTGGTCGATGAGTCCTCTAGAGTTTTTCAATAAGCAACCTGGATTGAAGTCTTTTGTAGTCGGTGGTGGATCTCTGGGCGAACAGATCTACGTTACAGTTGGTCTGAGTGAAGCGGCCACACTCTATCGAAAAGACCATATTCAGAAAGGGCTTTTCTGTCGTGAGTGTACGGTCTGGAAGACAAGCCCAAGGGGTGTCAAGGGAAGTTCAGCTAAGTTTCGATTTCCGGAGGCGAAGTGAAAAAGCAATATTTGGTGACAGCAAACATTACTATCTCATTGCATTGTGTTGTTGAGGCAGATTCTTTTTCTGCGGCCAAAGATCTTGCCATGAATATGGAATTGCCTAGTTTCTGCCATCAGTGCAGCGGGGGTGATGCAACCGAGCAATGGTGTAACAGTGGAGAGTATGACGGCGAGCCAGTTATTGTTGATGTGAGTGAGTCATGATACCGATCACACATCACCATAACGATGAAGACAGACGCGGTAAGATCTGTCAGTGTTCAGTCTGTAAGATCGAAACGGCATGTCGTGCTGATTTCGATTTCTGGGCTGATATGACTGCTGGGGATCCTGAGGGAAAGCCGCTCATGTGCGAAACCTGTATGATGGCGGCACTTAAATCTAAAGGCTATGTACTTAAGGGTTTCGGATCGTGATTGTTGCATTTACAGGGCATCGGCCAAATAAACTTGGCGGCTATGGCTATTCTGTAACTCAGACAGAGATCAGAAAGGCTATTAGGTTGTTTTTGGTAGAATCAAACGCTACGCATGTAATTTCCGGAATGGCATTGGGCGTTGATCAATGGGCGGCTGAAGAGGCTATAGAGCTGAAGATCCCATTCACAGCTGCAATTCCATGTGATGGGCAGGATTCACAATGGCCCTTGAGATCCAAAGCCTGGTATCAAGAACTTCTGACAAAGGCGAATAGTCAAGTAATCGTCTCTTCAGGGTCATATGAAGCGCACAAAATGCAAGCGCGCAATGAGTGGATGGTAGATAGGTGTGAATACCTCATGGCCATTTGGAACGGATCTTCTGGTGGGACGGCCAATTGCGTACGTTATGCACAAACAGTGCGCAAACCAATTTTTCGATACGATCCAAAGGTTAAAGAACATACGATTATGTTCTATGGGTGATCTATGAAACGCATAAGTGCATATGATATAGGATGCATCCAATGAAAGTGCGGCTTACCTCGATAACAGCTGGCGTAGATGGCCCGGTAGCGACTGAGAGTTTGATTCTATATTGCGCCAAGGTCTCTAATCCAAATGCGCAAGACTCTGGAGATACCAAGCTTTTGAAGTATTTGATCACTAACAATCATTGGTCTCCATTCGAAATGGCTTCGATGTGTCTGGAGATTGAAACTTCAAGGGCCATTTCAGCACAGATCTTGAGGCATAGAAGTTTTTCATTCCAAGAATTCTCACAGCGATATGCTGATCCGAGTGTCCTAGGAGAAATTGAGTTCTACAATGCACGGCGTCAAGATCTGAAAGATCGGCAGAATAGCATTGATGATATGGCCCAAGGCGATCAGGATTGGTGGGTGTGGGCACAAGGAGACAATAGCGCGCGGTCTCTTGATATATATGAAGAGGCAATAGCGCGAGGAATTGCCAAAGAGCAAGCTAGATTCGTACTGCCCATGGCGACTAAGACTAAGTTGTACATGAACGGCACGGTTCGATCTTGGCTTCACTACTTCCAGGTTAGAGCTTTTGACAAAGCAGGAAAAACGCAGAAAGAGCACAAAGATATTGCATTAGCTGGCTTTGAAATTTTCAAGACTTACTTTCCAGTAACAGCATCTGCCCTGCTGTGATTGGGATCTTTGTCATTCTTGGACTGATAGGCCTGTTGGCAATCTTAGCCGCATATCTTCAACACTGGCATAGTTGGAGAGTGGCAAAGAGAACGAAGTTTCACTCTTACGAAGTCTGTAGAGACTGTGATAAAAAGCGGACGGTCTGTTACTGCCCTATGGCACACAAAGAGCCGATGAACCTATCTTGGGCCGATGAAGTGGTGAAAAAGTGAAATGCATCGTCACCCCCAATGGTAAGTTCGAACCGAATTTGCCTATTGACGAGATCTATATCGGACGTGGAAGTATCTACGGCAATCCGTTCAAAATTGGAGTGGATGGCAATCGAACGGAAGTGGTCGCTAAGTTTCGTGTGTATTTCTATGAGAAACTCTCCAATCAGATAACTTTCAAGCAAGCCGTTCACGCCCTGAAAGGTAAGAAGCTAGCTTGCTTCTGCGCGCCGTATTTGTGCCACGGTGATGTGATCGCTGAGTATGTCAATTCGCTATGATCAAACCAGGACGAAAGTGTTTAGATCCATTAAATCGAATGGTGATAGTTTTGTCTGTTAACGGAACAATGGTTACGGTTAAGTTGGAAGGGTCATATGGAGCAACGATCATCTATCCAAAATCCTGTTTGAGAGATCTACCGTGAGCTACGATCCAGAGGCTCATGCGGCGCTATGTCAAAATTGCCCACTTCGTGGATCCGTGGTAGTTCCTCCAGAAGGGCCGCAGAATCCAGAAGCAGTGATAGTAGGTGAAGGTCCAGGTAGGTTGGAAGTTCAGCAAAAGCGGCCCTTTGTAGGGCCGAGTGGGGTTGCATTAGAGGAGATTCTGTGGAAAGTTGGGCTCTCTCGTAAGCAAGTTTGGGTCTCCAACACGACCCTTTGTCAGCCAGACGTTCCAGGACTTCGAACCGCCAAGCGCTATGACATGAATACCTACATGGCATGGCTTCGTAAGGAGAATACTAAGCGGCGAAAAGAGGCAAAGGCGAATGGCACCGACTACCAACCGATTATGTCTCCTATTGATGCGTGTGCCCCTAGGCTTTGGGGCGAGCTTGCCTATTTTGACCAACAAGCTATACAGCGTGGGCAACCTAACGGCGCAGTGGTAATCCCTCTGGGTAACTACGCTGCGCATGCCATAGTCCAGAAGACTGGCATCCAAAAGATTCGCGGCTCTTGGTATAAAGTAAATTTCGGAGATCCACCCAAAGATGAGACGGCTTAATATAAACGTAGATATGGATGGGATTTTGGTTGATTTGCTCGCCGCTTGGCTTGAAGAAATCAAGCAAAAGTTTGGCGTTAGCGTCACCAAAGACCAAATCACGCAATGGGATCTCTCGAAGTGCTCAGAGCTATCTCATATTCCTGAGCGTGAGATCTACGAACTCCTCTACCGTCCTGGTTTCTTTGAAACTGCGCCTATTTTGCCAGGGGCATTGTCAGGGCTTACATACCTTCATGAAAGGGGGCATGACATCAAGATCGTAACGGCAACCCCCAATGAAATCAATTCTCAGTGCCAGAGGGAGAAACTCTCTTGGCTCGATGCCAACTTTGATTGGCTGAACTGGAATGATGACGTTATCTTTGCTTCGGCCAAAGATAAGTTGACTATCTATGGGGATGTTTTGATCGAGGACAGGCCGGATACTTTGATAGGCTACGCTAAAGAATGGCCGTCTGCCTTGGTTACAGGCATCCACTATCCGTACAATACGTTAGTGGTTAATGCGATGATCGAGAATCATATTAGGATCGTTCTGGCTAACGATCACAACAATACTGTGAAAGCCTGGGACACCATTGTCACACTTATCGAAGACCACGCCAATAGGGCGTGAAAAAAATATGACCAAAGATTCTCTAAAGGCTATGTTCTCTTCAGAGCGGCACGATTGGGCCACTCCTTTGGAGATCGTTCAAGCTCAAGTAGATTACCCTTTCGATCTTGACGTATGTGCCCTAGAGAGTAATTCCAAGGCTGAGAAGTTCTATACTCCTGAAATGAACGGGCTAATCCAACCTTGGGTTGGTAAGTGTTTTTTAAATCCACCATTTGGTAGGGAAATACCAAAATGGATTGAGAGAGCTTATATAGAATCTCAAAAGGAATATTGCTATTCCGTAACGGCATTGCTTCCAGCAAGAGTGGACACTTCATGGTTTCATGAATGGATCTGGAATTGTTCGTGGTCGCAAACTATCTTTCTTAGGGGTAGAATTAAATTCGTAGGGGCTGACAATTCGGCGCCATTCCCATCTATGATTACACGGTGGAAAAGAAAGTGAAAATACGTTCTTTATCGACTGGTAAATACACCAAGATTCATTCTGATTTAGAACGGTTCATGCTTTATGTTAAAAAGGACATAGGTGGTTGTTGGGAATGGATTGGTCAAAAGTGTAAAGACGGGTATGGAAAATTCACGACAGGAGTGCATAGAAATCAAAAACATTTTAGATCCCATAGGTGGATTACTAATGCCCCAAAAGGCAAAGTTGCAATGCACATATGTGATAATCCATCTTGTGTAAATCCAGCACATATAGAGATTGGGAACCAATCTGATAATAGATCAGATTGTGTTGCTAAACGCCGCCATGCTTATGGCCCACGGCATGGTAGGTGGAAACACGGGAGATATTCCAAAGTGATTGAGTAGTATAATGGCTATTTCGTCTGTTATCTCAGCTCACAAATCGATTGTAATCGTAGGTGCACGTTCTGCCATCTTACGGCCACTGGGCAGACTTCGTTTACGGATCCTTCCCATAACGATTTCATCGGCCAGGCGATCACGGTCTTCAAGCATTACCGTAAAGATTCGGTGAAGGCTAAGTACATGAGATAAATTGGAACAAGCTGATCGAAGTAAACCGCGTCTGTATCGATTCGGCATGCACGACGTATTTTACCATGCCAGAACATGCATTAGTGGTTCCAGAAGGCTACAGGATCTGTTTCGCCGGAATGGATCGGTGCAGTAAGATTCTCATGGTAGACGGTAAGCCCGCTTTTGAAGAGGCCCCAAATTTAGTGGATGAAGCACTTCTAGTTGGGTCAGCGGTCTTATTACTCGGTGCTATTATCGTGTGTAGTATTTTGCTATGGAAGTTCTGTAAATCATGAAATACACTCAATCGAGTTTCAGTGTTGGGGCTCCAGGTACTGATCAGTACCGAGAGAATTGGGAGCGCACTTTCGGAAAAGTGCAAGTGAAAAGCTGCAATCGGCATAGTGATTGTGTAGCCGCCGATCAGAATAGCCAAGCCCTCATTGGGAAAGACGTATATCACTGCCACGATGACACTTGTGAAGACTGTTTTGGACGGTGATCTCTTATGCATTCTTATTCAGGGGATTGTGATTGCGAGCGGTGTACTAGATATCCGCATCAAGGATTTGTAAAGGATAAGACAATACAAGAAAAGCCTGACGCGAAATTGCCGCCAGAAATCGAAATGACAGCACGATTGCACGATCTGCATAAGCTTACTGGAGACCCTGATTTTGATTCCATGATCGCATCATGCATCAAGATCTTGGAAGTGAAGGGGGAAGACTACACGATCGGTACGAAAGACCGTCTTCACAACTTCAAAACAGTAGCGGAGTTCACTGGAGTGACTCCAGAAGAGTCGCTTGGGATCTATCTCTACAAGCACATGTCTTCGATCTTTGCCTATATCAAGAGTGGTGGAAAGTCTCAGAGCGAACCGATCGAAGGCCGCATTGCGGACGTAATTAACTACATGCTCTTGTTCCATAAGATGGTACTTGAGCGGTCACGAGGCAATCTAAAATGAAGCTCATGTCGTTTCTATATCCGGGTTTGTCACATGCGTTTGCTTATGGTATTGGGATTTTCGTTGGTGCTTATGAAAAGCCAACTTGGCAAGAGGGGCTATCTTTGGCCATGATCTACGCATTCATCTATGCTGCAGTATCGGCCGCGTGGGTACTGTTTAGGTATCGAAAGTCCTTAGATGCGCCCTAATTGGAATGACTATTTCATGGGTATTGCTGCTCAAGTAGCAGTAAGGGCTACTTGTACGCGGCTCAAGGTAGGGGCCTTGATTGTCAAAGACAACAGGATCATCAGTTCGGGATACAATGGATCCATCCCAGGAATGCCCCACTGTGAAGATGTTGGTTGTGACGTCGAAGATGGACATTGCCAAGCAACTTTGCATGCTGAGATCAACGCCCTGATTTCAGCGGCCCAAGAAGGTGGGAAGGGAACTTTCGGATCGACACTCTACACCACAGCTAGTCCGTGTTGGCCATGTACTAAAGCATTGGTAGGTGCTGGAGTCGTGAACTTCTATTCTGGCATGACCTATCGTGGCGCAGAGACCTTGAAGAGAATTCTTCCAGTGGTTAGAAGCCTTGGGCTTCTTTTTGTCGTTGAGGGCCAACAGATATGAAATTGCAATTCAAGGCCATGCGGAATCACGGTCTACCGATGCCAGTGTATGCTCTTCCTGGTGATGCTGGCCTAGATCTCAGATTAGATATCAGCAAGCTGTATGGTGAAAGATCAGTCAATGAACCGCAGAACTATCCACTCATGCTGGAACCGGATACGTACTTGTGGCTTCCTACTGGATTCGGTGTAGCCATCCCTGAAGGCTATGAGGGGCAAGTGCGTGGGCGGTCTGGGCTCGCCTTCAAGCAGGGCGTTACGGTGATGCACATTGGCACGATCGATTCAGGCTATCGTGGTGAACTTCACGTTGCGTTGATCAATCACAGTAAGAATATTTCCTATCTCTATCATGGTGAACGGATTGCTCAATTGATCATAGCTCCAATCGCCCAGTGTCAGCCAGAATTGGTGGAAGCCCTAGACGACACTGTTAGATCTAGGGACGGCTTCGGCAGTACAGGGATGAAGTAGATATGAGAAAGTTTCTATCTAGGAATGTAGAGTATTTGATACTGGCTGGGGTGAGTGTCATAGCGTTGACGGTTTTCTGTCTGATAGCAAATTTGGCGACCAAAAATACTGAATTGATCCAGTCTCGATTCCATGATGCAGATACCGAATCGACTTGTTGGGTCTTTCGAGAGAATGGCCGCCTTGTTGGAGTGTCTTGCCTTCCTGATGCGCTGTTAAAGAGACGAGAAGAGTAAAATGCCCGCCGTTCTTCAAGATTGGGTCCAAGATTTAAAGTTCATGCAGCAATCGGTTTTGATCTCATCCATCCGTGGCCCCGATGGCTTGCACAAAGAGCATATCGCTAAGTACGTCCTACGATGGCTTAGGCGCTGTGTATTGATCTCTTCTTTTGACGGCAGTGTGTTCAAGAGCCCAACACAATTGGGGGGTGGATCTTTTACTGGGCCCCTGAAAAGCTACGGTTCGGACGATTCAACTTTGGACTATTGCTTCAAAGAATATGTTCGGTGCCTCGATGAAGTCCCACATCACTTCCATTTACATCTAATGCATGCAGCTGAGATACTTGGGTTCAAGCATCCTGACGAGGGGATCCGAAAGGGCTGGAACAGATTCTACCGCTTACTCGTTTCGGATATGCATTTGAATCCAGAGGGCCTCGAGATGATGGAGTATCGGCTTGGAGACAAAGAAAACCAATGGCGTGTTAGTGAAGCTGTTCCGGCCGCTGATATTCCAAAAGTGAGGGAGTGAAAATGGAGTCGCAAATTAAAATTTGGAGGAAAAGTGATCTTGTCCATGCCGAAGTCTTGGTTGAAGTAGACAAGGAAACACGTAAGGTCACCGTAGGTCTGATCGGTGCCTCTGGAGAGTACCGATCTGTAGAGTGGATTCGTAATTTCCATGCCACTGGGGGCTATCTGCTTTCCACCGCGCATGAAAATGTTTTCCGGGGTGGTAAGTTCAAGCTTTCAGGGCATATGGTTTGCCGCAGGATCGGAGCGTCTGACGTTTCCAAGGATGAGTTTCAGATTGATACGGTTAGAAATCTGGGAGCTCCAGTGTTGGCTGATACGTTCGTTCCGACGACTACATCAGTGATTCCACCAGCGGTCAAAGTGTCAATGACAGTCGCTGAGGCTGGCAGGCGTGGCGGAAATAAGAATAAAGAGAAGGGGCGTGAATATTTTGCGACCATTGGAAAACTGGGTGGATCAAAATGTCGTTATAAGCATAACCTAGATTTTTATAGCACTATTGGGAAGAAAGGGGCCGCTGTGAATAAAGAACGAGTCAAGGACGATCCAGAATATTTTAAGCGTATTGGCAAGAAAGGTGGAACGGCATTACGTGATAAGATGGGCCCGGACTACATGATGAAGCTTAGTAAGAAAGGCGGTGCTCGCGCTCAAGAAATGATGGCCCTGGGACGAAAAGCCCTTGAAGATCAAGCTAAGAAGAAATAAGTATTATAAAGTGAGTACAAGTCCAGGCCTTTGGTCAAAACCACCGTTATTCAATGGATGGCGTACGTGGGTTCTAGGTAAGGGAGCTTCGAACGCGCAGTTAGATCTGCTCACTAATGACTTTTTCAATGGAGTTTGGCAGGCATATTTAGTAGACGGTCTTTAGTAGGCCAACGTCTGATATTCCTACTTTTGGTGATTATCTTCTAGACATGCTAGGTATGTAATGATCGTCGTCCCTACGCTTCATCCGGCCTTTCTATTGCGAAGTTCGGACGGCCATGATGGGCAGGCCAAATTCAAACCTACAGTCATAGATGATTTCCGTAAGGCCTTAGCCTACAGATATCGTGAACCGGATTGGGATGAATCGATCCTTTGGAAGAAAGTAGGGGATCGGTTCGTCAATCTGTTTCCTACTCTAGACGAAGTCTCTCAGTTTGTCCGTAGAGCCTATGAAGGACAACTGATCACGGCTGTAGATATTGAGACGACGGGGGAAGAACCACTCAACTGCAAGATCCTGTGTATCGGAATGGCTACCGAAGATGGTAACGCCATCTGTGTGCCGATCTTACGCCAAGGTGGATTCAAGTACTGGAGCCATAACGAAGAGGATGAGGTCAAGCGGCTCCTGAAGTTTCTACTTGCCTCTGTGTATATCCCGAAGTGCTTCCACAACGGAAGCTTTGATACCAGCGTTCTGTTCTCACATGGCTTTACTGTCAATGCTTGGGCCTGCGATACAATGGTGGCCAAGCACTGTGCGGATTCAGAATTGCCTAACTCCCTCGGCTTTGTGGCATCTCGATATCTTGAGATCCCATACTACAAAGACGATGTGAAGGGCGGCGAAAGCTGGATCAATATGGATGATTTCACGCTCCGTCTCTATAACGGACGTGACTGTCTAACCACAATTCGGGTGCTGCCGCTTTTACTTGCTGAATGCAAGAAACATGGATTGATGGATCTCTACTCCCAAGAGATCGAAATGTCCAAGATCATGGTTGGCGCAACCATCAAGGGTGTTTTGGTAGAGACCAAACCACACGGCCGACTGCACAATACAGACATAGATGATCGGGAGCAGATCCAGATAGAGAAGAATCCTAAGAAGCCTCCAGTCTGGAAGCCAAATCCAGATCACGGCTATCCGATTGGTCTTGGACCAAAGATGCGTGTGAAGCGTGACCATTCACTCTACAACATGCGTAAGATCTTAGGGTGGAACGATTTCAATCCTAGATCTGTGGTCATGCAGCTACGCGATGCGCTCTATAACAAACTCAAGTTCCCGATCGTAAAGCGCACAGATAAGACCAACGAACCGTCTACCGACAAAGAAGCCATGATACTTCTGGCTCTGCATGCGGAGACGAACGATCAAGTTGATTTCCTCAAGAACCTAGTCAAGTGGAAGAAAGCTGATAAGCTCATTTCGACTTGGGTGGAAGGCTTACCGATCCTTCCTGATAGTCGTGTGCATGCGTCTTGGAAGAATCTAACCACCACAGGACGACTCGCATCTTCACCGAACATGCAGAACTGGTCCGCGGCTGTGAAGAGAATTTTCACGGTTCCAGGCCGGTGGATCAACGATAAACATTACGGATCTAAGTTGGTCTCTGTGGACCTCTCGCAAGCTGAATTGCGCGGTATCGGATACTGGGCTGGAGATCAGAGTCTGCTAGAGATGTACCAGCAAGGAATCAATGTTCACACGGTCAATACTACATTACTCTTCCACGTCAAGCACCCAGGTGTAGATTCAAATCCACAGACTGATGCGTATCTCGCATCAAGCTATCCAACGTTTAATCAGGGGAGACAAGTTGTCGATTTGCCGTCCCTTCCAGAGAAAAAGTGGAAGAAAGCTCGTAGGTTAGCTAAAAACTTTGTGTTTGGTTCAATTTATCAAGCCGAGCCTGATACAATTTACAAAGTTCTACGTGCAGAACGAGATGCGGAGACGGATGAACCGCTCTTTAGTGATGTTACCTTGGGAGAAGTAGAGGCATTGAAAATTGCCTGGGAGTCGATGCACCCTGCGATCGTTCGCTATTGGGCAAGTATTAATGCGCATGTCCAAAAACAGGGCTTCTATCGGTGCCCCATTTCAGGGCGTATTCGGTGGTTTCGTGGTGGGTTCAAGTCCAACGAAGTGGTCAACATGCCGATCCAAAGCAGTGTGGCATCTTGGATGAACAAGTGCACGATCGAGATCGCTAAGTACTTATGGCAGGCATGTGGACCGTCTTCTCAGCTCATCTTACAGGTTCATGATGCGCTCACCACTGAGACTGAAGATCAATACGTGAAAGTCACGAAGGAAATTTTAACATACGTCTTGAGTCAGAAGTTCGACTTGACGACACCTACTGGACCGCGATATCAACAGGCTTGTCTCCCTCCTGATGATCCCACTGTCGGAGTTTACTTAGATGAAGTCTAGACCGCTTGCATTGACGATGTAAAAGAGTAAGATCATGGAATGCGATTGATGGGCTTGCTTACGATCATCACTCTCGGCCCAACACTCGTGGATCCGATTGGATGTGGTGCTCCAGAATGTCCAAATATTGAGTTACCGGACGGCGGAAGTGCCCCTTGTATCAATGGCTTAGCTCCTACAGTACCCCTCTGGATCTACATCTCAGATGATCGGCCGCTCAGGACTACAACCAAAGAGAATTGACATTTAAGCTAAAGACTTGGTATCCTTAGACTAACCCAAGGCACGGCAGCGGCGCCATTCTTTGGAGATAAGAATGTCTCAGTTCTCTTCTTTTGACGGGATTGTGAAGACCTGTACGCGGTATTCGAAAACGAAGGTCGGTCTTCGCTGCAAGAAGTACCGCAAGGGCCGTGGGCATCCTCCTTGCGTTAAGGGCCTGAAGGGTGGCGGTCGATCCCCTGGACTTCTGCGCCCCCGGAAGTGCTCGCGTAAGTAGTCTCTGAAGCTGTGATGTTGTGATTTTAGGAGCGTAGATTTTCTACGCTCTAAACAGCCAAAAGGGAGCTTACCTGTGCTAGTACGTACTAGCAGATCGGGGCTATCCGGTTTCGGATTGTTCGATCCGCTTTCCAGATTCAGTAATACTTGGTTCATACAGAACAAAGACGGCTTGGGCAAGTATCCCGATCTGGTCTATCTGTACGAGCAAGCATCAGCTTTAGATGCCCAAGTTGACGAACTTTCCTCGGAGGCAGCCGCTTACAATTTGGTGAGCACTGCTAGGGGAATTCGTAGTGCGATCAATTCGTCTCTGGATGTAGCTTCCCAGATGTATGAATGGGATCTTCCTTGGGGGAGATCTACAGAACGTCAGAAGCGGCTGTTTGCATCCATCGATGCTGCCTACGATGCGATCCAGGCATATCATCAGCAGATCCCTCCTGCATTGAATTCTGTTCGTGCGAGCATTGATGCACGCATCGCTTCAGAACAAGCCCGTAAAGAGCAAGAGGCTAGACAGGCGGCTGAGGCTGCCAAAAGAGCGGCCGAGGAACAAGCTAGACTCGCTGCTGAAGAGGCTCGCCGAAGGGCTGAAGAGAATCAGAAAGAAGTCGACGCTATCACGGCCGCCCAAGTAGCAGCTGCAACCGGGCAAAGCCAAGTTGATTTGATCCGCGTTCAAACTGAACAGGCGATCAAGAATCTTACCGCTGCAAAGATCTTCGGGCTTCCAGTTACGGCCGTTGTTGGCGGGGTTGGGGCTTTAGGTGTTCTTGGGTTTCTCATCCTCCGAAAGAAGAAACGATCATGATCGTAAAGTATGGAGGATTAAACGGACTCCCGTCTAACCTTCCCCTCAAACAAGGGGCGGTAGGGCCAGAGGTCAAACATTTGCAAGCGATGCTCAACGCAGCCGCTGCGAAAATGGGGACTCCCGGACGTTCATATTCAACCGGAGTCTATGACGTATATGTTAGGACAGACGTTGCCAACTTTCAAGCAAATGCGAGGTGGCAAGGCGTTCCAGCTGGACTGCCTACCACTGGGGAAGTAGACAGCACTACTTGGGCGGCTTTGGAGGCTAGGACAGGGCTTGTCTATGGTAGCCCAACTGCATCGCCAACCAACGAAAAGATGGAACCGGTAACGCCCCCCATGGTGAAGCTGATCCCATCTATGACAACGTCTGATCCTGTGGCTGATCCTATGACTGGCGCTCCGACAACGGCAGTGGCTCCTAAGAGTGGTATTCCGTTCGGAGTGGTTCTAGTCGGTGGTGGAGCTTTGGCCGTTCTCGCCGTCATGTTCTTGAGGAATTGACCAATGCTCGTAAACTTTGGCGCTGTAGATCCATTAGGCAAAGTCTGGAACACCAGGGAACTGGATTGGAACGGTACCTGGACGCGATCCGGGCCGAGTACGTTCAATGCTCAATGGGTCAGAGATGACGGTGCAGTCTACCCACCATCGGGCGTATCTAGGATGGATGTATCCATTACTGGAAATACCCTTAACGTCAAACGTACAAATCCAGACGGCAGCAATTGTTTCTATGCTGGAACGATCAACGCCTCCGGAAATGTTTCAGGGACGTTTGGCTGTCCTCCCGGAGTGCCTGGACCTTTCAAGTGGGAAGGTAAGATTTCTGGCGTAGAAGAGACTGTTACCCCAACGGCTAATACTTCGCCTACGGCGACCACCGCGCAAGAAGCCCCATTTCCAATAATTCCAGTAGCGATTGGTGGAATCGCCGCTGTTGGAATGATAGCCTACTTACTTCTAGGGAAAAAATAATGATCTTCGGCGCGTATACAGTTCTGCAAAAAGGGTCCAAAGGTTCTGAAGTAGCAAAGTTACAAACTATGCTTAAGGCTCTGGATTTTGGACCATCTTCTGTGGATGGAGTCTTTGGCTCAAATACGTATAGCGCCGTCGTATCGTTTCAAATAGACAACCAACTTCCCGAGTCTCCATATGCGCTGGGCGTTGTTAGCCCACAAACTTGGTCCGCTATAGAGACAATGTATAAGGCCGAGGGCAGCCCACGGCTACCTGACATTCACGTACCAGTTTCTGCGAGCGATCCAGGAACAGCCGTTGTCCCATACCCCGAGCAAACTGGGATCCCTCCTCCGGTATTGATTGGTGGAGCGATCGTCGCCGCTTTGGCCATAGATTATATCTGGCTGCATCTGATCTTCAAGAAGTGAGCTAGCCATGAAATGGATCGTGTTGCTATTGCTAGGGTGCGCGGCTCATGCGAAGCGCACGCAAGATCCATCGGTCTCTGAAGTAGAAGCTCCAGCAATAGTTGTTCCATCTCAGGCGGAATCAGATCCACCTACGAAGCGGCACAGGCCACAGGCCAAAGCAGATCCAAGAGAACCGATCCGATGGAGCTATGCGAAGTGCATGGTGCAAGCGTCTACTGATTCGGATTTTGACACTTGCAGAGCATCAGCGAATGTGAAATGCAGGCAAGCAAAACTAGAACCAGATTGCGCAAGGTAAAACCTTTTTGCTTAAGCCGCTAGCATCAAAATCAGTCGCCATGTATGCGCGAATGCTTGAAAGGGCATTCGGTGGTCAAGATCTACCTTTCAAGTTCGTAGAAGATATGTCTACTTGGACAGAGTCTTGCAGACAGATACTTCGCGCCGCTGTCCTCCGTAGATATCGTGAAGCCAATCGAGAGAAAGACGCTACGGAGATTTTAGAGCAGATCCCTTCCCAGTGGGTGGCTAAGAAGACTCCGAAGATCCCCTCTGAGGAAGAGGCGCTTCGCTATGAGAAAGCAGCAAAGGACTTGCCCCTAGGTCCACATGCGCTGGCCCTTTTGCCCCTCAAGGCAGGGCTACGGGCCGAAGAATTACTAACTTTGAAACGCCCCGCTGTGAAGCGTGCGGCCAAAGGTGGCGAGCTAGTTCTACTCCGAAAGGGGGGTCAAGAGCAATCCTTGCCCCTTGAATCGTCGAAAGACCTATTCGAAGAACTACTTGGGATCCCACGTAAGGGTGGTGGCGTTTGGGAGAATGTTGGTGAGATCCTAAGCTCTGGAGCCCAGATAGTTCAATACCACAGACTTTGGGAATTGATCCGTGAGACTGG
>Ga0137349_1000007_pt1 | contig 26484 bp, 34 predicted proteins | sample EasRivERMLT630_2_FD_104757 | JGI IMG/M metagenome (GOLD analysis project Ga0137349, IMG submission 104757) | Soil microbial communities from meander-bound floodplain in the East River, Colorado, USA - East River MetaG ERMLT630_2 | ecosystem: Environmental > Terrestrial > Soil > Floodplain ... | reverse complement strand
TCCAGCGCTACAACGTCCAGCGCGTCCTCATCATCTGCCCTCTTTCAGTCGTAGGGGTATGGGTAGACGAGTTCGAGATGCACGCTCCGATCCCGTATCATCTGTACTTTCTTGAGAAGGACGACGTGGAGGTACACACTCATCCTGGTATGCTGAACGTGTTGCTCGTGAACTACGACCGAGCATGGCGACGCAAGAAGGTCGTCAAGTCTTTCGCTCCGCAGATGGTAGTCGCTGACGAATCGCACCGCCTCAAACGTCCTGGTGCTCGACGCTCGCTCTACATGCGTAGCTGGAAGAAGGCACCGTATCGAGCGATCCTCACTGGCACCGTCACGACGAAGTCTTACCTTGACGTGTTCGGGCAGTGGGCCTTCCTGAACAACCGACAGTTTGGGAACCAAGTCGACGGCTTCCGTGCGCGGTATCTCATCATGGGTGGCTTCATGAAGAAGCAGATCAAGGGATACCGCAACTTCAATGAGCTCAAGGGTAAGATCAAGATGGACTCTACGATACGTCGTGAGAGTCAGGTCTTCGACATGCCACCTACTATCAACCAGCGAATACCCGTCTTCCTTGATGACAAGGCGATGATAGCGTACCGCAAGATGGAGTACGAACTCTTCCTCGAACTCAGACGTGGGGAGGTCTCAGATGCGAAGAACATAGCGGTCAAACTCCTGCGCCTCCAGCAGATCACCGGAGGGTGGATCAAGTCAGACGAGGGTAACGTCCATCAGATCAGCACGGACAAACTTCACTCCGCTTGGGAGAGATTGGAGAACTTGTGGAATGACGACGAGCGCGTTGTTGTCTTTTGTCGATTCCTCCCAGAGCTTCGGGCTCTATCTCACTTTGGAATACGAAGCGGGGTCTCAACCTACTCTCTCAGTGGAGCTACACGACGCGAAGACAGGGATGTACGTCGAAGGAGATTTGAGGCTAAAGCTGGTCCATCCCTATTCGTCAGTCAGATCCAGACGGGTGGCTTGGGAATCTCTTTGGCTGCGGCTGCTGAGGTCATTTTCTACTCCGTCACATACAGTTACGACGACTACTACCAAGCTTCCCGAAGGATCCGTGGCCCCAAGCAAACGAGGACGATGAGATATCAGCACCTCGTTGTCCCGAACAGCATTGATACAGACATCTACTCGAACCTGAAGATGAAGCAAGGACTGCTAGACAGCATCATGGGGAACCCACAGGCTTACGCACGAAAGCTGCAGGCCCGGTTCGAAAAGCGCGTTTGACAAGGGGTTTTGACTTGGATAATATGGTACTACGTTCGCCGCGAAAGGGGATTCAATGATTCGAGGTGGTCAGCCCGCAAGCCAATATTCGATTGAGTTCTTGCAGGGAATGGTTGACCGTATGTTGCTGGGCTTTCGCAAGTACGGCCATATCAAGGACTCAGTTGACAAGGGGATGGATCCTGCTACTGAGGCACACAACCGCATCCGCGAGTACCAGCGGACAGGCAACACCGAGTGGCTCATCGATGCCGCGAACTACTGCATGATTGAGTTCATGTGGCCTTCACACAAAGATGCACATTACCGTCCCACAGACTCCGGGGAGTCACCTGGCCGTGCGATGCGTGATGGCACACGTCACAGCCGACACGCAGACAAGATGGAGGGTGACCTGTGAACGTAACAGACTTCGAACACATCGAGATACCTGAGGGCGACATGCTCCAGGGCATCTTCGATGGGCAGGACTCGCTGCTGCCTGAATACCGACGTATCGAAAAGGACCGAGGCGCACTCGTCGTAGAACCCGAGATGTACGGGCACATCGACCACAGATTCGTGCAGTGGCGCATCAAGGATCTTGCATTCCGTGCTATCGAGGAGTTGACTGAGGCGACGAATACCCTCAAGAACAAGCAGTGGAAGCAGAGCGAGGTGCCCACTGACCGAGTACACTTCTATGAGGAACTTGGTGATGCGTTGCACTTCTTCATCGAGTTGTGCATCACCGCAGGCATGACTGCTGACGATCTCGCTCGCATCTACCATCGCAAGCACGCGGTCAACGAGTTCAGGCAAAGGAGCAAATATTGAAGCGAGCGATGGTCGAGGCATTCTTCGAAGAGAATGGGATCAAGCACGCCGAACGAGTCGAGTTCACGCAGAAGGGCTACACTGTGTGGTCGTATCGACGTGATGCCGATGGCAACTACGTACTCGCCCCCCGTCGTCAGGACCCCATCATGGACGTTCATTACTTCGATTACGAGGACGCCTGATGGTAACGAAAAGGGGGCAACTGCTTACGGGGGACAACCGACAGGCGAACGTCGTCGAAGCAGAGACGATGACGCAGCTTTGGAATCGTGCGAACGACAGCATCATCTGGGCTGATGCCGACGACCTGGCCTACGCCTCCTCGTTGGACTCCATGATTACCGACTGCATGGGCATCGCTCGTAAGGCGACGTTCGAGATTGACATAGGAGCTGATCTATGGGTGACGCCGAGCAGGTGGAACACACTGATCCGCCAGTACGTCGACCCGGATCGTCTGTTCCTATGGCTCGAACGGGTGAAGGAGATCAGTACGTACCAGCGTGGCATCGTAGCGATGGACATGAACCCCGTGAAGCACCAAGTCGTGAAGTCCAACGCCCGCGCTTCAAGGCGCAAGGGTGGTGGCTGTATGAGGATGATTACCTACCGTGCGTTTCCTCAGCCCACTGTGACTCTGTTTTCTCGGACGAGCTATCTCGGCTACGTTGGCGGACTCGACATGTTGTGTGGGTACAAGTTGATAGAGACTGCCTGTGACATGATTGGCGATGGGCTCAAGCCCGAACAGTTCCAATTTGTGTGGATGTGCGATACCTGGCAGTTCCATGGCTTCAAGTCGATGGCGTACATCATCGCCTCGAAACAAGACCTCTTCATGCGTATTTCTGAAGAGAAATGGGCAGCAAATGTTGGGCGCAAGATGAAGATCCATGGTGTCGTCCGCAAGTTGAAGCCCCTCGATTCATACCCTACCTGGAAGCTTATCCGTTACTGGTACAACCGCCTCGCCAAACAGGACGCAGAGGGCAAGCTCTATCGCGAGATGAAGTACGGAGCAGAAAAACGCATCCGTCGTCGCTTCCACGCTGCGACAGGAGTAAATCAAGATGAGTTCCTCGATGGCGAGAAGGAGTATGCGCCGTTGACCACACCCATCGAGCTCATCACTCTCGACCGCATGCTCTACAAGACACCCGAGTCACGCGCCGTGATCCGCAAGCAGAAGCTGGCGAAGGCTGAGAAGCTGCTCAGTCAACTCTTCGATGATGACGAGGCCGACATATTGATGCTTGACCAACTGTAAAGGGGGTGAACGTGGTCGACGAACGCCGCATCTACAAGACCTTGGATGGGCTCGCTTGTAAGGTAGAAGTCACAGGTACCCACGCCTGCGTCAAGGTCACAGACTCGGGGATCTGGCCGCTAGCACGACCGACAGAACCCACTATCACCGTCACCATCGGGCACATCGTTAGGAAGAAGCGCAAGAAGGTATGAAGCTCGCCGTCGCCATCACTGTGAACAACCGCCCAGAGTATCTCATGCGGGTCATCCAGTCGTGGGCGAACGTGCGTGGCATCGAGAACACTTGGGTGATCTTCCAAGTCGAACCCACTTCAGAGGCGTGCTTCGACCTCTGCAAGGACGCAGGATTCAACAAAAAACTCGTGCTGCTCAACAAGACACAGATGGGTGCACTCGCCAACCCTTACGTCGCAATGCAATCGGGATTCTCATCGGTGGGCGATATCGACTTCGTCATCGTAGGCGAGGATGACTCAGTCGTGACACCCGATGCACTTGAGTTCTTCTCCTTCGCCGCACGTAAGTACTACCGACATGAGAAGTGCCTCGGTGTCTGCTCGTTCGAAGCTGAACCGATGCTGAAGCAGGCAAACTTGATCTACCCTCGCCATTACTTCGCATCCGTGGTGTGGGGGACATGGCGCAACAGGTGGGACATGATCCGAGACTATTGGCCATTCGATTATCAACCTGCTTGGGATCAGTACCTGCTCGATCTCACAAGTCATGATGAATACTTCGCTTTCCCCAGCGTCTCACGCTCGCAACACATCGGTAAGTACGACGGCACGCATATGCCACCCGAGCAGTTCGAACTACTACAAGCGAAGCAGGTGCATGATGGATCACCACAGCAGTTCATGGCGATAGGAGGAGATGCATGAGCAGGTTGTTCGCTGATTTCCCTGAAGCACAGAACGAGATCACACGCGACCTCGCTGAGCTCGGTACGAATGTCCACACCGAGACGATGCAGGACAAGTACATCGCAAACGACCCTGACTATGCGACGAAGGAGCTCACGAATTACGTCTACACTGTGCTCAAACCGAACTACACCGAGATCGAGGGTGTGCATGAGGAGTGGGTCAAACAGGAATGGGAGGACCGACTCATCGGGGACTTGAACCCAGGTCGTGCATGGCAACTGAGACGAGAAGTCTGGGATGACTTGCGTGAGAAGCGCGGCACAAGTGGTTCGTTCTCCTATACCTATTCGCAGCGCATGGGTGGTAGCCATATCGATAAGCTTGTCGATGAGTTGCTGCGCCACCCGAACAGTCGTCAGCTCTGGTTGCCTGTGTGGTACCCCAACGACGAGGAGCGTAGAGGCGACCGACGAGTGCCTTGCTCGCTTGGGTACTGGATCGTGCAGCGCGAGGGTGCGATCCATGAGACCTACATGATGCGGTCGTGCGACCTCTACACTCACTATGCGAATGATGTGGCCCTAGCCACGATGCTCCTGCACTACGTCGCTAAGATGACGGACTTCAAGGTAGGTACATTCACTCACTACGTAGGATCCCTGCACGTCTACGCGAAGGACGTAGCACATGTCTTCTGAGGAGACAGACCTGGAGACCGCGAAATTGACTGCTCCGCGGCTGTCACGGCCCGACCTCTATCTATGCGTGGCTCAGTTGTACGGGCTAAGATCCTCATGCAAGCGTGCTAAGGTTGGTGTCGTGGCAGTACGTGAGGGGCGCATCGTCGCTGCCGGGTACGTAGGCGCACCGAGTGGAATGCCACACTGCCTCGACGTAGATTGTGAGATCCAAGATGGAGGCTGCATCCGGTCAGTTCATGCTGAGGCTAACATGATTGCGTGGGCCGCTCGTACAGGCATCGCGCTCGAAGGTACTGAGATCTGGTGCACACATCAGCCTTGCCTCAACTGTGCGAAGCTGCTCATCAATGTGGGTATCAAGAAGTTCAGGTACGACCTGCTCTACCGGGACGACCGAGGTCATCATCTACTTCAGGATAGTGGGATCGACTCCCAACGCTATGAACGCTGAGGCCAAAGAACTCTGGAAGCAGATCCGCAACAAGAACTGCACGGAGTGCCCGCTACATGAAGAGGCCCAGACTGTGTGTCTCATCGGTGATGGCCCGGTACCAGCGAAGATCATGGTTATTGGTGAAGCACCGGGGTACCGCGAAGATGATGTGAAGAGACCCTTCGCCGGTAAATCGGGCAAGCTACTAGACTCAGCACTCGAATCGGTAGGCTTGTCGAGGGAGCAGGCTTTCATCACCAACGTCGCTAAATGCAGACCACCTGACAACCGCACGCCCACACGAGGGGAGATCAAGGCTTGTCGGCATTATCTCGACTCAGAGATCGAGGCAGTCAAGCCTGAGTACATCCTCACTGTGGGCAACGCCGCCTTGAGTCTCATCAAGAAGTCTGGTATCATGAAGCATAGGGGTGAGGTCATTGACTACAACGGAAGCAAGGTCCTCCCTACTGTTCATCCTGCCGCTGTCCTCCGAAATCCGAATTACGACTCAGTCTTCCGCACCGACCTCTCTACGTTTTCTCGACTGGTGCGCGGAGAGGCGGGAGCAACTCCTCCTCGTACTTTCCTGGTTCGAGACAAACGCTCACTATCAGCTCTCTGCCGGGCAATCCTGGCTTCGTCGGCTGTCGCCTACGACCTCGAAACCACGGGCACCGAAGAGTACGTAGACGATGCGAAGGTCGTCACTATTGCTGTAGCACCTAAGCCAGGCCTCGCGTTCGTCGTACCGATACACCACCCAGACACCCCCTGGAAAGATCCCTCGCGCGTCCTGGACGTCGTAGGTAACGCTCTCATGTTCACCCAGGGGAAGGTCATCGCTCACAATGCTAAGTTCGATGACCGGTGGATGACACAGTTCTCCACACCTGTCCGCTCTGACTTCGATACGATGATTGCTGCACACCTGCTCGACGAGAACCGATTCAAGTCCTTGAAGTTCCTCGCTCAACTGATCCTGGGGGTTGATCCATGGGCAGACGTGGATTTGGGTGGCGGTGGCGCGATGACGACGAGCTTACTGAAGTTGGCGAGGTACAATGCGAAGGATGCGGACTATACACTAAGGTTGTACTATCACTTCCGGGAGGAATTGACAGCTCCCGGCAACGAGCGCACCTTGCGTCTCTTCGCCAAGCTTTTGATGCCAGCTTCCCGTGCACTCACGACCATCGAGCGGACGGGGATGTGGGTGGATCAGCAACGTCTCTTGAAGCGTCGACTTCAATTGCAGACACGAATGAGCAAGGTGCATCATCGTCTGGTGCGGCTGATTGGGCACGACGCGAATTGGAACAGCCCACAGCAAGTCGCAAGGATCCTATTCGGCGAGTTGAAACTGCCGATGTTCGACTTGACAAAGACGGGAAAACCGTCTACGAAAGAGTCAGTAATGCTTCGCTTGAAGCACGAGCACAAGGTACCGGCGCTGATCTTGAAATGGAGGGAATTGGCGAAGCAGGAGGGTACGTACCTCGGTCCATGGAGCGAGCTGCTCGACAAGGAAGGGAGGATCCACACTCACTACAAGATCACGGGTACGGTTACTGGACGCCTATCCTCAGGTAAGGAGTACGTGAAGGCGCCAGGGATCAACGTGCAACAGATCCCACGCGACACGTTCATCAGATCCATCATCGGGGCACCTCCTGGTTGGAAGTTTGTAGAGGCTGACTTCTCACAGATCGAACTACGCATCGCCGCGCACTACGCTAGGGACGACACGATGATGCGGCTGTTCCAGCTCAACCAGGACATCCACTTAGCCACAGCGGTGAAGATGACAGGCAAGCGTCCTGAGCAGGTGCAACCTGAGGAACGCAAGAAGGCGAAGGCGGTGAACTTTGGATTCCTGTTCGGTATGGGTTGGGCCAAGTTCATCGACTACGCGAGGGATAACTACGATGTGGAGGTGAGTGAAGATGAAGCGAAGACGTTCCGGGATGATTTCTTTTCCGCGTTCTCACGGCTCCGCGCTTGGCATGAGCGGCAGCGCCGTCTGGTTCGTAACTACGGGAAGGTCCAGTCCCTTATCGGGCGAGTCCGACATCTCCCTGACATTGACTCTCAGGACGAGGAGGTACGTAAGGAAGCGGAACGTCAAGCTATCAACTCTCCAGTGCAAGGTCTAGCGTCAGACTTCATGCTTCTGTCGCTGAGTATCCTACACGAGCAGATGCCCCCTGACGAAGCGAAGATCGTAGGCACCATCCATGACTCGGGCCTGTTCGAGGTCCGCGATGATGTGGTTGATAAGTGGTGTGGCATCATCAAGGACACTATGGAGAACCTGCCGCTCAAGCGCATATTCGGGACCGAGCTGAGTGTGCCAGTTACGGTAGACGTGAAGGTCGGACAACACTGGGGAGAAGGTGAGATATGGAAGCGCAGCTAGCAGAGCGGGTCGATGTGTATTCGTACTATCCTCGTCAGTTGGTGGGTACGATTGCACGGTACAACCTTCGGGCTATCGGTCTGACAGCCGCAAGTAATCAGATCTCAGCCACGAAGGGTCAGCTCAGGGTGTTCGAGCAGCAACCGACGTGGGAGCCCGCAGGGGAGAAGTAGTGGGCATCGTTATCACCAACTCGATGATGAAGGCGAAGAACCGCTGCAATAGACAATGGTGGTACAAATTCAAAAGAGAGATAGTGCCACAGTATTCCACGATGCCTTTGAAGAAGGGGACCTGGTTGCACGAACTGCTTGAGGCTCACTACACAGGGTATGGTTGGAAGAAGCGACACAAGGAGTTGAGTAAGGAGTTCAATAAACTCTTCGATGAAGAGAAGGAGATCTACGGCGACCTGCCGCGCATCTGCTTCAACATCATGACCTCCTACGAGTACCACTATCGTAAGGAGGATGCCGAGTTCGAAGTCATCGCCGCCGAAGAAGTCGTGCAGACACCGCTACCACACGGACACACCCTTGAGTTCAAGTTCGACGCCATCGTCGAGGATGAATTCGGTCGTTGGCTGATGGAACACAAGTCTCATAAAAGAATCCCATCAGCTGACTATCGGTTCATCGACATGCAGACCGCTAAGTACGTCTGGGGACTGAACCAGATCGGCACCTACGGTGAAATCACGGGTGTCATCTGGAACTACATCCGCACCAAGGAACCGACGAAGCCGAAGATGACGAAGATGGGTAGGTTGAGCAGGGCCCGCATCGACACAGACGTCCTGACCTACTACAACGCGCTAATGGAATATGGCCTTGACCCCCATGATTTCCGTGATGTATTGTCGAGGCTGAAACTTCACCAAACCTTCTTCCGCCGCGAGAGGGTTCCGAAACCGATGAAGGTTATCGAGACCCTCGTGAAGGAGACTGTACTTGTTGCAGATGAAATCGAAATGGGGGTGAAGCCGATCCGCTCGATTGAGCGAGGTTGTGAGTTCATGTGCTCGTACAAGGACATCTGCATCGTGGAACTGTACGGGGGTGACGCGAAGGACGTGCTGAAGCGACGCTACCGAAAGGCGACGAAGGACGACTATTATGGCTACCACGACGAAGAAAAGATCAGCGAAGCCTGACAAGATCAAGCGGGCGAAATCGAAGATCGCACCCGCATCCGATTTCGATTACTTGAAGCTACTCGTCTATGGGCAGAACGGCAAGGGCAAGACGCGCTTCGGTGCCTCTGCCCCGAAGGTGCTGCTCATCGATTGCAACGAGAAGGGCTCACTCAGCATCAGGCACTACCCCACACAGGTCTTCAAAGTCGAGCTGTGGACTGACATAGACCTCGCCTACTGGCTGCTCCACAGCGGCCAACATGATTTCGATACCGTAGTGCTCGACACTATCACGTCGTTGGCCCAGCTGTGCATGAAGTTCGTCCTCGGTGATGAGTCGTCGCGAGATCCCACCAAGGACCCGAACATGCCGAGCAAGCGTGAGTGGGGCAAGGTCGGTGAGCTCATGCGCACAGTCATCCTGAACTTCCGTAACCTGCCGATGAACGTGGTGTTCCTCGCACAGGAGCGTCGAGGCTTCACTGACGACGATGACGAGGATGCGCCTGAGGTGTTCCCTGAAGTATCACCCTCAGTGCGCACTACTCTCACTTCCAGTGTGGATATCATCGGCCGCGTGTTCATCAAGGAGGTGGTTACAAAGAAAGGGGGTAAGAAAGTCGCTGAGCCCTCGTATCGTATGCTCATCGGGCCAAGTGAGCGTTACGTTACGAAGGACAGGTCAGCATCGGGGCTGCCGAAGATCATACCGTTGCCCGACAGTCCTGATAATCTGGCGAAGTTGATTCAGCGCATCAAGCGCGGAGCGAAGGAGGGTTGATGGCAACTAAGAAGCGCAAGGTCAGTCGCAGCAGCAAAGGTGAAGGCGTCGTCGTCGACTTCGGCGATACCGAGTCTCGTGGAGGTGCGAAGGGCTCACGTAGTTCTCACGTGCCCGAGGGTGACTACGCCGTCAAGGTGAAGGATGCAAAGCTCGACAAGTCCAGCGACAAGGAGACACCAGGTATCTTCGTCACCTACGTCATCACCGAACCGAAGAAGTACAAGGGCAAGACCCTGAGGGACCGCCTGTGGCTGAGCGACAAGGCACTGTGGCGCATCCGTCAGACCTGGGAGGCACTTGGTGTGCAGGTGCCTTCGAAGAAGGTCAAACTCGATCCTAAGAAAATCGTCGGCAAGACGTGCGCCGTGACGGTCGAGGACGAGGAGTACGAAGGCAAGGTCCGTTCAAACGTCGTGGACACGTTCTTGCTGTCGGAGTACGAGGAACTCCAGGAGTCAGACGACGAGGAACTCGATGAAGACGAAGATGAGGAGGATGAAGAGGAAGAAGAGGAAGACGACGAGGACGAAGAAGATGAGGACGAAGATGAGGAAGAAGAGGAAGACGAGATCGAAGACGTAGACCTCGACAGCATCTAGGACGTGTGGGTGATGGCCAGAACTCGGCAGAAGCAACTCTTGGGGAAGTTGTTGCTGGAGGCGTTGTGGAGCGCCCTGTCAGGGATCCCATCGCCCACACTTGTTTGCAGCCTTGCGGCCGGGGGAGTTTGGTCACCCCCTTTCGCCCCCGGCCAGGCTGCACCTGATCTCGGGGGATGATATGGGTAAGTACCGTAAGAAGCCAGTCGTTATCGAGGCTATGCAGTGGGACCCATCAACGAAGGAGGGCATCGCAGACGGTCTCCGGTTCGTGAAGACGACGGCGGGTCTGTTACCCGGCCCGAACGGACAGGTGCTCACGATAAAGACCCTCGAAGGAATCATGGAGACGCAGCCTGGTGACTGGATCATCAAGGGTGTGAAGAGCGAGTTCTATCCCTGCAAGCCTGACATCTTTGAGGCGACGTACGAGGAGGTGACGTGATGGACACGGTGCATTTCTACAAGGATGGTGGAGGCATGTTTCGTTGGCATCGCAAGTCTGAGAACGGTGAGATCGTCAGCGAATCGGGTGAGGGCTATATTCAATTGCAGTCAGCTGTTGACCAAGCCGTGGCTCAGTTCGGGGACGACGTACGATACGTATACGAAACAGCTGACGATCCGCCACCACCATCATGAGTCCTCCACACTTCCGGATCGTGTTGCCCGCCGACTACAAGTACAAGAAGCACACCGCGAGGAATGCGAAGATCTTCATGTCGGTCGAGGGCGAAGAGGAGGTGGAGATCACGCAGCAGTGGCCCATCTTGTCATTCGAGACGGTGTGGGCTATCGATGACGTGATAAGACTGAAGCTCGAGATGGCAGGATCGGTGGAGGTGCAGTACGACGATGAACGAGGCAGCACTCCGTAAGACGATTGTACGCTCCCTAAGGACTTACAGCGGCTGGTGGATCGTCACACACGGTGGGCAATTTCAGCAGGGGGGCTTACCTGATATCATCGGCTGCTATGGTGGCTGGTTCATAGGTCTCGAAGTCAAGATGCCCGGCAAAGAACACACGCTTACGGAGCGTCAAGCACATGCCTTGAAGAAGATCAAGGAAGCAGGTGGCAAGGCTAAAATGGTCACCTCAGTTAGTGAAGCGATGGACTTCGTATATGGCATTTCCCCACTACAGTGAACCGCCTTGACAGAGGACAGAACCAAGTCGTACTATGAGCTTGCAATCGTCGCCGCCGCCAGGAAAGGAGGAACCTGTTGACCGACTCACCGTCGAGATGGCGCGGCAGATCGTCGCCGACGTAGTGGAGAGGAGAGACCGCATGCCGCGAAAGCGCAAGGGGACCGACGAGGACGAGATCGACGCCCTTGTCGATGACCTCGACGACGAGGTGGAAGACGAGGACGAAGACGTCGAAGACGTCGAGGAAGACGAGGACGAGGACGAAGAGGACGAGGAGGAGGAGGAAGACGAAGAGGAGGACGAGGATCCTGATGAGGCGCCGAAGAAGACGCGTCGGGGTCGAAAGACCAAGGCGAAGAAGGCCAAGCCGGAGAAGACCGGGGTAGGTACGGTCGAAGTCGCCGAGGCAGCGGGTATCGACTCGCGACAGCTGCGCATGTACCTTCGCTCGCGCGAGATCCAGGCAGGTGAGACCCGTGAGGGTCGCTACCACTGGCCGTCACTCGAGAGCAAGGAAGTGCAGCGGATCATCAAGGACATCCGCAAGGGTGCTGTGGACAAGCTCAACAAGGAGAAGATCGCAAACTTGAAGGGCCGCAAAAAGTCCACGACGAAGAAGAAGACGACTGCGAAGAAGCGGACGAAGGTTCGCTCGCAGAAGAAGTAAGCGAAAGCCCCTCACTAGGTCATACTTCTCCAAGTGAGGGGCTTTTGCCTAGCCTTGAGTGCCTGAGTATGTGGCTCCCTTGGCTTTTGAACTGAACAGATCCATGGTCTCGTGCCAGAACGAACCGATTGCTCCGATGCCAAGTCCTGTGAGCACCTGAGCCATCACGCCTGTGGCGCCCGCCAACTTCGGGGGTAGGTTTGGGATCAACTCGGCGTAGTTCAACTCGTAGAGCAGAGCGATTGCTACACCAAGCCCCAAGGACAAGACGTTCCACAGCCACTTCGGGGCAGCATCAGCCTTGTCGAAGGCATTGCGAGCGAAGTCCACAAGCTTCGTGACCACCATGGGCCAGAAAGCTACAGCAACGATGAACGCTTCCATATTCACCTCCCTTCGTAGCTTGTACGCTTCTGAGCGAATAACGGGTGTAGACGGAACCATGTGTCCCTGTATTGCTGCTTGACGTGACGTGGGATCCGTCTGCGTTCCAGGTCGCTCAGTCCTCCCCACACCCCTCGAGATTCTCGATGGGCGACAGCGTATACGAGGCAGGTCTTACGTACAGGACACTCATTGAAGCATATGCGCTTCGCTTCGGAGATGTCAGGCTTGACACCTTTCGTCGTGGGTGGAAAGAAGATAGCATCGGGATCATCATAGTTGCGGCACGCAGCCTTTACCATCCATCCATCATCGAGGGCCATTAGTGCTTCCTGTTACTCTTCCGGTAGATCAGTAGCCAACCCACAGCGGGGATGACTGCGAGCATCAGCATCGCTGACCTCGTGATGAGCTTGGTGGCGTCGAGGCCGAGCCACGGGAGGGCTTGGTCATTGTTTACGAAGATTACCCCGAACTGGATCAGGACGACCGTGAGGACGAGAGACACGATGAATCTCTCTCGCAGCACTCGTAAGTAAGGGGCTTGACGCCACTTGCGGAATAAGAGGACGGTTACGGCCATGTTCAGGGAGACCCCGAGCAATAAGGTCATCCACCCGAGAAATACTGTCAGCTCCAACGGTCCTCTTCTCTCTGCTCGTCAGCAAGCATGTACTCTTCTACTAATTCGTCCTGCAAGTGATCCACTTTCCTCACAGCCGCTTTGAGATCAGAGATCAACTCATCCCTTTCGCCAATCGCATCTTTGATCTCGGGGTTCATTCGCTTCTTCTTCGTCTTCTTGAAGATCATGAGTCGACGCTTCCGTTCCTCTGAAGATGTCGAACGACAGTAACAAGTTCGTTCAGAGATTGAGTTTGAAGTTTCACCGCTTCCGAATACGAAGCGATAATAGCCTTCTGTTCTTCATAGTCCTCACGAGGCACGGTGTTCCTCGGTAGGATCTTGCCGGTGTAGAACAGCACGAGGATGAGTAGGCAAATCGCCAGTCCTGCAAGAGGCCCAAGTAGAACTTCAGTCGTCATGGCCCCTCATACTAACACGTTGGACCAACTTCGAGCGCTTTACTTCACGCTTCACCTTGTTTTTGGCTTCGTCCTTCTCAGTCTTATCTTTCATCTTCTCCATCTGCTTCGGGTCATCCGGGAGGTAACCTACTTTCTTCTGATGCTCCACGAACAGGGGTTGTTTACATTCGTCGGCATTGATCCGTACAAGTTCACCTTGCTCATTGACCTCCACATCGATGTTGTGCTCAAGAACCAAAGCTTCAAGGACTTCGAGGTCTACTCCGAAGTAATTCATCGCCTCCTCTGGGTTCATCCAATTCGTAGGCATCATGCCTCCTAAGTCTTGATGATGAAGTGTACCCGCAGGTGACCGTGCTGCTTGTGGCCGCTTGCTGCACCGACTTCGTCAATCGTGGCGAAGTTCCCAGATGAATCAGTAGGACCTCCATCCCACGAGTTACCATCTTCGAATCGGAACCCACCAACAAGTGAGTCCTGATATACATTTGCTTGCCCTGCCCCAGGCTCTACCCATGTATCTTCATGCACAGTGTGAGCAGTTTGCCCGAAACCCCCAATGAAAGGCGATCCAGGGGAACGTCGCCCTGCTCTGCCGACAACGTGAGTGTGCTGCCCACCTGAGTTCGTAAACCCATTTACGTTGTGGCCATGGTTTGGACCAGCTGCGCTGCCACCACCTGCGGCTTTATCAGTAGTATTTGGGTTGTTATCCGTATTGAGACTGAGGAAGTGGTCGTGTGGTGTGGCTTCAAAATCGCTCGAACCACCGCCATCATCCGAGTGGTCCTTGCGCCGGTTGCGGTGGTGATGTTTGTGCTTATGGTTCTTATGGTCACCATGTCCGTCTGCACGATCTGTTTCAGCTTGGCCTTCATTCTGACCGAGCGATTGACCGTCACCTACACCTCGGGGATTACGGCGGCGGAAGTCAGGCACGTTGAAGTTAGCACCAGAACCTCCGTATGTATAGCCAATCTCAGCAAATAAGGCGGGGTGCAAGCTCGTAGGATATGAAGTTCCGTTGCAGCGAAGCCAACCGGAAGGCGTCGATGGACCAGCATGCTTCTTGATTGTCCCCGGTGTATCAGTACCCCCAAAGTCACCCGTCTCACTTTCATCAGCTGGCTGTGTGGGTGCTGCTTCGTTGTTATCTTCATCGACTGCGAACACTTTAGGGAAGTGCGCCTTACCCTTATCAACCTCAGGTACTCGGTACACGTCATTTCGGTTACGAGATCTGTTCGTCTCCATAAGTGTAAGTGGGTTGCGACGCCACCACTCGACCCTGTAGTAATCAACATCCTCAGGCGTAGTAGGTTCATCCCATCTAGCGACAAGTCGCCTCGGTGCGGGCTTCGTGACGACTACGTTCTGAACAGAGTTCGGTGCGCCTCCTATGCCTATACCTACCGGGCTCGGGAATGGACCTGATTCGTTGCCCTTGCGATTGTAGCGGTCACTACTTGACAACCATACCCGGTAGAAGTTACGCCGACGAACTCCACGGAAGGGCAATAGGAGATTCGCATCGTCCTCTGTTTCCGAATCCTTGTCTCGGACGTGTAGGTTCGCAAGCTTGCGCCAGTCAGTCAGCCCGTCCTCAGATACTTGCACTCTGACATGATAGCGAGACATATCATCTTCATCATCGCCACCAGGGATATCCCAGAAGGTAACCGGCGAGATCTTGACCTTCCCTCGAAACGCATCATGTTTCTTGCCGCCCTTGCGGTCGAAAGTCAAACTCACGAACCCGGGGGCTGGGGGCTCGGGCTTGGCCTCTTGAGTCGGTTTCGCAGGTGTAGTCCAAGCAGACCAATCAGAAGGGCATTGCTTGTTGTCCCACGCGCGGACTCGTGCTTGGCGGAAGAACTTCTTCGGGTTGGCGATGTGGTCGATGATGATGTTGTAGTTGGGGTCTGGTTGGCCTTCTACTGTACCTTCATCTTCGAGTTTTTTCGTTGCGGCGACACTGAGACTAGCACGGAACTTCGTGGCCGTCAGCCCCGCAGACATTACAGTCCACTTGCCGTTGTATTGAGCTGGGCCAACATCTTGAACACGGACTATCTCACCAGCAACGAAGTTATGATTCTTCTTTGTTGTAAACTCAGCAGTAGTCCCTGAAATGATCTCAGCGTCGATGACCTTGAGACCCTTGACTGACTTCTTGTGCCAACGACGGACTCGGGGGTGCCCATCTTCATCATCGATTGAGTTCCCCGACGCATTCGTCGCCATCATCTGGATCTCGTAGTGGTCGATCTGCACCCCACCACCGGGGATCTTGTGGCCCTGTTCATCTTCGAACACGCCATCCCACTTGATCTTCCCCGAGTATTCGAGGTGGGTCTTCTTCTCACGAACCTTGAACGTCAAGGCTACATTAGCAGGTACAGCAGGAGGATTAGGGCATGGGCGACCTTTGTGCTTCGTGCGCTTGCCACTGTGCTTGCCGCCCTTACGCGCATTAGCTGCAAGGTCAGATGAATTCTTCGGTGTACCACCCATCAGGCACCCACCACAGAGTCCAGGTCCATCTCGTAGAAGCCGATCCGATTTTCAGGATCGAAGTTCACCTGCATGCGAAGCACACGCATCTGCCTCGAATCACTCAGGAAACCTCGGTTGGAAGCTAACGTGATGATATCACCTACGTCAAAGGATCCCCAGGTGTAGTCTCGCTCTTCGATACGGACCGTCACTTGTCGGCGCGGCGACTTGCGTAGGCGGAGTTCCTCTCGCGTGTGTGCCTTGACTGACGGGAGGAAGTCCAGATCATCGAATTGCTGCACATCATGAAGTTCCCCGTGGTTGGTGATAGACGCACTCGCACTCGCTTCGAACGATGGTGGGTTGCAATCTCCACTCCCTATCCCCCATAGTCGGTTGGCCAAGTCTGTTGCATCGATCTCATAATCAGCTGAGATCGCATTATCCTGATTGATAGTGACAGCTTTCGTAGCCCCTCGACGCGGTGAAGCATTCTTGAAGACCTTGTTCGTACTGTCTTTGATGGTAGGTGTGATCCAGAAGTCGAAGGAGTCATCCATCTCTGACAGTTCTGTAATAGCATCTCCAACTTCACCTAAGTCCGTGGCGCAGTAAACATGGTCGATAAGAACACCTGTGGGGGTATGGCTATCACTGATGCCGAACGTACCGTGTGTAGATTGGCTGTATTGGATCAGGTCCCACGCGATATCTGCTTGGTCTTTCTGCTTCTTGACAAGATCATTAGCGATGACGCGGCGGCGAAGTCTCGAGAAGTACCCTTCACCTCGGAGACGCATCTTGTACTCAACAGCACTTGCTGTAAGCGCCCAGAGGTACCCACCCCACACCAACACATTGTCCCGATAGATTCGGATCTCACGTTGACCTACAGCGAAGTTGGCCTCGATTGCAAGGGCATGGTTGAGCTGCACGTCTGCTTCGAACGCGCCAGGTGCATCGAGGACATAACTGAACATCCATGATTGAACTGGGATATTGATGAGTTTCGTGCTCCCATTCAAGGGGTATAGCTCCACACGCCAGATGGATGGATCACCTGGGGGAATTGGGGCTGGTGTAAACCGCGAAATAGTCAGGGCGACATCTAGCTCATTATTAGATACTAGGATCCTTAGTTTTCGGCGTGAGATAGTAAGAGCTGAGTGGGTACTCGTAGCTAAGGTTATCGACTTCATTTTGTGCTTCCCGATAGGCTGAGCTGAGTCGGTTTCAGATGCGATGCCTACCACTCCACCTAACCCACTTCGTGAGATCGGCTGTGATGAGTCAGTTTCGTTAGCGGTCCCGATTGCTTTCGTCTTTGCACGAGCAATAGTGAGTGCTGTATCAGCCTCTGAGGTGGCGAAGAAAGTGAGAATCTCCAGCTGTTTGCCACGAAGAAAAGTCGCTGGTTGGCGTTGCCCTCGTCCTAGACGCCTACCCATCTACCACCTCGATGCACGTTGAACTGCTCCTGACCGTATCACGCGAGTCCTCTTCGTCTTGCCTACAGGCGGCGCTCCCCCTACTTCGGGGACGGCGTACTGTAACAGTATAGAAGCCCAACGTATGTTAGGCGTGGCATCCGTGCTGAAACCTATTCGAGCCTTTAGTCCGTTGAAGTCAGCTTGGGTCCAGCCTCCGCCTCCTGGGTCAGATACGATGCCTCGGAATGCATGAAGGTTCGCGTTGGACAGCCCCATATCTCCATTTAGCACTTCTACTAGCGTCGTGTTAGCTGAATCGAGGATGCGTGAGATGCTATGACTAAGAGTTGCATCGGCGTTCTGACCAATGACTACAGCTTCGACTCCCCAGATTTCAGTCTCTGAGGTATCAGTGAATAGAACCTCGGCATAGTTAGAAGCACCAACTGCACTCTGTCGAACGAAGTCAGAACCACCTGTTGGAGGAGCTTCATCAAGAAGGCTCCACGCAGCCGTTACCCCGATATCAGTACCCGCTGAGTCCTCCATGATGTTGGTACCTGCGTTGTGCGTGCCATCTGCATTCGGGAATACGCTCAAAACTGTATGACCACCGAGAGGGTAATCTCCAGAGGTTACCGATAGTACAAGGTCATCTACCCAGAATGTTGCTGTATGGGTAGCGTTGCTACTCCCAATTTCGAGGTCGGTCATGTTCGATGCTATCCCAGCAATCTGAGCTGAAGTTTGCTGGACGTTATCCACATACCATTCAGTTGTATGCGTAGTCCCCGAAGTCGTGATGCGCCAGTCCAAGCGGTGCCAGTTCCCATCAACGATACTTGGCCCAGTTATGCGGTCTGACCCCTGGAACTCAGTAGCTATCGCGCCAGTTGTTAGAAGTAGGAACTTGCAGGATTCAGCTGGACCTGGGTGACGTAGGATACGGCTATCTACCGACGGAGCAGCAGTTGCGCGGAAATAGGCAGACCCAACAAGTACTTGGGTGCTTGCAAAGCCTAGCTGTATGTTAGTAGCAGCTGCTCCACTTTCAATGAGCTTGAGACTTGCTGCGCCTGTTCGTTTGTTCGTTGTATCGAAAGTGATCCCCGCCCCGTTAGCAACTGCATCGACGAGACAAGCACCACCCGATAGCTCAGCTCCCACACTCTTTTGATGTTCAAAGCCTTCGATACGGATAGGTGTCGGCATCAGATCGTCACGTATTCAAACGTGCCATCACCATCATGACCAAGAGCCTGCCACTCCTCCCACGTCTTTTGCCCAAGGAGTCCGGAGGGGTCGTTTGCTCCATCCTCCCTGCCCCACTGGAATGGCCGCGTAACTTGTGGCTGGTTTACGATCTGCCAATGGTTCCGCTCGAAGACAAGATTCCGTTCGGGCGCGATCCAGAAGAACGGGTCACCCCCGGGGTTCCGCCCGTACGACGTCTGGTCGCCATTGGCGAAGAAGAACGGGCGAGGCGTGTTCGCTCTTGCTGAGGAAGCAAAGTTATCGTGGATGTAGAAGTCCTGCGCTTCGTCCCCGATCTTGAAGCACGAGTACGAGTTGCCCCTACCTGACCCCTGGGTCCACGCCCACATGTAGTTGTTATGGATCTCGACGAGCCCCGACAAGCGCGTCGCAGCCGCAGCGGCGCCGGTCGACTTCGCGTTTCCGGTCCCGATCGATACCCACTGAGTCGGCGCGTTCTGCGACCGCGTATTGATCTGAGCATTCCAGTTGTACGCGCAATAGTTGTATCGGACGACGACTGGCCCCCATCCGATCTCGAGGAAGATACCCGACCCGCCGAAGCCCTGGCTTGGGTCGTTGATCCACTGATACTCAGCGACGTTCTCCTCAATCAGCGTGTAGCCTCGACCATAGCCAGCATGACCTCGGTTGTATACATCCCACCAGATCCCCCAGCCGTAGTTGTCGTGGAACCAGTTGTGGTGAACCCAGTCGTTCGCCCGGAAGACGAACTTCATCGTCGACTCGTTGTTGTAGGGGTTGTAGTTTGGATCGGTTGTGGGTAAGAGGCCACGCTGATTATTGAACGAGACGTCCGTGTACGAGAGCTCGGCGTCGTACCCCCAGACGCCAACCAAGCTGTCGATAACCGTCGTCACGACTCCGTTGATGATCTCGGAGTCGCTGTAGATATGTGAGATGTGAGAATGGAGGTGACCGCTGATCTTGTCGTGCGTCCAGAGCGAATCGTTGAACGGATCAGCGGTGAGGTCAGCGTCGGCGAAGCCGGTATGCGTTTTGAGGCAGGTTTCCCCATTCGCGTTCCCAGTGATCCCGTTGATCCCGTTGTGGTGGATCCAGCAGTACCGGACCTTCGGCCGATCCCCGCTCACTGTGACGCCGGTGCTCCAGCACCAACGAACCTCAGCGTCCTCGAGAAGCCCGTCCGTTCCGACCTGCGGGCCGAGGAAGAAGAACTCCCATATGCCACCACGGATCGTCCCGGTAAACGCTTTCGTGCCGGTGTACCTAACCGCGTTCTGCTCACCGCCAGTTGCAACCCGGCTCGTTGAGCCGCCATACACCGTGCTCCCCCGGATGATAGCACCTGGCAGGAAGACAATCGTCGGGTTCTTGGCGCAGTCGGTGAACGGACCGAACGGATCCGTGAGGATGTTAGAGGTTCGGTTGTAGGTCTGGTTCCCCAACGCGATGAACGTTTTATTCGCGGCGTGGGCGCGGACCATCGCTTGATAGTCAGTCGCGTTGTCGAAGTAGTAATACGGGTCGGCGTCCCAGTGGTCTCCATGGACGCTCGCCGACCCGACGCCTGGACCAGGGTCTGTTACGGTTCGAGGACCTGAGTCGTCACGGATCTTCTGTACCCGAGTTTCAAGATCTGCACCTACAGGAAGCGTGGGGCCAAATACTGCTGATTCTGGTTGTTGAGTCGCGAAAGGCCAACGAGTTTTGCCCTGTATTGGATATCTAATTGGCATATTACACTAACCTCGCTCGTATCTCATCCCAGCACGAGCAACAGCTAATGTGCTGTCTCCCGTTTCAACCAGAGTACGGATCAGAAAACCTTCAGCAAGTCCACAGTCAGGTGTTTGACCTAGCGGCCAGTCGTAACGGTACATGCCCTTGTTTGCATCAAGTGCGAATTCATCAAGAGGCTCAGTATCGATGGCAGTGGGGGCTGTGGTCCAGTTCTTCGCGGCAGAGAATCCCGTTCCAAGGCTTCGACCGTAATTCCGTTTGATTGCAACAGTTGTGGAGTTCGTACCTGGCGCGTTTGTAGCGAAGGTGCAGATGTAGATACCACACCGAACGGGCTTATCCACAGCTGTGATACTGTCGAAGTCAACCCACCAACCGAGGAGATCGACGCTGAGTTCAGTACCAGCCTTGACACCCAACAGGTTCAAGACTGTGCCTGCACCAGCAAGTGCCACTTCACCTTGCGTTGTACTTGAATATCCGGACTTACTCATGTCACCTCCTACTTTCCTCGGACTGAGTATTCCCAGTCCAAAGCTCGGGCTGCCTTTGTTCGATCCATTCTAACGTCAAGGTCAAGGTTCACACCATTCTTCTTCCTACGGCCACCTCCTTCATCAGCTAGTCGACCCTGATTCATAGTGACGGGGAACTGAAAAGCAGGACGTGCGCCCATGACCTTGCCACCGTGCTTGATACCCTCTTCTAGTTGCTTCACAAGCTCGATACCCAAGTAGTAGGAGAAGAACTTCGGTGAGTCCCTAGCACCGTCTATGAAGCCGCGACGAGCAGCATCACCCATACGGACCCCGGCGTTGTAGGCGATGCTGAGATTATCATCCACAGCGTTGGCGAATGCTGCGCTTACGCCCTTCCCGGCTGTAGCTGCGGGGCCACGAGCTTGATTCATGCCGGAGACAGCCTTGGTGCCGATGCCTTTGCCTTCAGTTTGTGCCTTGACTGCTGCCGAACGAAGTCCTGCTGCATACTGATTTGCAGTATCGCCACCTGCTGTCTGCGCCTCCTGCTTCTTCTCCTGAACTGCAGCGATGGTGCGGTTCACCAACTGTTGAGCTGCACGCAGAGGGATGTTTGTAGCCTGTGAGATGCCCCTCGCAAGTTCCTGGGCCTGCTGCCGTCCGATGTTCGCAAGATCACGACGACCTATGCCCGCGATAAATGCATCCATCGCCTTGACTGCTTGTTGCTGAGTCAGGTTCTTGACTGTCGAGAGGCCGTTAGCGAATGCGAGTGCCTGGTGCAACCCGGCCTCACTTACGTGGCCTGCAGCGAATGCAGCAGTCATCTCGTTTACGATACGAGATGCAGCCTGTGGCGGCAGCTGCGAGTTGCCTAGGATCCCAGTAGTGAATTGCTGCACCATGTACGCACCTTTAGCTTTCTGATGCGTAGCCTCATCTAGGATTGCTGTGTCTGTAGCTGCAAGCTGAGTTTGGTAAGCGACGGTGAGTTTGCGAAGTTCCTTGTCACTTGCGCCTACGAACTTCGCAATCATACCAGGCCCTTGATCCACCAAGAACTGTAGCAGGTCAGTTGGAACTCCACGTTCGACGAGTCGCCCGATGTTACCTACCTCATCCACGATATCACGAGTGTTCTGTTGGAACGTAGCCAGTAGCTTTTGAGTCGTTCCCTTGACTGTGTCTTCTGCCTTCTCAAACCCCGCGAAGCCATCAACAAGGCTTTCACTCATCTTCTGAGAAGCTACATCGATTGCAGCCTCCATCGCTGCTACCCGAGCTGAAATCTTCTTGCCATTTTCATCCACACCGAACGCCGCAGCTTCGAACTCCTGCTTGACAGTATCGCTCATACCCGCCGCTGAGATTCCGAACTCATTGAGTCGACTAGCAAGGTAATCAGTAGTAACACCGAGTTCCTGTGCATAACCACTCAAGGCTTCCCTGCCCGCTTCCGTGATGTGGATTGAATCCACTTGACTCTGTTGGTACTCACGAAGTGTCTGTGAGATCTCGCCGTACTCAAGTGATAGAGTACGCAGGTCACCTGCTTCGGCTTTGAGGAACGGGGAGAGTTCTGCCTGGTCAATCGCATCGAAGAACTGCTCTGCCGAGAAACCCGCAGTCTTGAGTGCCGCACCGAGGTCTTGACCATTCGCCGCTGCATTTGCTAGAACAGGTACCATCTGCTGAAGACCCTCAAGACTCGAAAGATCTGCCCGCCCACCAAAAGCTTCTTGGAGCGACTTCTGCATAGCTTCCAAGTCCTTTGTGAACTCGGCTCCAATACCCACCTGCAAATCAGGAAGCGCCTGCTTCGCAGAATCGCCAAGGATATCCATCGCCCTGGCGATACCCATGAGCCGTTCGCGGATCTCAACATCCTCGATACCCTGCAACGCAGATCGAAGACTTCCAACGCCTTCCACAGCAGTCTTGAAAGACTCACCTGTCTGGTCTACTGCGTTCTGCAATTGCTTCGACGCACCGATGGCAAGACCGATGACAGCGATGAGTGCACCCAGCCCAACAGCAACGAGAGCGATCCCACTAGTACTCAAGCTCGCGAATGCTAACGTGAGAGCATTCGTGCCGAGTGCTCCGAGGTTGACGATACCTTGTAGCAAACGCATCGCGGAGAAGACAGCAAGAGTTCCAGCAACGACGGTCGTGAGCACCGAGAACAAAGAACGGCTGCCCTCCATAAGAGACTGGAATGAAGCCACAAGCACAAGGACTGCGATCCCCGCTGCAATGGCGTTGATGCTGAGTGCCTTGAACCCCGAAATCGGTCCAGCGATGAAGGCACCCATGTTCCCTAGTAGTTGCAGGACGGGTCCCGCCGCCGCTGCAAGTAACCCAAACGCTACTGTGGCGACTTGAAGACCCTTCGGCATGTTCGCTAGACGGTCACCTACGTCACTGATGACCTGAGAGAGTTTCTCGAAGACGGGGAACAGTGTGCCGCCTAACTTGATGGCTGCAACACGTAGTTTGTTGAGACCGATCTGGAACTTGAACGACGGAGTCTGTGAAATGATCTCGAATGCTTTCTCAAGACGTCCCGCTGAGTTCGTAGTCTCATCCATGATGTGAGCACTCTTGTCAAGCCGACCCTCTGCGATCCCGAGGTAAGCAGTAAAGCCTCGGATCTGAGGCAAGATATCTCGCAGAGCATCATCGTCCCCACGCACTGCATCCTCGATGAGCTTGAACGCCCCAACGGGACCCACAGTCGCAAGCACATCGCGGACCTTCTCAGCTGAAAGCCCCAACGTAAGCAATCGTTCACTCGCCTGCTGCGTAGGAGCGAGCAGTTCGGCGAACAGAGCACGTAGGGACGTCGTAGCGACACGCGCAGGCAACCCGATGTTCGTGAGGGCAGCCAATGCCCCCACAGTCTCCTGGAACGTCACACCGGCTTGTTGAGCTACAGGGATCAATCGCCCGAGTGCGATGGCCATCTCCGCGGGTTCAGCAGTACCTTCCCGGACGGCAGCAGTCAAAGCATCCATCGCTACTGTAGCTGTAAGTCCCGAGTCCTCGTAGGCATTCAGCGCTGCGATGAGAACCTTCGAGATATCAGCTGCCTCACCCATCCCGATGGCGGCACCCTTTGCAGAAAGCTCCACCACCTCAAATGCTTGCGATGCATTCAGTCCAGCCGACCCCGCGAAGTACAGAGATTCAGCCAAATCGTTCGGCGTAGTTGGCACGACTTGAGCCAAAGCAAGTAATCGAGTCCTAACTGTTTCGATCCCACCTCCGATCTGATCCACGATTGGAGTCAAACCTTCGATACGACCCAAAGCTGACTCGAACTGAGCAGCCATGAACAGAGACGCACCACCAACCGCAAGGATGGGCAGCGTGACTGCCCGAGTCAGTGCTTTCCCGATATTCGCAGCATTAGCACCGAAGCCCTGAAGTGTACCCTGAGACCGAGCAAGCGCAGCATCAAGAGATGAAGTATCGCCCGAGAAAACGACTAGCAGCCGTGCTAGTGCGTTGCCTCCAGCGAAGCCCCCGAGGGAGCCTGTCGCACCGATGACCGCCAAGGCTTAGTCGACCTCAACTTCCCGTAGGTATGCTTGCAGATCGGGCACTTGATATCGTGAAGCTCGTACTCAGATAGATCACGAGGTTCGATCCCACAGAAAGGACACTCATCTGCACGAAGTGCCTCTTCAGCAAGCCAGATTTCGAACTCCGCACTCGACATCCTTTCGCCTAGGTCAGCGAGCGTCATCCCCAGCCGCTCAGCTAGTCTGAGGCTGAATCGGAGTTCTGAGTCTCGCTTGAGCCTTTTTTTAGCTCCCCACCAGCAGCGTCGAGCAGGTTGAACATCGAGAGTTGCGTAATGAGTTCATCCCACACGACGAAGTTCTGATCCTTGAACTGCTCGACCTCGTCAATCGTGAACTGTGGGTCGATGACTGAGTGTTGGATGATGAGTGCCGTGAAGAGATCATCATCGTACTCAGGGGTTTGGAACTTCGCCTGTTGACGAAGCTCTTGCCTCGTTCGATGGGTCAGCGAACGGATGCGCACTGTCCCACCGAGCGAGAGCAAGGGTATATCATCCTCCCGGATCTGTGGCCGAAGCATTTGCTCCTTCGAGAGGCGGCGTTGCTCAGCTTGGGCCTGAATGGCCTTCTCCTGAGCCTCTGATCCGCCCATCAGGGGTTTGCGCCTCCAACCGATGTATTCTCGGTCACGGCTCCTGATAGGCGCATCGACACGGAGACGATGACCGCATCGTCGTACGGGTAACTGAGGTTCGCCTCAGTGACGACGGCTGACCCCACACTGAACTTCGGGTTGCCCGACGCGATCCCCAGCGGGAACCAAGCCAGCGAGTTCGAGGTACCTGGCTTGAATGCGTTCCGGATCGCTGAGTTCGCAGAGTCGTCGAGGATCTCGAGCGTCGCTGTGCGCTCGATGAGCCCAGCGATGAACTCCTGGTCGGTAGATCCGTAGGTCGTCACATCGACCTCGTTCGCCGACTGAGAGACCTCCAACTGACGGCCTTGCCCAGCCACGGAGAACGTACCGAAGCGAACGGCCATGTCCTTACCTGTGTACTTCGCCACTTCTCACCTCCTAGGTGGTTACCACAATATACAGGGGTGGCGCGAATTTGTCGAGGTGGCCCATCACCCCCTCCCGAATTGGAACTCGTACTGTGTAGGGATCTGTACGAGTGCCGTATCTCGATCTGGAAGTTCACCAGGGAAAGCTGAGCGCTTACCCTTCATGAAGTCCCAAAGGCCCACATCGTATTGACCAACTTCCACAGCATCCTGGATCGCCTCAGCCAGTTGCCATGACTCCTTGGAGTTACGACCCCAAGCCGTAATCTGAACAGTCAATACCTCGACGGCGTGGCTTGATCCATACGCGCTGATGGGCCTATCACCTGGGACTACATTCATGACGATGTACGGCGCAGACGAGTCTAACTTAGCGATGCCTTGATAGATCTTGACTTCACCATCCGAGTCAGTACCTATCAGCGACGACACCAACGAGTCATTACGAAGCACGCGGCGGATACCCTCGATGATCTCTTTCATAGACGCATCAACTTCGCAGCGATGAGCTTCAGGTCCGAGTACACGATGGGTGAAGTCTCACGGAAGGCATCAGTCATGAAGTGTCGTGGCGCCATCTTCGACGTCCCAAACTCCACAAACCCTGCATACTCCTTCTGATTCTTACCCAAACCGCCCGGATCGGAGCCTGCCACCGATGAGGCACTAACGCCCCACGCATAGGATGCAGGCAACTTCTCGACAGCGATCCCTGATCTCAGGTTGCCGGTGATAGTGGGAACCTTCGCGAGTGCTAGCCCATAAGCATGCATCGCAGCACCACGAGTAAGTAGTCCCATCTCAGCAGAGGCGATGGTGCCTACAAGCCTCAGTTTCGCCAGAAGCGCGGGGATACCGACGATGCGGACGGTGGAAACCACACCACCACCTACACCTGCCTGCTTCGGAACTCCGTAGACCCTAGCCATCATTCACTCTATCACAGAGAGTCTGCAAGGCGGTGTGGTA
>Ga0137349_1000006_pt1 | contig 30058 bp, 68 predicted proteins | sample EasRivERMLT630_2_FD_104757 | JGI IMG/M metagenome (GOLD analysis project Ga0137349, IMG submission 104757) | Soil microbial communities from meander-bound floodplain in the East River, Colorado, USA - East River MetaG ERMLT630_2 | ecosystem: Environmental > Terrestrial > Soil > Floodplain ... | reverse complement strand
TCGTCCATGGCGTCTGGTCTGTCTAGGCTCACTTTGTACTTGCCCACTAACCTTCACCCCCTTCTAGAAGCCCTCACGACTGAGGCCATCCCACGTGAGCCTGGTTGCACGTATCATCTCGCTCTCCCGGAGCCTCACGCCAGGATCGATGCTGCTGATGTATCCGAAGATGACGAGCCCGCCGAGGGTGAGATCCTCGTGAAGCTTCGCTTCTACCAGCTCGGACAACTCTTCGGACTCCTTCTTGTTGATCTCAGTCGACTGAATCTTGCCGTGTTCCAGCATCATCATGACTGAGAATGTGATCTCGAACCTATGTGTTCCGACCCCTCCTCGGCCCTTTCGGCCTGACTCTACGGAGAGTGCAGGGAACTCGGGGATCAGTTGCTGGAAGCCGTAGTAGACGCCTTTGAGTGTCAACTCGTCTGCCGCCTCGGTGAGAATGTCGACCACCCTTTGTGTAATCACAGGTGCTCGCCATTCGAGGTCCCCTATCTGCACTAGGACCACTCCGGACCGCTGATGAAGTCAAGGAACAGCTCCCCCATTTCATCCTGAGCAGCTTCAGAGATGTAGGTGTAGTCGCGCTGAGGCATCTTGGAAGTTCCTTCGACGTGGTAGCCTCCGTAGCCTGTAGGGTCTTGTAGTACGGCAACGACGTCTTGGCCGCCACCACCAATAGCCCAACTGTTGGGATCGACGGCTCCTTTTCGAAGTTCGCCTGTTCGCTGTAGGATCTTCACGGCACTGGAGAACCCAGAGAAGATGCGCTCCTGGAACTCTGAAGTACCTTCCCGGAAGCTCTCTGTGCCTCCTACGCCTCCGATGTCACCCATGACACGGGTTCGGATTGTGCCCGGTGCTAGTGGAGTCCAGTGGCTTGGACGACCCTCTACTTCAAAGTTCAGGTCGATCTCGGTAGCCGCGATCTCAGTTGCCTCTCGCATCGGCTCCTCGAGTTGCCGAGCCCTCTCTGCCGCAGCGAAGAAGGCCTGGGCAACGATTGCCGGCTGAGGAATCCAGACGACTTCGAAGCCGAGCTTGACAGGCACTTAGTTCACGCCCCCCATGGCTAGAACACTTCATCCATGTTGAAGAACCTAAGAGGGTCTCCTGAATTGACGCCGATGAGGTTTGAGTCAACTTCGACAACAGTCTTGTCATTGGGCCAGAAGTCTCCTTCACCGAAGGTCAGCTCACTCACAAGGTCATCACCTGTATCGGGGTCGACAAGACTTGCTGTCCCACTACGTAGTGCGTCTAGGAATCTCATGGCTCGGTCTTCTAGACCCTGCGCGAAGGTACTCGGAGACATTACCTCCTCCGAGTACCTTCGCTGGTACCTGTACGCCGCCATCAAGAGACTGACGATGGTTCTCACCAGGTCAGGTACTGTCTCCGCAGGCGCTACAAGTGGGGTCGTAGTCGTCCAAAGATTGACGTGGTCTGGATAGAGATCGATCAGAGCTGCCTTGACGATTGTCTCAGCCTCAGAGCGCTCCGGCTCCGCATCGTCCTCGTTCTCGAAGCGGATCTTCGTTCCGTCGAGCCAACTGTTGGCATCGGAGTAGAGCGCTAGAGTCATTACTTGTTCTCACCTCCAGCCGTCTTCGGAGGTCCTGCCTTCGGAGGCTCAGGACCAGCTGGCTGAGGTGCTGCTCGTTCCTTGGCTTGGGTCTCTGCGTCTTCCGAAGCAGGAACCGGACCTTCTCCGGCTCCAGTCTCTTCAGCGTTCGGACCCTCACCTTCGATCGCACCTGCCTCCTTGAAGGCGGCAATCTGTGCATCGTCGAATTCACCCTCGGGAATCTCTTCCCCAGGCTGGAGCGACTTGCCGCCTGCAAGGAGAATGACCATCGCTGCCTTCATCAGCTCCCCTCTCAGGATAGGACCTTAGCAGCCCTAAGAGCTGCCAGGATGGCATTGACCTTTGTCTTGATGTCATTCACGAGGCCCTGTTCACCAGCGCCCCCTGAAGTATAGGTACCGTCTGCATCTGCGATAGTGATCGGAGAGGTCTGGAAGCTGTAAGTGGTCTGCTCACGAGGCTTGAGGAGCCCGAGATACACGTGCCTGTTAGCTCCACCGAACCCCGCCGCATTCATAGCAGCAATGATTGCGTTCACCTTGGTCTTCATCTCGTTGATGAGAGATGCTTCGGCAGCGTCGTAGACAGCATCTGAGTCGGCAGTCGCCACATTCACAGTGTTGGCCTGGAGAAACTTTCCAGCCTTACCACCCCAGACCGACCCAGTCTTGTTAGAAGTAGTCGTAGAGATGATACTAGCAGACCTGAGGGCGGTCAAGATCGAGTTGATCTTGCCCTTCAGGCTGTTAGCCAGAGTCGACTCAGGCGCTCCCCAAGTCGCTCCGGCATCCGTATTCGCTTCGTCAGTGACGTTAGTCTGATAGAATTGGAACTTTCGGTGCCCGAAGATAACAGGAGCTGCCATAGGATCATCCCCCTTATGTCAAGAGGTCCTTGAGCAGATATCCTGCGCCGTTCGAGTCACCAGTGCCATCGACGACAATGAGCTTGATGTCGTAGCGACGACGCACCCGGACAACGTCCGAGGCTCGCCTCTCCTCGCGCCAACGCTCAGTGGCCATCACAGAACCACCAGCACGCGAGTAACCCCACACGAACTCGTAGCCGTAGGCCGGAACCTTACGACCAGGACGTGGCGGGACGTAGGCGAGAACCATGTCGTCTGCCCAGAGGTACCCGAACGTCTCAGCCTGACCGTAGACGCTGGTAACAACACCAGCACCGGCCCGACGGAACTGTGGGATGCCAAGAACCTGTGAGATGAGATCATCGTTGGCAATGCCAAGCTGCGAGTGCTTGATCCGCTCGATGAAGTCCGGGTGATCCTCAAGTGCCACTGCGGTGCTGTAGCCCACGAGAGCAGTGTTTGGATCCCGGAACAGTGCGTTGTGAACTGCCGTTCGGCCAGTCTTGACATCTGCGATCGGGTCAGATGTAGCGTAGTTGTTCCACTTGTTGGCAGGGGTTGCAGTGAAGCCAGCAGCGTAGTTGCCTGTGGTAGTTGCGATGTCGACCATGAACTTCTCGCGGTTCAGCAGGATCGTGTTGGTCACACGCTCGGTCGCGTCCATCGCAGGCTGGAGAGGCTGGTCTGCGTTCTCGACCTCCTCGTCAGGCACGACGTCTTCGAGAGCGTGCTCTTCGGCGAAGTAGCCATCACGTGAGAGAGTCATCGGTGGGAGCTCGTTGGCCTCTGATCCGGGAGCCCGGATGTCATCAGTCACTCGACCCCATAGGTCGCGGTTGTAGACGTAGTAGCGATCGGACTGCTTCGCAACACCAACCTGTGGGAACAGCATGCTCGCCACGAACTGGTCAGGGTTGTCGAAGCCAACGGAGATGTCCGTCAGCATCGAGTCCAAGTGGAGCAACTGCGGATCGCCGTATGCCATCGGTACACCTCCTTTTTATGCCTTGGCCAACGTGAACACGTACGGCAGAAGCAGGACTGGGATCCAGTCGCCTGCGTTAGCAGCAGCCTTCAGAGCAACGCCCATCGCGAACTGCGTTGCCACACAAGTCTGCGCCCTACCGTTTGCCGAGGGAGCCACGAAGGCCATCCTGGTGATAGCAGCCGCAGCCTCGACCCAGGCCACACCGAGCACCTGGACTGCGGTTGCCTTACCTGCAGCGAATTCGGTGGCTGAGATGTCAACCTTCGCAACCCCGATCGCCTGGTCTGTCACTGCCGCAACGGCTGCTACCGCCTGATCACCTGACAGCTTCACGAAGCGAAGCTTGGTGATCGCAGTGGTCGCCTGATACGGAAGTTCCAGGACTCCAGTGTCTGCACCGGCCAACTATCTCACCCCCCTGCTTCGACTTCGATGCGCTGAGTTGCCTTCCTGTACGCCTCAGCAAGCTGAGGGTTCTGCTTGGCTGTCTCTCGAACTGCCTCTTCGAGAGACAACTTCGGGTCGTTCTTGCGAACAGCTGCAAGAGCGACGGTAAACTCTTCCTGCTCGTCACCAAGGACGAGAGGAGTCGACCCGAGTTCGGCCGACATGACGAGACCCACCTCGAGGAGCTCCCCGATGAAGTCGTCGAACTTCGTGCGCCCACTCGGGCTCAGAAGTCCTCGGACGTCACCGATCTTCTCATCGAGAGACGGCGGGATCCCTCCGAAGTCTCCTCCACGGTGCCACTCAGCCAACCTGCGGCCAAGCTGCTCCTTGGCAAGATCCTTTCGAGTCTCCTCCAGGATCTTGTACTCTTCGGGGAACTGCTTCTGAAGCTGCCGCATCCGCTGCCCCTCAGGCGGGCGAATGGACTTTGCCTTCTCGAGCAAGTCCTCCTTCGAGCTCTCCTTCGGCAAGCCGAAAGCGTCGGACAGTTCAGAGAACGTCACGACGTCCTCCCGCTCCTTGGGAGCAGGCGGATCACCAGGCTTCGGAGCAGGCTCCGTGAACTTCTTCGTCATCTCGTCCAGGATCTGCTCTTCGGTCGCGTCCTCCTTGAGACCGAGCCTTTCGGCGAGCTTCTTGAGAAACTCTTCCATGTATTCACCTCCCTACGATGGACAGAATCCGCCGGCCAGTGAGTTCGTCCATGAACTCGTCCGCCTTCACTGTAGCCGGCAGACAACTTGCGAAGCCCTTACGCTTGGCGATTGAAATGATCTTGGATCGAACGGCACCCTTGTTCTGCTTTGTCAATCCCAGAGCGTGGAATGCGGCCTTCACGTCCTCACACTTCTGGATGGGGAAGGACGTTCCTGCTCCGGCGAAATCGCTGCTCGGCATCTTCTTGCGAGCACTGACTGGGATGTCTCTGAACTCTCTGATACCGAGTTCGACAGGATCGATGTATTCCGGATTGCTCTCTTCCATGAGGGCGTGTGAGAAGAGCTCTACGTACATTGGCTTGAAGAAGTCACTAGTGTAATCAGGACTGATGTCACCATCGACAGTTAGACATGTACCTGAACCTGGTTGGAAGAAGGCACAGTTTGCACATCGATACATTGAGTCGCGTGCTTGTCTGTACTTTGCATCCTCTTGTGAGTACTTGCCATCAGGTTGATCAAAGGCGCCGTCGTCGAGTTCTGCAAAGTTGATTGGAGACAAACCCTTCATGAAGGGACGGTTTGTGAGTGCGGCTCCAAAGAGAACATCTTCGTAACACGTTCCCTGAGCATCGCACCAGTCGTCGTCGTACTCGATCGACATGTACTTCCACGCACCGTCCTCTACTTCCTTCAAGGCCTCGCCGGTCCATGATACCTGCCCCCACAGGCCGTCAGCTCGCTGGTCAAGACTGATTATCCAACCAGCAGCTTTGGTTCCCTTGGCCTGATCATGCTTGTGGGCGTAATCGATGTCCAGCATGATGCCTCGAATGTTCTTCCTGAAGTTCTTCACGAAGTTGCCGATTTTGTCCTTGGTCATATTGATCTGGCCAAAGACAGGATGGTCGAAGCTACCGTAGCGGACTAGATGAACCCAGGTCTTCTTGTCCTCTGCTAGTCCGATGTCAGCTAGGTCAATGACAAACCCGAGATGACCATCGGTCATCACTGCAGAGTTGCAAATCGCGTAAGCAGCCGAACGCCTCTTCTTCTCGTCCGGCCACTTAGTCTTGTTTTCAGACTTCGACATAAAGCCTGAAACACAAGACTCGACTTTAGGTGGCATCGTTCACCCCCTCATGCCTCCTTACGATCGCGCGTCCAACCTTGTGTGGTAGGAGTCGTCCTAGACCACACAGGAAGGTTGGTATAGGTTTCACCGTTGCCGTAAACGTCGCAGTTCACGTTCGTCCCTGCACCTACTGCTGTGATGCGTGCGGGGCGAAGTCGTCCAACAGTTGTGCGGACGACTACGTGACGATTTACCTTTCGGGCATCTAGTGGCATCTCTGTCTCCTAGTATAGCTGAAACGTCCCATCGAAAGCAAACGGGGTCATCTAGATGTCAGTAATTTCGAAGAACCCGTGCATGACTACGTCTCGCTTGTTGGCTTTGATCACGTCTAGGTGGAAGTAGTGGACTGCTGGAGCGGCAAGGTGGGCAGAGGAGCATTGGATAGTGACCTCCGAGTACTTGTCCCCTACCCCCATACCGTCGTCGCTGATAATGATTTGTCCAAGTGTCTTGGTGTAAAGGAACAACGCATTAGCGTCAGGGTCTGACAGTTTTTCCTTGACATAGAACTCGACATCAGGGTTACCGTCCAACAAGTAAGGATTAGTTCCGCCTCCGGGGATCTTCTTCTTTAGTCGAATAGTCAACAGCGGGTCACTATCCTCCTTCACGACTATGCGCGAACTCATCTCACCCCCCTTCTTCTGGCTCTATAGGTTGGTACACATCGTCACTGGATGTAGTCTCAAGAATGTCCACCACTGCCGTATAGGTATAGTCGTCCACGATCACCTCGAACGGACCCCAAGGCTGCGGTGGTAGTGGGGGTCCTGAAAGCACAACGAATGCTGATACATCGTGCGACCCCGAGGAGTAATCCTCGATGGTTGTCCGCGGCGGGAAGAGAGCCTCAACCGTTCCGAAGAACGTTGAGTACCCAGCAGTCACTAGACCCTCAATTGTCTCAAACTGAGTGAGGGTCGAGATGTCATCGACAACAACGTTGATCGACTCCGTAACGCTGATCTGGACAGTCGCAAAGATGTAAGCAACGTCCTGTATCGCCGCGACGCTGTAGTTTTCAATCGTCAGTACAGGCGGCTGGAAGGCTTCGACGGTCCCGTAGAAGACGCTGTAGTTAGCCGCTACGAGACCAACGATGCTCTCAAACTGCTGTACCGTAGCCTGGTCATCGACCGTGATGTTGATTGCGTCACTGACGTCGATAGAAACAGGTATCCCACTAAGGAATGAGGTGTCGATAACAACCTGGTTGCTGTAGTCCTCGACGGTAAGGCCTGCGTTCTCTAGAGGCTCGACTGACCCTTGGAATGTAGTGTAGTTCGCTCCCACCAGTTCTTCCACTGTAGCAGGAGGTGCCTGGCCCGCAAGGAACCATGCAACATCAAGTGAAGTGGTTGACAGATAGTCATCCCAAGTAGGGGCTACCTGAGCCTCTACGTCTCCTTGGAAGATACTGTAGCTTGCAGCGACAAGCCCTTCAATGGTTTCGAACTCGTCAACCTGTGAGGTGTCATCGACAGTGACACTGGCAGTGTCTGAAACATCAACGAGCCTGTCTGCAAAGACAAAGGCAGTTTCGACGTTGCCTTCATTTTCAACGGTCAGTCCTTCAGGTGACCAGAAATCAGTGAGATCTGGAGACTGACCGTAGTTTGGATCAGCAGCAACAAGCTCCTCGACTGAGGCAGTAGGAGCCTGACCTGCTAAGAACCAAGAGACATCGAGAGTTGTAGTAGGCTGATAGTCATCCCACGTTGGTACAGTAAGGGGTTCAACGTCACCCTGGAAGTCAGAGTAGTTGGCAGCAGTTAGGCCCTCGATGCCCTCGAACTTGTCGACGACAGAGGTATCAGTAACAGAGACATCAAGCGCATCCGAAACAGATACATTACGGTCAGCAACAATGAGCGAAGCAGGATCATGGACAACGGCGTAGTCGCTATCCCACGGAGGAGCTCGCGGCATATGTGAGCTCTGGTAGTCAGCGAGCTGCACAACGTCGTGTGCGGCGGTGATCTCCGGAGTGGTCGCATCCGAGGGTGGTAAGACCTGTGAGAAGACCCACGTCGTGTCGAGGACAGTCACAGTCAGCGACTGTGACTGCTCGGCGGTATCATCATACTGTGCCACGTACATCGTCACGTCGTTCGGCGACTGACCCATGGGCACGTGATTGGCTGCGGAGAGCACTTCAATCGTGGCCTCGGCGCTCAGGACGCCGACGTACTCCACCATCACCGCGTTGAACGCGACGTCGGGGGCTGCGTCCGTGCTGAAACCGAAGCGAATCTTGCACGCTTCGAGCGTGCTCTGGCTCCACCCGCCTGAGGGGGCCAAGGCGTTCGACTCTTTCCGGTAGGCGGCGTAGATGGTCGCTGAGACCGAGGGGTCGATCAGGCCGGTGGTCGCCAGCGTGGTCCCGGCCGAGTCCACCAGGCGCGTCTCGCCGTTGCAGGCCGTCGTGGCGTCTTCCGCCGCCATCAGGGCGCGGATGCCCGCGCCCCAGACCGCGCTCAGGCTGACCGGCAGCGCCGCGAGCGTGTACTCCAGGTACCCAGCGGCGGCGTTCGCCGTCTGCTGGACGTAGTCCTCGCCCGTTTGGTCCAGGTCCGGCGTCGTGCCGTCCCAAGCATCGTCGATCGCGGCGAGCAGCGCCGCGTTCGAGGTGCCGCCAGCTTGGTCGGTGAACGCGCCCGTGCTCGGGCTGTGAGTCCCGGTGGCGGCGACCAGCATCATGCCGCAGAAGTGATCGCCGAGAGGGTGGTCGGCCCCGGCGCAGATGACGTAGTCGGAGTAGAAGATGTCGTACGCGGCCGAAGCCGAACCGCTACCCATGCGGCATGTCGCGATGTTCGCCACGGTCACGGTACCGGTGGCCGTACCTTCGTCGACACCGTCAATCTGGAGGTTCAGCGTGCCCGACGTCGTCGAGATGTTGTAGCGCGCGTCGATGCGATGCCACTGTCCATCGGCGACGTCTGCACTGCCAACCACCGTAGTACCGCCGCTGATTCTAGCCTCGACGAAACCGTCCGTCCTCAGCGCGATCGTACCGTTGTTGGTGGAGCCGAATAGCGTCAGTACCATTTCCGCCGCGGGGTTAGTCGCGTCCGTGGTACGGAAGTAGAACGACACGCAGATGTCGTTCGTCAGGTTGTCGTAATCGAGCCGGGCCTCCACGGCCAGGGTCGCGCTCCGGGCCTGCTTGAACGACACGGCATGGTCCGCCGTCCGCACGGTACCCGTGTCGAACGTGATCTCGTTGCCGTTGTGCACCGGCGGAGTGGAGCTGTCCGTGACGGACGGGTACCAACCAGCCCCGTTGACCGCCTCGAGGACCCGGTGCTGGAACGAGTCGATCCGCTTGACAGTCGGCATTACATCTCACTCCGGATGATGGTCACGGAGTCGTACCTCCGATGATCTTAGGAGGACGCGGCAACACGGGCGGGTTATCCCTCCCAGGAGCCCACAGTCCTGGCTCTTGAGTTACCTCCTCAGCTTTGTAGATGACCTCCTTGAGATGACCTTGGCAGAAGGGAATAATGATCCAGCTGTGCAGTGGTAGCTTAGCAAGTAGCCTAGTGTACCAGTCGAGCTGTGGAGGGGTGTCGTCGATGAAGAGCTCTGCAGTTCCGTAGACCTTGTCTCCGCAGCCTTCAACGGCACAGCGCTTGAACGTCTTTACGCGAACGGTAGGCGAGGGGCCCTCACGGAACCCCTCGCCGTATCGCTTCTCGTTGAGTGTTGGACGCCTCATGCTGCTTTGCAAGCCTCGCACGTAACAGCATCCATGTCACCGGTGGTAGTGAGCCCGACTGGATCGTTGACAATCTGTCCGCACTTTGTCTTGTAAACAAAGCCCCCACCTGGGAAGTTGTCTGTCACCTCTATGTATTCGGGTGTCGCGTTCTGCAGATGCACCTCGACGTACTCCTCAGCTGCAGACGCCATGCCCTCTTCAGTGTCACCCATGGCTTATGCTTCCTCCCAGTACATGGTGCCGGCCCACGTCGAGGAATCCGCACCGATGTCCTTCTGGAGTGAAAGACGTCCTGTGGTGACTACGAAGGGTTCGGTGCCAGGTGGGAACCAGAGGATATAGGTGCCGACGATGTCGAACCCGAATGAACTGATCGTCACACCAGACGTCGGCTCGGCTGTGTAGGTCGAGGCTGCTACCGTGGTTGGTACTCCCGAGCTCAGGTCGAGCTGCAACTCCGTGTTCGTGATGTTGGTCTTGGCTTCGCTGCCCGTGGTTGTCCGGTTTAGAATCCACCGGACACCCTGGGCAGCAGTTGCTGCCGTGTTGCCGATGTGGACCCCACGCACCTTCGCACGAACTGTAGCAGCGATCAGGGTGATATGGGTCTTAGGTGCGGCTGCGCCGGCGGTTTTGTCAATCGCTGCGAATGCTGCTCCTGCCACTATTCACTCCTTTCATGGGATGCTAACTTATGGACTTGCACAGAGCACAAAGATGGTGATGGAGTTAGCTACTTGTGTTCTTGCGATGACCCTGTATCGCACAGGATTTCCTTCGCCCGGGAATGGGACCAGGTGCGCCGCTACTATACCATCAACCGCAGGGTCAAAGTTAGCACCTGGAAACTCGAACCCACCCGAGATAGGAACCTCTCCTGGCAGACAGTCGATGAAGAGTGAAGTATACCCGCTGGGATCGGTTGGAACGGAGTAGCTTCTTACCTGCAGATTAGTCGTCACAAAAGAACCTGTAGGTCCTGTAGCTCCTTGTGGTCCTTCTTGATTCCATTCGATCGCAGTCTCACTTGAACCACATGTTTGTCCAGCATCTGTGTCAATTACGCGAAGGGCGCCACGAACGTTTGGATTGCCTGACGTGAGATAGCACCCGTGAATCACTCCACTGCTGTCGGGGATAGAAGCAACCGCTATGCCAGCTGATGCTAGTATAGCACCTAAGACGACTCCAACGAGTAGCTTCTTCATCCTAGGCTCCTATGTTGATCGTGAGCGTCACCGTCAAGACCCAAGTCTGAGTCGACGGCTTCGTTCCTAGCGATTCAACCTTGCGGCTGAACATCGTAACTGCGGCCACGGCATTGAAGTAGCCCCACTCTTCCCATGCGAAGTTTGCCTCTCCAGGTGCGAAGACCGCTCTAGCCGTGATCACGTTCGTTGCACGTGAAGGGAAGGTTGCTTCCATAGGCCGGCGAAACGTCGAACCGCCTTGAAGGTCGGTCTGTCCAGGTGCGAAAGCACCAGCTCCGTTGCCAACTCCCAAGTGGGCGTTTGCGTTGTTGAACTCTGTGATTGCCTCGCCGTTGAAGTCAGTCGCGATGTGGTTTCGCCCTGCGTCAGTTAGAGGCATTGTCTACCCCTAGGATCTGTGTGTTGACTGCGAGCGAGGAGTCCATAGGTGGCGGGTTTAGAATGCGCTCGATGACCTCGCCGTTCTTGATGCGTAGGACCTCGATCGGCTTGTCACCTTCCTTGTACTCGCCTTTGTACTTCTCCAACAACACCTCCTCGTCGAAGCCGAGAGTCGAAATGTCTTCACGGTCTTTCACCCTCCACCTCCTTTACGCGTGCTCAAGCTTCAACGTCGCACGACAGGAAACAGCTGCCGGAGCATTGCATCGAATGACGAACCCCTCGGCCACTGCAGTGTCGGGAGTCTGGCCGAGAGAGAAGTCGTAGCTGAAGAGTCCCTTGTTTGGATCGAGTGCGAACGGTAAGGTTGATGTAACAACAGTAGGCTCAGCTATCCAGTTGAAGCCTGCTGTCCAGTCAGCCACAGTAACCCTACCATACAGTTGACGCTCTGCGCCACCTGTCGAGTTGGTACCCGGTGAGTTCGTAGCGAACGTGCAGTAGCAAAGTTCGACGAGGACGGGCTCAGCCGATGCTGTAACCCCATCGAAGTCGATCTCGAAGTATTGCAAGTCAAGACCTACGCCCGCTCCCGCCTTGGCTCCAAGAACGCTCTTGGCAACACCGGCGGAGAGTGCGACCTCACCTTCGGTCGAACATGCGTACCCAAGCTTGGTCATATCCCTCCCTCCTATGCTGCCCTAAAGAGCCCGGCAACGTTGATCTGTGCCGTCAGGTCTGTGCCGTCAGTAGTAACTGTGAAGTCGTGAAACGTCCATGGAATGATGTTCGCGTCAGTACCTCCAGTGGTATCATCATCGAAGCAGACAAGCAGCTTGCCAAGTGTGTTGTTCACACCACCGCCTGCGGAGGTCCAAAGCAGGTCAGGAATGTCAAGGTCTCGTCGGTTGTTTGTGTCATCGGGTGCTGGCAAAGCTGCAAGCTCGGCATCAGTGAGGGTCTTCCTAGTATAGTTTGTGAAAGTTGCCTGGTCATTTGCTGCTGCAAGGAGTGCCGACAGGTCATCGTGGTTATTCAGTACGTCATCAGCCTCAAGTCCCGTTGCGATAAGAAGTACAACAATGAAGGCAGAGTTCGCATGGTGGTTGGACTTGACAATGCTGTACCACTCAACACCGCGGCCTTTGGCGATGTTGAAGACCCCGTCAGCCACGCTTCACCTCCTCACGCCTTCCCGTGTTCCTCTCCTGAGCCATCCCGATGCCAACGATGGTCCCCTCTCGGACCTCGTCATGATCGTGAGGCTCCTCCCAACCCTCATGGCGATGGCTGTACTGACCGTTCTCCATCGAGTGGTTGTGATACTCCATCGTCATTCCTTCGGCCCTCCTGTTCTACTGCCCTGACGAGAACCGTCCACGTTACCGTTCTGCTGCTGGACAATCTCGCCGGGGGCGGGCTTCTCTTCCTCTTCCACAAGTGGCCTTCCTTTCGTTATCCTTGCTTCGACGTCACGTTCTGTAACGTCATCGCCACCTAGTGGGAGGTCCATCTGGTCACGGGTCCACTGTTCGAGGTCCGGAGTAGGTGTGAGGATCCCAGGCTCCGCGAGGTTCCGCATCGCTACACTGAATGCCCTCCAGTCAGCAGCCTCACCGATACGTCGGACTCGAAGCTCTGGATATGACAAGATCTTCGATCCGTAGTTGTACCTGACGAGGTCTGGGATCGCGTCCTTGTTGATGTTCATCCGTACAATGTCAGAGACATAGCGCAGGGCCTTCATGAAGATCTCCATCTGAGAGCTACCTAGCGCCCGAGACCCTGAAGTGGTGCTTCCGAGGTTCATGAACTGCCCAAGAACGTTACGGGCAATCATGAGGTCGTGGTGCTCTGCGGACTTGAGGACGTCCACAACTCCGGTGTTCATCGCGATGAACTCAACGTCCCAACCCGGAGGCAGCGTAACGTACGCCTTCTCGTTCGTCCTTAGGTTGCGCCCAAGTTCATTGGCAAACGTCTTGTCCTCGTTTGTGAAGCCTGGAGGTAACTTGATCTTTGGGATACCGATGCCGTGGCGTTCCTTCTGAATCGCATCGACCTTGTACAGGTTCTCCTTGTAGTACCAGTGTTTGTAGGCACTACGAAGGATCGAGGTACCCTGTGGGTCTCCTCCCTCCTTGTCAAGAGTGAAGATCATCAGCTTCGGCGCTGGGATGTCTACCTGTGAAGAGAAGTTCGTTTGGCCATCGACGCGGTTGAAGACGATGTGGTTCACAGTACCGTTGCTATTGAACTCGAAGCGATCAACGTGCACAGGGTGTCGAGGTGCGAAGGCCTCCCATCGGACTACTTCCTTCTCACGTGGACGTTGCTTCTGAGCATTCTTCCACGTGTCCATGACGAAGACCTTCTCGAATGCGTAGTACCCGTAGTCAAGCATGAGAAGGCATTCCCAAAGGAACTCGATGAAGGGCGTCCGCATGTGATTCAAGGCCCACCAAGCGAAGTCCGCGATCTCACGGTCCTGATCAGACGCAGATGCTGGCTGCATGTACCACTGTGCACTGATGATTGGTGTCTTCACCAGGCGCAGCGTGGCACGAATCTGAGCATCAGACCTACGCATTTGGTCATAGGTCTTGATACCGCGGATGCCTCGGAGCTCTGGGTTGTACTCGATGATGCCAAAGCTACCGTATGAGGTCATACCGGTAGCCCCGAGCTCTCTCAGGTTAGGCTTCTCTGCAAGCTCAGCAGTGTCTCTAGCATCTTCTATGGTCATGCGGGCTGCTGAGCCTCTGAACCAATCCCTAATTGCCATATCACCACCTCGGGATATCGTCTAGGCGGAATGCAGAATCGTCAGCCCTCGAGAAGACACCCTCACCACGACTGAAGATGCCTACTGGATCGGGCTCACGCCCGATTGCTTCGTCAGAAGTAGGCCCACCAAGGTCTCTTGACTCCATTACGTCTGAGAGGTGGTAGCGGGCCCCAAGTTCGAACAAGTGCATGATGCCATAGCGGATCGCATCCATGCAGTGGTCGTTCAGCTTCTTTGGCTCTTCCTTCTTGTTCTCTATCGCGGTTCTGGCAAGCTGCTTGGTCCGGTAGTTCTGGAACTCGAAGATGGTATTGTCACAATTGCGGTCCACGTACAGGTGTGTCTTCTGCTCACCTAGGTCGTTCAACTGCACTGCAAGGAAGTCCTTGACCTTCTTGATCCCAGTCAGCCAGTCCTTCTTGGCTTCAGGGTCACTGTAGGTAGGAGCAACCAGTCGACTCATTGTCGCAGTAGCCTTCGGGTCAGCCGAATCACCGAACCCGCAGACGATCGAGTACCCTTCAGGCTGTGGGCGTGCGTTCATGATCGCAGCATGGTCGCTGTCGATCTTCCCCGAGTCGTAGTACTCCCTCCAGATGTAGACCTCGTCTGAAGGCGAGATCTGTGCATCTAGAGCCACGAACGGGTTCTCGAATCCGTAGTCAAAGAACAGGTAGTTAGGCCACTCTGGGTTATACTGGTACTTGTCGACGATGTGGACCTCATCAGCCCACTCGGTGTAAATCTGCCCCACGAAGGATCGAAAACTAGCTCCGATCTCCTGCCAGAAGAAAGGATCGTCCGGTGTTCGTAGCTGTCTTTGGATCTCTGGGTCATCGAATCCCTCCGGGTACACGTACGGATTCTCCCAAGCTGGGAAGTTCCAAGACTCCCAGTCCGGGTAAGCGGGGTCCTGTCCCCACTTGTAGATGTCGTAGAACCAGTTGAAGCCTTCCGGGGTACTTGGGAAGATCGCCCAGCCATGTTGGTCTGCGAGGGCAGGCGTAATGTACTTGTCCCAGACCGTAGGCGATTGTTTTGCTGCCTCGGAAACAATGACACCAGCCAACCCCTCACCAACCAGAGTATCTGGGTGCTGCGCACTCTTGACATCTACCCGAGTACCCCATGGCATCTCGATGTACATGTCACCAGTGCGAACGTTGTACGCCTTCCTCTTGATGTTGTGCCCCATCTTCAGGTTGATGATGATGTCTTCCCACAAGTACCTGAACTCCTTCTCTCCCAGTTCATAGGTCGGCCCGACGATCCAGTACCGATTTCCCCTTAGGGACAAATCGAGCATGTCTGGGAGCAACTCAGCTGCAGCCATACGGGATTTCCCGAACCGACGTCCGCACGAGGGTACCTTGAATCGTGCAGGGCTATCGTGGAACAGCTTCTGCTTCACGTGGGGCAGGTATTTGATCTTCTCCCACAGAGCCTGGGTGTCAATCATTAGTTCCACCACTTGATGAGCCAGAAGAAGACCCTCACTACCCGACCTCGGAAGTTGTCAGCAGCGCCTAGGTGTTCATACTTCAGTCCATCAGGACAAATGGGTACCTGGGTTAGGCTCGTACTGTAGGTTGTATGGGTGTTTACGTTTACCTGCATCATAGTAGCTCCACGAGGTTACGTCCATCGAGTAGTGTCACGTTGCAAAGTGCCCTTCCGAAACTGTCCAGCTTAGTCGACTCGACCCATACTATGGTACCGGGTGGAATCAAGGTACCCAGCAGGATCTTGGCGTCTTCGTACCCCTGCTCCCCCCTCTCGGGGGCATCAACTCCGAGTAGTCGAATGCGGCTAGGAGCACCTGTGACCTCTCTTTGCCAGACACCCCATCCAAGATCGAGGTCAGCAGCAAACGTGTCACCATCGACAACACGTAGCACTGTCGCCTGTACGGTCCAAGTCGTCATGCGGTCCGGAAGACACCGACGGTTAGGGAGGTCACACCGCTGTACGTCCATTCTATCAACCCGTTTGCAGGGTTGGTGAATCGTGTGGGGTCGAGCATGAATGCCCTATCGGCAGCGTTTGGAATCGAGAAGCTGATGTCAGGGTTGAATGACAGAGCCTGTGCTGGCGAGATACTGGTTGGGTCATTGACTGTGACAACCCAAGTGCTGCCCGAGGCGTTCTTGAAGTAGAGCATGCATCGGAAGCCTGCTGGTGCGAAGGCGTCTCCCCCTCCAGCTGCTGCTGCAAACGTAGGAGTGAGGAGAGCAAAGTCAACTACCTGAACCGAGAGAGTTGCCACTTACACTCCCTTCACGAACCTACCGGTGTTCTGTCATCGTCCCATCGAAACTGAGCCTCGCTACCGTCTGCGTTGTAGACCCTGAGTGGGAAGTGGGTCTTACACCCTGCGCAGTACGTTCCACCGTAGAACTTTGGGTTCCTGGCGTAGGTTTCAGCGATCTCTCGACCCATCGTCGTGACAGTACCGCACTTGACGTGAACGTAGCTACGCCGAACAGGACGTGCAAACCCCTTCCCGCGCTCCTCTTCAGACAGGACGAGGTAGCACTTTTGCATCCCGCTCTCTTCGATGACTACGAGGCACGGGTCGTTGGGATCAGTAGTGGTACCCACTACTCACTCACCTGCGGCCTTGTCCTTCGTCTGGATGTCGCCGAGGAGTTCCTTCCAGGGATCGCTGAGCCCACTCTGGCCCACGGGCTTGCCAAGGTTCCACTCCAGAACGTACTTAGAGGATTCCATCCTCACACGTTCGGTCGAACCGTTCTCGGCCAGCTGGACTAGCTGCTGAGCGGCGGAAACAAGTCCATCTTTCAGGATCTGCTTGGCCGCTTCCTCAGGCGACTCAGAGGGTTTGTACCCATGAAGGGCTTCGTACACTTCGTCGTCAGATGGGATGTTGCTACTCTGTGCGAACTTTTGGTAGTCGTTGATCTGGCCATTACTACTGTCAGCGTTTGCTTCGGGTGGGGTTGTGTCCGACTGTTTTGGCTCCTGTTCCTCTGCGCTCGGCACTTCCTCACCTCCTCACGGCATGCTTCACTCGTATCTTTCCTACCTAGTATAGCTGGAACGCTCCTTGCAAGGCAAGCTATGTCTCGTGGGTGTTTTCTCTAATCCCTCGGGTTACCCGTGAATTTCTCTAGGATCACGCTTCTGTTTCAGGTACCCGGGTAGCGATAGTAGGGGCAGAACCGTTTGTGTAGGGGTACCATTGAGGGGCGCCGTGGCTAGAAAGTGTTGTTGATTTCGATTTCATGTATTATGAAGTTGTTGAAGAAAGAAGAACCAAGAGGAAAGGAGGTGACTACCATGAAGACGATCAGCATCTACCGTCTCGCCAAGACAGCAGGTGTGCAGCCGCAGAGCCTCTACACACAGGCGAAGCTGGGGAACCTGAAGGCCCAGAAGACCACGTGTGACCACTGCGGGCACACAGCGTGGACTGTTACGGAGACCGTCGCCCAGGAGTACCTGACCAAGCGTCAGGAGCGACTGGCGAAGAAGGACTCCTAGTCCAACCGTCAGGGTGAGGGTTCGGAAACGGACCCCCGCCCCGACGAGTGGAAGGAGGTGAACAAGATGACGAACAGGACCAAGCGGGCCGCCGGGGCCCTGGCCGTGGCAACCATTCTAGGGGGCTTCGGGGCAGGACGGGCAACAGCTGGTGGTGACGGACGGTCAGTCCGCTACACGACCCCTGGTGATCGATACCCGGTGATCGTGGTGGAGGGACGCCGGTGTCTCCTAGCCGAGGACAGCATCCGCCTACGGGTGGTGGACTACGACCCAGGGCTGGTGGTCTACCGGTGCATCGTGCCGTAGCACCTGAAGAAGGGAAGCCGGTCCGAAAGGGCCGGCTTCCCTTATGCTTTGTGGACAATACCGGGAACACAACTTTGGAGCCCCGGAGTAATTCGGCTACATCCTGGGAACACAACTTTTGCCTATGACCCTAATTCGGCCCGGGGGGCCGGCGCGGGCGGTGGGCTACCCTTCTTCCACAGGGGCCGGGGGTGATGGCGGCCCCATCTTACCGGCGTTCTCTATTAGGGTCGTCCAGGCCTCTGAGACTTGGTACTCCTCGTCCTCTTCGGTCACGTCTTGAGAAGGGGTGTCCCCGGGTCCTAGACTCCGGACGTCTGCAAGACATGAGGAGCACCTGTAGCCTTGCAGTTCGTGGACCCAAGCAACTGCCCGGTTGCGGAGGCACTTACTACAGGTCCCTCCTTCAAGGCCTGCTCCGAGTGTCTTGGGGACCCCCAAGACTGCCATCATAATCTTCCGCGGGTTGGGCATCCCGCCTCCTCTCCTCTGACTACTTCTATTATAACTGGTCCCGAGGTAAAAGTCACGATCGGTCAATCGATTGGTAGGTCCATTTTAGATTGTGGCTTATACTACTCGAAGGATAATAAGGATAATACAAAGATACAACTCCCTTAGTATTTGTATATAAGTAATATACTATATATAACTATTCCTAAAGAATCATAACTATAGGAAAAGGTGAATAGAGCGTGCCGCATGTCCACTTGCCGTGAATGCAACTTCCAAGGTTCTCGTGCTTACGTTGAGGCTAGCTACTATGTGCTCCTCAGGATAAAACTCTTTTCGGAGGATACCAAAGGAACCCCTAGGGATGCTGATTGTCAACCGGACTTGGGGATGCTATAAGATAGTGGTAGATGGGAGCAGGCTACCAAACCGAGCTCCCAATCTACGAAACAGGAAAGGAGGTGAATACCAAATGAAGCGAGCCGAGTACGAGCACACAGGGTTCGGTAAGTGGAAGTGGGTAGACCACAGGCTGTGTGACCGTTGCGGACGTGAGATCCTGTTCCCTTGGGAGGGACACTCCGCGAACGGCGTCGCCTCAACTGAGGCGCGTCTGTTCGGGGTCTATGAGGACCTCGACAGCGGTTGCTACACAGCAGTCTACCACGGACAGGACGCAACCAGAAGCGAGCCGCTTCTGCACTTCGTCGGAAACCTGAGGCCGACAGGTGTGAACGCACTAGCAGCATCGAAGCGAAACCAGCTACAAGGGATCGTGTAGAGGGAAGGTGAACAGGGTGAGGCTCAGGAAGGCCGATAGGAAGTTCATCAAGGAGGCCCTAGAGTGGTGCCTTCAGAACTCCGTCGACGACGAGGAGTTCATGCACCTGAACGAAGAGGAGAAGGTACAGTTCGCAAGGGACATTGTCACTTACGAACGGCTCATCAGGAAGTTCGACCGCTAGGCAATGGAGGCGAATAACCGGAGGCAACACATGAGACCCGCAGACGAAGAGACGTGGGAACAAGAGTACTGGGACGAGTACCTCAACGAGTTCGGACCTGAAGCCTACGTTGAGGCCCGCTTCGGAACAGAACCACTTCAGAACATGGAACGCAGCAAGGGAGGTGAGGTGGATGGGGCTCAAGGGCAAGACCTCGCAGCAGCGTGACAGGATTCGAGCACGCCGGATCCGCAAGCTCCAGCGGCTAGCTCGGAAGCGGAACAGGTCATAGGGAATACTCTGTAGGGTAACACAAGCGGATGGGGACGATAGACGGTGAGGGCAGGCAAGCCTCACCACAGTGCAACTCGTACTGGTAGCGTTCCGTCCCATTCGGTGAACATAGAAGGAGGCTACGACGGTGCTGTGACTTGAGCGTCCTGCCTGACAAGAGACCACGTCCGGGCTAGGCGCTGAAGTACACAGACGAAGGGCGATTGAACCTAAGGAGGTGACACAATGGACGGGCAGAAGGATTACGGTACGGCGTGGCTGTTGACAGGCCTCGTGATCGGTGCCATCCTAGGGGGCTTCCTAGTCTACCTCTGGGCACTGGCCAACCCCGCGAGCCTGACGTAAGGGGAGGAGTAACACATGCCAGACAAGAAGGTCTACCCGGAGACGAGTGACCTCGAAGAGAAGCTAGCGTCGATCCTCAAGGACTCGACGCTCAAGCAGTGGAACATGTTCACTGTGGCAGCGAAGATGTCCGAGTACATCGGGGAGTACGAGCACGGGTCGGTCGACATCGAGGACCTGTTCAAGGAGGTCCCACTTCACCACCGTGCCTACATGCTGCGTGCAACATCAGCGGTGCTGGTCGACTTCTTCGAAACGCTGGTGCATGGAGAGGAGGTGTAGTTGTGACCACTACGGTGTTCCACATGACGGTCAAGGAGCCAGGTGCTCCTAAGAGCAAGACGAGGAAGTTCCGCTACACCGACCTCATCGTCCTGTTCGAGAAGGAGCACGAGGCACACCGTGCTGGGTTCGAGACCAAGGTCGACACCGTCCGTAGTAGGTAGTGGGTTGCGTACGAGGGCTCAGTTCGGACCTGGAGTGAGCCCTCACCGGAGTCCACTAGAGGAGGTGTGTTATGGACTATGTTGGCAACGACGCGAACCGCACACAGCGGCGTGTCAGGGTCACGAAGACGAAGGTGACCAAGAAGGGTCGTACGGATGAGATACTCCCACTCGATCCTCGGGAGGGCGTGTTCCGTGACGACGAGATCGCCCGCGCGAAGGGGAAGTGATAGAATCGAATTTCCACGAGGACACGGCTTGCTTATTCCGAGTGGGCTGTGTTAGAATTAGATAAGGCGATGAGCCTAGAAAGGACACCCCATGGCCAATGGTGGACCTTGCGGATCACCCCAAGGCGAAGACCTCGTACAACAGGTTGCCCACGAGCTCGGTATCACAGACGAGGACAACTGGGATCTGATGGACGAACTTCGTGAGGCAGTCGAGAAGGATGGGCCTCAAGGCGACGAAGCCTATGACCAACGTGGCTTCGGCATGAACGCACTCGAGGAGTTTGGCCCTAACGGACCAGACGGAGAACCTGATGACCCGAGGGCGTACGAATAGGGAACTAGCCGATTGGGTGTTGGCACTTGACATCCGGAGACGGACACAAGACCGACGCCCTGTGGGCTAGCAAAGGCAACACGCCCGCGGCTGACCTCTGAAAGGGGGTGACAGGAATGGCATACGGAACGTGTAGGGTGTGCGGGTCGAAGTTCTACTTCGACGCTGTGCGCGCAGACCAGAAAGGTCGACGGCCTCAAGTCTGCCCAAGCGGCCACCCTCTTCTGAACATCATCCGTGCCCGGCAAGGTCCACAGGCCTTCTTCGAGTGCCCTAGAGGACACGTTGCACGTCCCTTGCTCTATGCTCCTGTCACGCCTGAGGCGAACATCGTTGTCTGCACAGGTAAGACGAAGAAGGGCAAGGCTTGCGGCGAGATGTTCCTCGTCTTCGAACGTCGTGCCTCGAAGGGGGTGCTGACACGTGGACAAGCCAAAGTGTCCTGACCACCCTAAGGCAGGGACAGTTTCTGCTCGCAAGGCGGGAACGTCGGTAGAACGCTGGCACTGCATAACGTGCTGGAGAGATCTAGGCTTCGCTGGGTACAACGACGGCTCTTACGAAACTGTCGTAGTGGACGAAAGGAACGTCGAGGGACAATGATTGTCAACCGTACTACGGCCTGCTATATAATCGTGGTAAGTCAAGAGAGGAGGACTGGTTGACACGAACAGTCATAAGGGTCGAACGGCTTCCTGAGGGACCGCCTGCTCTCGACGTCGAGTACCTGAAGTGGATTCGACGTAGGGTCGCTGGGGGTAGCATCTCAGAAGCTGCTGCCCTAGCAGGTATCAGAGCACGTGCACCACACCTTACGCTGAAGCAGGCGAAGGTCAAGCTAGGGTAGGTGCTTGAACGTCTCGCACGAGTGGTTCTAGTAGCCGGGATTAGAATAGGCAGTGACGATCTGACAGACGTTATTGCCCGGCTCACGTGTCACTCCTACACTCGTGCGAGGCCTTGAGGCACAAGCCTCGCTGAGAGGGATGGAAGGAGGTGCAAAGCCGAAATGGCCGACACGAGTCTCGGTACGTACACGTTCGAGAAGGAGACACCGGGCACGCGACGTTATCAGTCGAAGTCGGAGAGCGGACGGAAGGAGACGATCTACATTCCGAAAGCCACCGCCGAGAAGATGTCACCGCCGAACCCGGAGTCATTCGAACTGATCGCCCGCACGTAACAACAAGGCGGCAGCAAGGGAGGCACGAGGCCCATGACAGCCTTACGGCTGACAGACAAGATCATAACGTCCGAGCTTGGTCCGACTCGGAGGCCTCCCGCAAACAGAACGTCTCTGCTCCTGAGGGTGGAGACAGCCACGGATCGACCGAACCGATTCTTGTGGGAAGCGGTGTAGGAGATCCAATGTGGCCAATTACTAAGGACGGCTATGAAGCAACACGCAGTAGATGGCACAGGGAGGGTCTCGCCGTCCAGGTCTTCTCAGGACCCTGTGCCATCACTGCTTCGCCCCTTCGCGGGTGACGGTCAGAGCCTTGCTCTTCAGGTCAGGGCTCCGGCCGTGGTCTACGAAAGGGGGAACATAGTGCCAGAAGGTGTCTGGAAGCGTAGGTGGGAACGGCTGAGGGAAGCAGGTCTCACCTTCGAACAGGCCCAGATCGTGTACCGAGTCCTTGACGAGACACGTGCGTTCGGCTATCAGTGGACGGCCGATACTGCATACAAGGACTTGGAGGAGGCATATGGGGAGGTGAAGGTTGGTAACAAAGAAGGCCAGTGACACGCGGAGGCGTCTGAACAAGTTGGTCGTCGGTAAGTCGACGTCCTTCAAGACAGATTACGCGTACGAAATCGCAGCGATTCGTGCACGTGTGTTCTCCACCGCTAAGTCGATGGGGATCACAGTCCAGACCGAAAAGAAGGGCAAGCGAGGCGGCAACGGCTTCATCCTCCAAGTCACACGAGTGGCTTAGGAGGGTTCAACGTCCGGCATATCGACGAAGCGATTTCTCCTGGCCATGGGGTCCGCTCCGGTGTGCCGGGCCTTGAGCCCTTCGAACGTACCAGGAACGGGCTTTGAAAGGAGGTGGTCATGCGGGCCTACAGCGTCTAAAGGGCCCTGTGCCCAGCGTCGTACACGGTCAGCGTCCATTGGGGACTAAACGGATACTGTGGTTGGTTCCGCAGTCAAGCTGATACCAATCCGTATATACCGTGTGCGGCGCTGGGGACAGTAGCCAAACGAGCTAACGCCCTATATAACAGGACTAAGAGGAGTCAAATGGATAGACCAGGTGTATCAGCAGGGACAGGTAGTCCAGCACTGCGTTGCGTCTTCGAAGAGTACAGAGGCATACAGCAGTCCTTGAAGGAGGAGCTGCCTCTCTACAGGCCGTGCGGACGACCTGGAGTAGGGATGTTTGAACAGAAGCCTTACTGCGACGAGCACATAGAGGCAGTGGCCCAGGAAAGGAGAACACAATCAGCACGCAAAGCAAACGACCAAGCCTCACAGGCCGACTGAACGAGCAACCGATGCTGACCAACGTCAGGAAACTTGCACGACTGATCCTGACTAATGAGCAGCCAGAGTCGGTTCAGTACGAGGACTACATCTCGGGACGACGGTACGTGATCCATCTTACTAACAACCATCGTCTCGAGTTGTTCGTCCCCTTCGAAGTGAACTGATACGCTCCCAAAGGAGTTGAAAAAAGATTCCAGGAACGGGCTTGCTTTCGCCAGTTGGGGTGTCATATAATTGGGTGAGAGCAAGAGAGATACCATGACATCGACACCTACGGAGAGGAGGTGACACACATGGCGCGCAGCAACGGCGAGAACCAGGAGCCCGAAAGCAACATCGTGACTCCGGTCGCCCTCTCGAAGGAGCTGGGTATCCGTCCGCAGATCATCTTCGGGTGGACCCGCGGTGGCAAGCTGCCCGTGCACTTCTGCGTTTGCGGGCACCAGTACCTGCAGCGGGACGAGGTCGCAACGTTCCTCGCGGAGCGGGAGGCCAAGCAGGCGGAGAAGGAAGCCAAGGTCGCAGCCGAGCTCGAGGCGAGCGAGGCAGAGACGGCGGCAGCCTAACTTCAACTGAAGGGCTTGGGACACAGAGAAGGTTCCAAGCCCTTTGGTGGAGGCTAGGAGAAGCCCCTGGAAGGACGGTCGTATGGTATTACGGCGTGGCCCACAGATCCCTTTTCGAAAGCCACAAACGTCCCTCACACTCAGGGGCTTCTCGTAGTCTCTACAGGAGGTAACGTGGAACAAGTGCAGACACGTAGCGACGGAGGTGAACTCAAGTACTTCGACAGCCTGAAGGAGGCATTCGAGTACGCTGAGAAGCACCATGACGTCTGGAAGATCAGCTTCAACTTCGGCAACGAGCGTGTTCGTCTTGTTCGTGACGAAGAGTACCCTAGCCAGTTCGTGTACGTGCCCATCATCTCCTAGAGAGGGCAGATGGCTGAAGCATATGGATTCACCGGTACCCGAAAGGGTATGACGGGCGCGCAGCGCAGAGCTGTCCGCGCGATGCTTCAGGCTGCTTCCGAACTACATCACGGCTGCTGCACAGGCTCAGACCATGATGCCCACCTTGCAGCACAGCTCGAGAACGCCCACCGGGCTGCTCTCACTAGACTCAACGAGTCGCTGTCTCCGATTGCTATCTGGGCGCATCCGCCTAAGGACACACGTTACCGGGCAGCATGCGAGGGTGCTCACACTTACTTCCAACCCAAGCCGTACTTGGAACGGAACGCCGACATCGTCGACTACCTTCCCGCTTGGGGCAAGATGATCGCCACGCCGCGGCAGGCACCTGACAAAGAACCACAGGGGTGGTTACGCGGCGAAGGGACTTGGTGGACAGTCCGTTACGCACTCAATGCCAATCGGGTCGTCAACATCGTCTGGCCCGACGGGACACTCGAGGTGAGGAAGCCATGAGTGCGCACAACTTCGAAGGCCGTCTGAGGACGTTCGTTTCTACGTGGGACCTAGGTGATGAGTGGATGACGGACGAGATCGTAGACCGAGTTGGCTTAGGTAAGTCCCTCAACAGCGACCGTATGCACACTCGAACGAATCTTATGCTCCTGGAATCAGAGGGGACAATCGAACGTCACCAGACAGGTAGGTTCGCTTTTTGGAGGAAGCCATGAAGCCGGGCGAGGAAGAATGCACAGACCCCACGGGGCGAGAGCTGGTGTCGATTGACCTCGACATCAAGCCCATTCCAAGGCACGACCTTGCTCTCATAGTCACGGGCATGTGCACACGTTGCGGCGGAGTGGACGAAGAACGCATACACGAGTACATGCAGAACGTTCCCAAGCCATTCAGGAAGGGAGGTGAACATGGAGGTTGACATCAGTGGTCTAGACAAGGTCAAGGTGCTGCAGACTCTGTACAATGCCAAGGTGCCGATGGGGATGGGTATGCTCCACTACGACCCAGAACCATTGTCGGATGACGAGGCGAAGAGGGTCATCGAGTACCACACCTTCCTAGCGGACGATAGTGGCCCTGAGACGTGCTACTTCGACTACGTTGCGGGGCGTCCTCTGAAGGTGGACATCGCCGGAGACACCGTCAGCATGAGGCTGTACGATCGTGAGGGTGGCGAGGGCATGGGCGACTTTGTCATTCACATCCTAAGGATCTTCGACGATCCGTATCACCCGATCATCCAGGAGGTCCACAAGACGGGGATGGTCTCTGCCATCGGGTACGCTCGTTTCCTGGTCGGAGAAGACAGCCCGAAGGCTGACGAGGTCATCAAGCACGCTGACGGTTCAGAGATGCTCATCAAGTCTCTGGATGGCCATCTCCTAGGGAACAAGGAGTTGGGCGAAGCCATCAAGCGAGCCGAAAGGACCCTGAAATAGTATTGAAGACCCTGCACAGGCAGTTCGCCCTCCGTGGAGAACCTGCGCCACCATAGTGGAGAACCGCAGCCACGTCTAAGAGGGTTCAGTGCGTGCCAGGTAGGTTGAAGGCCTACAGTCTGTGCAGGGCCTTGAGTACTAGGAGTTGAGATTGCCAAGTGGGCTGGGTTATAATTGAAGGGGAAGGAGGTGATTACATGGGGATGCACGAACACAAGTCCAAGAAGGGTGTTTGGGCGCACGAGGACCACATGGTCCCGTCGATGTTAGGTGGTCATGGACACGGACCGGCAAAGTACGTGGGACCGGTCGAAGAGGAGGCGAGGGCTTTGGTGATCGACGAGATCGTTGCCGAAGAGGCTGCCTCGCAGGAGTCGCTTTTGATCCTCACCGTGAAGTGCAAGGACGACGTCGACGTCAGTGACCTCGCGTACATGCTCTTTGGTCCGTACAGTGACGCGAAGGAGTTCGGCGAGGAGGTCACGAAGAGGGAGTTCACTCTGACACGAGTGAACAGTCAGGAGGGGTAAATGGAACTCGGTGTCTGTGAGATACACGGAGGCGAGCCCGTCATAGTGGAGCATATCTCGTTCTGTGGCGAGAGCGTCGACGTCTGCTTCTCTTGCCTAGATGAACAAACTGGCACTAAGAGCAGAGCCGAGTTCCAGGACATACAAGACGACAGGTACTACACCTACAAGACGAAGCTGCTGGAGGCGGCAGGTAAGTAGTACCCCGAACGTCCTGCACAGGTGCCATGCCTAGGCAGTCATGGTGTAAATAACCTGCCTCCCGCTGAGATAGGCGGAACTAAAGAGTGGCCTGTGTAGGGCCTTGGGGGTACTATGAACAGAGTCTACTTAGGAGTGTGGATACTAGGAGTCCTCCTATTCTGGGAGGCGATGCACAACTACGGCCAGGAGATGAAGAAGCAACTGGCCGGTGCGCAGAAGCAATTAGCCAAGTCGATAGAGGACCTAGGTAAGGCAGTGCACCAGTTCCTCGATGTGACTACAACACTGGGGGTCACGATGGAGCAGGCAGCACGACAGTTCCGAGCATACAGTCAGAGTTGGCACTTCCACGTAGGAGCGTTTGACGTCAGCGACGAGGCAATTGAACTGCTAGTAGGCGGGCTTGAACTGGATGTGTACCCGCACCAAGATCAGTACGCAGAGTTCCCAGTGCACCTCAACCTGTGTTGGAGGTGCGAGAACCTTCTGACAGAGGACGAAATGGAGTTCGGCCTTTGTAAGAACTGCAGACAGGATCTGGAGGACCTATGAGAGAGATGAAGATCCGAGATCAGAACTACCCGAGCTGGCGTCTTGAACTCAAGGACAACGGCTCAGTCACATGGATAGGCGTTGAGAGGGGACCTCTCAGTCTGCACTTCGAGAACGCACGGTACCTGGTCCTCAAGGAAGCAGGGCACCAGTGGTACCTGAACCAGTACAACAAGACACAGTACGAGCCGGCCAAGTTCATCGTGTTCAAGAAGTGGGCCGTCGACGTCCCCTACAAGGGAGAGCCTTCGGTACAATTCGAACTCCAACAGACGTTGGAGTTCTACGTCAAGCCAGACCTATCTTACCTGAAGACATGAACGAAGATCCGCTAGTGCCGTCGAGGGGTTGCTTCTTCGGATTCCTCTTTAGTGCAGTCATAGTTGCGGGACTCGTTCTAGTGGCTCTGGTACTAGCATTCATCCTAGAGTGAGGGAGTGACGATGGACTGGACAACGATGATACGGTTCGATCGATGGCGTCCTTCAGAGCTCCTAGTCGCACTACGGTACGTCTTCAAGGCGTACAGGATGAGGTCGGAGATGACGATGTCGATCTGGGAGATGCACCCTAACAAGAGGAGGTGACATGCCGAAGAGTAAGACACATGCGAAGCGCCGAGCAAAGCAGAAGGGCGTTCAGCATGATCACAGTCGCTACGTCCCAGGATGTATGCGCTGCGAGTTGAGTAAGGCAGAAGTGAAACAAATCAATGACGGAGCCAAGAGGGTTCAGGCGGAGGAGCCCAAGGAGAGTTACACGATTGACGACATCTCCGGACGAGCTTGAGGAAGAACTGGAAGAGCTGATGGCAGACCTACCGAACGAACCGGAAGAGATCGAGGCAGAGCTCAAGCTCCACATGCAGTTGTATGAGGCCTTGAAAGACAGCTGGCGTAAGAAGGACCGGCTTCAAGCCCAGTACCACCTCGGACACGTTGCCGGTATCATAAAGACGATGGTCGCGCTAGGGCACACGGACTGGCTGAACCAAGTCGTGGACGAGTTGCAGGCTGAGTCCGATGAGAAGTGGTTTCAGACAGAAGGTGGCATGGCGATGACTGCTGGGGACGAGTGGATGGGCCGACAAGTCTACCGCATGTCTCGTGGTCGCGAACCGTATCCAGGACAGGGGTGACAGCTTGATCGATATGCATAAGCACCCCGCATTGGGGATCGTCATCGCCTGGCTCGAGAGCCGGGAGGATGATGTGGATGAGCTCCTCGGCATTCATGCGGCCCAGGGACCGGACGAGGAAGACAAGTTCGACGTCTACGAAATGGAGGCGGCTGCTCGAGACCTAGTCAACTTCGCTTCATGGCTAGCTCTGCAAGCCTACTCAGAGGGTCATCCTGACAGCATTGCACATGAAGAGAATCCCGAGCACGTAGCCCACACGATCGGGATCATCAAGGACATGGCTATGCATATGCCGCTAGTAGACGTGGAAGGAGATGACGATGACAACGGGTGACGAACGAGCTATCTGGAAGTACGCAGCCGCGCCAGACAGCTTTGTAGTCGAGATGCCTCAGGGTGCTGAGATCGTCAGTGTAGGGCTACAGGATCCTGACGTACGATTTGCCCCGGTAGGAGACATAGGGAAGGTCTTCGTGTTCTGGGCTGTAGTCGATCCGAGGAACGGGAAGGTGAATAGGAAGTTCAGGACAGTTGGAACTGGTCATCCGTACTTCATCGACGATGACGTGTACAAGTTCGTTGGCACAGTACAGTTCCCTGACGGGCTTGTGTTCCACTTGTTCGACCTAGGAGAGGTCTGATGTCTCAGGAGGAAGCGACTGAGGCAGTTGACAAGTTCAACCGCCACGTGCGCGAATGCTTCACCTGCCAACCTCTGTGGAACGTATACTGTGCGGAGGGGCTCGAGCTGAACGACGAAGCCGATGAGCAGACAGCCTTGTGGCTATAGGAACAGACTCGTCGCAAACGAGCCCGTAAGGCGACTTGATTCTGCCATAGGGTTGCTATAGAATTGGAGATAGCATGGAAGAGAAGGATGTCATAGTGACCAAACCTTTCATGTCACCCGACTGGGGTATCTGGGCCCTATGCTACATGCAAGTGTGTGCTCATGGTGAGGTTCCACCTGAACGGATTGAGGAAGTTGCGAACCTGGAGAATCCGCCAGGCAGCTCCGCACCGTGGAGCATAACCAACAAGTTCGACCCTGGTGACGATCTCGAACCTGTTGACCTTTCACCTGTGCAGTGCCTCGATGACCCGGTACGACTCCACTACATGTTGAGCTGCTGATGAACGACGAGCCCAACGGCTGGCCCTACGGAGATGATGACGTGGAGCTGACGAAGGAACAGATAGGCTACACGACTGAAGTGCAGGGAGGACTATGGACACTCACAGTCCTCTGCATATCGGAAACAGGTCAGCCCGGAGGAGGTAAGACCACAAGTGCGTTTACTCCGTTCGAAGAGGAAAGCGAGGAAGCAGTTGTACAAGTTGCAACACGGAGATGGCCCGAACTCAAGGTTGTCTCTAAGGTTGAGTGGGACAAAGTCTTCTTCGGAAAGTGGGGAGGACAACGTCCGACAAGTAGCATTGGGAGCACAGGCCAGCGGGTGGCGGCCTTCGGAAGGGCAGGGCGTGGTACTCGTAGCCTTCCTTCACAAGGGTCACCGGGCCTTAGTGCTGCAGGTCTACCCGAAACATGGGGAACACGTTCGCGTTCTGTGCCTCGAGGACGGTCGGGAAGTAACAGTGCACGCTCGACTGTGTCTGCGAGCTCAGTAGTTGAGAAGGCAGCAGACGGAACGTGGCCCCTAGATGAGTGGGTGCCGATTGTGCAGTGTGCAAAGCGGTTGGGATATCCTCCGCAGTACCTGTACAATGCAGTGTACCACGGCAAGATCAAGACACAGGGTGAACGTCCGAAGAAGGCCCTGTGGAGGGATGTTCTATCCAAGTACCGCCCTGACATCCTAAAGGAGATAACCGATGTCAACACCACTTGAAGCATTGCAGCTGATCGTAGAGGACACCGAAGCCGATGCACTCAAGCGAGTAGCATTCACACAGCTAGGCATCGGCTCCATCTACGGTGAGATGCTGGCCATGATCAGAGCACTAGCAAAGGTCATGATCAAGCACCTCGAGGAGCACCATGTTCCGTAAGAACTTCGACTGGGAGAAGTGGAAACGAGAACACCGCTGGGATGATCTTGCTACCTACAACGCGGAAGTCGCTCGTGGCATCATGCATACGCCTGAGTG
>Ga0137349_1000002_pt1 | contig 41095 bp, 61 predicted proteins | sample EasRivERMLT630_2_FD_104757 | JGI IMG/M metagenome (GOLD analysis project Ga0137349, IMG submission 104757) | Soil microbial communities from meander-bound floodplain in the East River, Colorado, USA - East River MetaG ERMLT630_2 | ecosystem: Environmental > Terrestrial > Soil > Floodplain ... | reverse complement strand
CTCGAGGAGCACCATGTTCCGTAAGAACTTCGACTGGGAGAAGTGGAAACGAGAACACCGCTGGGATGATCTTGCTACCTACAACGCGGAAGTCGCTCGTGGCATCATGCATACGCCTGAGTGGAAGACGAAGATGGCCGAGGAGCAGAAGCTGTTCAACGAGGAGCAATACAAGGACACCACCTGTGCTGATGTTGACTGCAAGCACCCTATGTCGGACCATCCTACCATGCGTGGGGTGATTGCAGACGGTATCACCACAGCGGTTGTACCGTTCTGTAACAGGTGCCAGAGGAACTGTTCTGGTGCCTTCGTCATAGCATGAAAGGAGGTGAGGAATAGTATAGTGTCTGTACTAGTCACTGAGAGGGGTGACAATTGAAGAAGGCCGTCCTGCTACTAACAGTGGCGACGGTGTTGGTGTTGGGAATGGTAGTGTATGTCGGAGGAGCTTCAGCTCAAGAAGACCCACCGGGCAATAATGGCACCGTCAAGATTGACGGTGTCGAGTTCGATGGCCATCCGGATAACCAGCCGCACGTTGGCTGTGTGTTCCAGGTTGACTTCTACGGCTTTGACGAAGGAGACCTGAACGCAACCGTGACGTTCGAGACGCAGCCGCCGACCACTCCGGTGACGACGCTGCTGACCGATACGGTGTTTATCGGTGAGGACGACAACTCGGGCGGTGGGTCAGAAGCTGGCTTGGACGCTGGTGAGACTTACGATCTCACGGCGCTCCTCGCAGGGTTCGAGCCTCACGACATCCAGGGGTTCCATATCAAGCTGACGGTGAATGCGCCAGGCTCGATTGGTGCCGACACGAAGTTCAAGGTGTTCTGGGTGACGGGTTGCGAGACACCTCCGACGACGACGTCAAGTCCGCCGCCGCCACCGGTGACGACTACTACCACTACCACGAGTAGTGTTCCACCACCACCACCGACGACGACAACAACCACAACAACGTCGTCAAGTCCACCTCCGCCAGAGGAGACGTCAACGACAACAGAAGCAGCTCCACCGCCTAACGAGAACACACCACCCAATAAGGGAACGCCTTCGAAGTTGGCGTTCACGGGTTCAGAAACAATCCCGCTTGGGATTGTTGCGTTTCTGATGTTCTTGGTCGGACTGTACTTGGTTCGACGTGGCGCGCTAGCAGCAAACGACGACTAGTCGCTTGCGTCTCGGGCTCTCTCGCAAGAGAGTCTGGGGCGGAGGTGATAAAGATGCCAACAGTAGAGAGCGACCTTCGACGGAAGCTTGAAGACCAAGGCTTCCGCATCACGGGGAAGGCGAATAGTGCAGGCTGGGTTGTGAAGGCCCCTGAGGGAACTGACTTGTCTCTGCTTCTCAACCCGACTGGGATGGTACACATTCACACTGACGGTCTTAGTACTGAGAAGGACAAGATCGTCGCCATCCTAGGCGAGCTCCGGAAGATCGGGTTCGACCCTAACTGGGAAGCCCCGCGCAAGGTGGTACCTGAAGGTCCTTCCTTAGAAGAGCAGACGGGGATGGAAGTTCACGAGAAGCCTAAGCCGAACCCTGATGACCCAGATGACAGATGGGTCACGTACGTAGAGGCAGCAGAGATCGTTGGTCTCAAGGGTGGCTCCGGAGTTGCTCAGCGCGTCAAGGCAGGGAAGCTTCGTGCTGTGAAGATGCCAGCTATGCTGCCAGGCATCGGCGGTGGACAACGACAGACACAGGTCTTCCACGTGAACGTCAAGGAGCTTCTAGCCTCTCAGGACAGCAGAGGCAGACCAGGGCGTCCGAGCACACGTGCTACGGCGGTACGTACTCGGTTCGAGGGCACGGCGGCAGGTCGTTTGTCTCAAGCAACCACACAGGCGAGAGCTGCAATGCGGAAGATCGAGAGAGGTTTCGAGGAGCTTCAAGAGGCATTCAAGGTCATCGATGATGAGTCGACGGGAGCCCTTGAGGAACTCCGAGACGTAAGGGCACGTCAGAAGGACATCGAAGGTCTACTCGAACGCGCAGTTGGCAAACTATGAGAGAGCCCTGGGAGATACAGGAGGTGCTGTACATGAAGATACGTGAGTTCAGAGTTCAAGCCTGGGATCGTTTCGGCACGAAGATCCTAGACTCGAGGCTTAGAGACAGAGTAGCGATGCTTCAGAATCTCGAACATCAAACGAGCCGTACTGACCTTGAAGTGGCCAGCATCAAGATCGACATCAAGATCGTGGACCAGAATGACACATAAGAAATCCACATGAACCTTTCAAAAATGGGTTGCGGTTTCCCCATGGGCTGTGTTATAATCAAAATGAGAGAGGAAGGAGGTGACAAACATCATGGCGCAACTGGAACTGAAGGAGCTCCCGGACGGTCTTTCCGAGGACGACTACGTGAAGCCGGTGAAGCTTGCCAAGGAGCTTACAGAGGCCGAGGGCAAGGACGTGCGTCCGCAGATCGTCTACGGTTACATCCGCAACGGTGGACTCCAGGCCTACACGAAGGGCGGCGAGGGTCGTTTCATCGTCCGTTCCGAGTTCGAGGCCTGGGTGCAGGAGAAGGCCCAGAAGAAGGCTGAGCGCGAGGCCAAGGCTGCGGAGAAGGCAGCCAAGAAGGCCGAGAAGGAGGCCGCTGGCGAGACTGCAGGTGCAGAGGGAGGCACCGAGGAGTACGCCGGCTAAGACCCGATCAACAACATCGCGAGCAGGGGGCTGCGGCTCCCTGCCTCGCTTTGAGGACTGAACGATAGCTGCTACGAACGGTAAGGGATGATCACCCGCCGTTCAGTCCTCAAAGGGAGGCCGGTTGAGCGGACTTCCGAAAGGCTTCGCCACTGGGTCTCGGCTCTTCAGGGGAAGTTGTCGAGATCGGCCAGCCGATTAGGTCGAGATAGGGTACCCGAGGGTGGTTTCGGACAGCCGGTCTCCCACTATCAGGGAGGAGGTAGATTGGAAACAACGGCGGCAGCACTTGCATTCTCTGCAGCACTTGCCGAGGCGATCAAACTAGGCAACTCACTGCAGCAGAACCCGGAACTAGCAGATGCATACGACGACGAGGCGATCGAAGTTGTCCAGAACGGCAACACGATCCACGTCGACATCGCCAACGGTGAACGACAGTTCGTCGTCACCGTCGAGGAAGCGGTCCCGTAATTGTGGATCCCGTTCGCTGTCGTTGGTGTTTTCATTGTCCTGATAGGGATAGTCGGACTCATCAACGGCAGCTGGGGTCCACGTAGTAGTCGGTGAGGGCGGCTTAGTACTGCCGGCTCGAGTAACGGTGTGGAACGACGTTCTCACCGACAACAACTTCATAGTGGCAACCTCTTGTTGGGCGAGCGAAGATGCCCTGGGCGGAAGCGCGGGCAACGTGGGAGCCAACCGGTTCTCCCCTCCGTGAGCCGTCTCTCCCTATAGTGGACGTTGTCCAAGGGTAGCCGTTCCATAAAGGGACGGTCCGAGGCGACGGAGACCATACAGCAGCGCCGCTCTTGCCGGAGTCGTGAGACACCGGAATGGTAGGCAGGCCACTTACCAGGGCCCGATGTGACAGCGGCCGGAGAACAGTAGGGTCTCTGGATCTTCGTTCGTCTGACTGGGGGCTGCCGCCTCCTAGAGAAGGGCCTTCCTCCTCCCCGAGCGGGCCCTTCTCTTTTTGGCCACTTGACTCTCCTTGATATTTCCTAAAGGATGCTATAGAATAGGAATAGAGAGGAGAAGGAGGCAAAGTGGATACGGCCCCTACCGAATCCAAAGCACCACCTGCCATCTGGCTACACGTACGAAAGGTGTACGATGCTATGGAGGCCCAGTCGGCCATGCTCGACGTAAGCCGTCCTGAGGATACCCCTCGTTTGTACGAAGGCTTCACGTCTCACCTGTTCCGGGAGCTTGGCATCGCTGTCCCTAACTACGGACCGGTGCTAGACCTTCTTCGTGAGATGGGTTGCATCACACAGGAGCGCAGAGGTGGAGGGCCTTCACCCAGCGTGTGGAGGCTGTGGAAGAAACCTACCCTCGCTGACTTCGAACTTGCGCACAAGACGATGCCTCAGGTACAAGTCAAGGTGCGTAAGGAGCAGCACGAGGAGCAACGCATTCTCGATCTCCAGAAGCAGCTTGGAGGCATCGACGTACCCCAGGCACTTGTCGAACTTCAGAACCAGATCAACGTCCTGAAGGCAGACCTCAAGGAGCACAAGGAGAATCTACATGGACACACCGAGCCCTACCTCGAACCCCACATGGCATGAGTTCGTACTTGCGAAGATAGACCAAGGCAACGGGGTCTATGTTCTCCTCGATGAGGTTGCAGACCTCTACACCAGAAGGCAGATCAAGGTCTGGGCCGTCAAGTCGGATACCGATGAGATGGGCTTCTACTATGTAATTGACTTCGGTAACGGGAAGCGGGTTTGTGCCTGTGACGGGTTCAGGTACGCTGACCACTGTAAGCACACAGGAAGGGTTCCGGAGAAATGAACATTGACTTCTCGAAGGTCAAAGACAGTCCCATCATCAATGGTCCTCCGCGTTGGAAGATCAACTCTGCCTACGACATGTTCAACCAGAACCACTACTGGCATGGCGAGACGGGTTGGTACGCGATCTCCCAGATGCAGGATCACCACAGGCTCAACGTCTGTCGGTTCTTAGAGGCTCGGGCCGGAGAGATTCAGATGATGTACATCTTCTCGATGCCCGATCCTGGTCGCTTCCTACAAGGTGACCACGCCCTTGAGGAAGCCTATCGTCTGGCAGAGCTCGAAGGAGAAGAGGCAATGGCCATGAAGCCTCGTGAGTGGCTTCATCAAACCCCCCTGTTCAAGCGAATGAGCCTAGGTCTACCCATATGATACAGATCGAAACGGACACTGTTACACTCTATCCGTATCAGCAAGAGGCAGTCGAGCGGATGATTGCCTCTGAATCCTTCTTGCTTGCGGACGAGATGGGACTTGGAAAGACCGTTTGCGCCCTGTGGGAGATCAGAGAACGAGGCCGCACGCAGGGTGTGAACCGAGTTCTCGTTGTCTGTCCCAAGTCTGTCATCTCGGTCTGGGTAGATCATATCAAGTGGTTGCTTCCCGCAGCTCATGTCTTTAGCAGCGTCAAGGCTCTGCATGCTTGGGAGCACGGTATCACCGATGGACACATCAGCTTCGTGGTGACTAACTACGAGCAGGTTCGGATTCACAACAGTGACTACCTCAAGGTGTTCTGGGACTACGTTATTGCGGATGAGGCACACTACCTGAAGAACCGTAAGGCTCTGAGGACACGGGCCACGAAGCGGTTGCGTGCCAAGTACAAGCGTGCCCTTTCGGGAACACCGATGGTGAATAGGCCAGACGAACTCTGGAGCATCTTGAACTGGCTGTACCCTCCTCAGTTCAAGTCCTACTGGAGGTACTTCGAGTACTTTGTTAGGTATGTTCAACTCGTCGGGCCTCACGGATCGTACAAGAAGATTGTCGGTCCGAAGAACACTAGCGAGCTGAAGGAGATCCTGGAACCGTTCATGCTGAGGAGGTTGAAGCGGGATGTCCTCAAGGAGTTGCCGGAGAAGTACTACACTCACCTCAAGGTCGAGATGTCTCCGCAGCAGAGACGTGCTTACGAGGAGATGCGGAAAGAGTCCCTCGCTTGGGTGGGAGCTCACGAAGACGAACCAGTGCCTGCGCCAATGGTTGTCGCCCGCCTCACAAGACTTCGTCAATTCGCTGCGGCGTATGCATTTCGAGATGACGAGGGTAACATGCGGATGGCAGAACCATCCTGCAAACTCGACGCTCTTATGGAGCTTCTGGAGGACACTGAAGAGCCCATTGTAGTGTACAGTCAGTTCAAGCAGATGATCAAGATGGCGGAGGTGCGACTTGCAAAAGCAAAGATCCCGTTCGTCTCGCTCACCGGAGACACACCTAACTCTGAACGAGGTCCTCTGGTCGAAGCCTTTCAGAGTGGGAAGGCTAGGGTTTTCCTGGGGACGACTAAAGCCGGCGGCGTGGGAATTACACTCCACAGGGCCTCGACGGTTGTCTTTTTGGATCGGTCATGGTCTCCGGCTGATAACCTCCAAGCAGAAGACCGACTTCATCGTATTGGTCAAAAGAACGCCGTCCAAGTAATCATCATCCAGAGCGATGCCAAGGTCGACCAAGACGTCGAGAAGAAGCTCCAGCTCAAATGGGAGTGGATAAGGACGATTCTTGGTGGATGAGTACGAACTTGCTTGGGCTGCTGGCTTCTTTGACGGAGAAGGTTCTGTGCACTTTGCAGGTGCGTCGAATTTGTGTTATGTCTCGGTGGGTCAGAAGGATCGTCGTCCTCTCCAAAGGTTTCGAGACGCAGTTGATGTTGGTAACATAAATGGCCCGTACAGTAATGCAAGAGGGTCATGGTACCACTGGTCTGTTGGCGGGCGTAAGGCTGCAAGGGTCTTGAAACTGTTGTGGCCCTACCTGTCTGAGCCAAAACGGGAGAAGGCACAATTGGTGTTGCCGAAGAGACACTACCAGTTTGTAATCGGCTGGACCTTAGAGATGGGAGGGCAGCCTAGACCATGGGATCCGTAAGTGGAGCTGGATTCGAACCATCCTAGGAGGGTAGATGGACGAAGAGCGTGTGAAAGAGATTCGGTTCAAGGCGTCTAGCTACTCATGGAAACACGGCGGCAGCGATCTCGTAAGGTTCATCTTCGAACTCCTAGATGAACGAATCCTCCTGCGGGAGGAGAAGAGTCACCTGAACGACCTGTATGAAGCGCAGACATTGCGCCGTACTGAGGCCGAGGTCAAGAATGAGAAGCTGCGGGAGAAGGTGAAGCTCGGTGCAGAAATCATCGAGGCCAAGGACAAGCACCGGGCCGAGTTGGAGGACGATAACGAGAGGCTGCGGGATCAGCAGCGAAGGCTCGTGGTAGTCATCAACGCGTACGGTGAGGACGAAGGATACACTCCGAGGCGTGTCGCTGATGTTTGGCAATCGCTTCTCGATGACAAGATAGAAGGGCTGAAGGACTAATGGTAGGAGTCATTGAACACGTAAGGCCTCCGAGGTGTTCTGCCTCGGGCCAAGAGGTTGACGCGATGACTGTCTCGGTCACAAAGACTAGGGGCTACTGGTCTAATTGTCCCGAGTGTGGTAAGACACTCTGGCTGAACAAACATTCTTCGAACGAAGTCACGGGCGCTCTCGCCTACACCTTTCCGGAGCACATCGGCAGACAGGAGGAATCATGAGTGCTGACGAGTTGCGTGTGCAGGTTGAGTATTGGAAGGTTCGGGCTGAGAGGGCCGAACCTCGACTGCTCGCAGTAGAGACAGCGGCAAGGAAGTTCTACCGAGCGTGGCTAGAGACAGTATCTCCTGCGACTCGCACGACTGCATTGAACCAAGCCGAAGTGGAGCTCATCGAGGCGTTCAAGGAGACTTGATTTTACCAGAAGGGATGTGATATAATTGTAGTAGACAGAGAAGGGGGCTGCCTTTGGAACTCTTTGCCCAGATACGTCGAGACGAACTACTCGACAAAGCTATCGGGTTTGGGAGGTTACCTATCAGGGAAATGGCTGACTTACTCGGCATAGCTCCCCAACTGATCTACTACCGGATACGGACGAAGAAGCTGACTAAGCGGGCTTGCAACTGTTGTGGGACGGAGGGGTTCATCGACCTGGAGGAGGCATGTGGAGCGTTTCCAGCCCTCGCTGAAGCGGTACAGGAGGAGAAAGAAGCACTCGGCCTCGACATGGACCCCGAAGAGACATAATGACCAATTACTTACCGACACTGGGTTACTCTGTCGGGAGTGCGGTAAGTGGAGGAGGTGGTCGGACCTTGATATCGAGTACGAAGTATACGGGTTAGGTTTCAAACGCATTTGGTCATGTCGATTCTGTGGCAACATGCTACGGGAAGACATGGTACCATGAGCAAGGAGGAAGCATGAAGAAGTTGTTCACAGTACTAGCTATCGCCGGTGCGATGGTGATTCTGTCCACACAAGTTGTCTCAGCTGCAGCGGAGGTGATCTTCGACTACATCCCGAGTCCGCTTCCCGGAAACGTCTCGAGCTACAGTTACGAGTCTTGGGGAGTAGCTGAGGCAGGGGATGGGATCGAGTTCAGTACGAACGGGAACCAGTTGCTCGACAATGCAAAGGTCGTCGTGAGCAGCTGGGCGTGCGAGGAAGGTACAGGATGGGCTGCTGAGAATGCGGTGCTGTGCGTGACTACGCCTGGTTCAACATTCTCGGTCCCGATCACGTTGAACATCTACGACCCCAATGACGACATGTCGTTGGTCGACTCGACAACGCAGATGTTCAACATCTCGTTCCGTCCGAGTACAAACCCCGAATGCCCGGAGACAGTGAATGGTCAGGGGTGGGGGCAGGACTGCTTCTTGGGTCTCGCTGACACGATTCGCTTTGACCTAACGGGCGTCACAGCACCAGATGAGATCGTGTACGGAGTCGCATGGAACACTGCGTCATTCGGATACGATCCGATCGGTAACGGGGCTGAGTGCCAGGCAGTGCAGTACGCTGGCTGCGATTCCAGCTTGCTGAACCTCGGCGTCGAAGGAACGGCTCCTGCAGATGTTGGAACGGATCTGTCACCCAATGGTGCGTTTCAGTACTCGGTCTTCGGATCAGCGTACTGTGATGGTGGCGAGGGCGGCACGGCCGTCTTCCGTTTCGACAACGGATGCTGGACAGGGTTCAACCCACTTGTTCAGTTCAGTAAGTTCGTCGCGGAAGGGGGAGGCGGCGGGGGTGGTGGTGGCGGAGGTCCTCCACCGACTCTGCCTGAGTGCGACATCACCGGAACCAGCGGAGCTGACGTCCTGATCGGTACGACGGACGGTGACGTGATCTGCGCCAAGGCGGGCGATGACATCGTCCGTGGGCGCGGTGGAGACGACATCATCCTTGCCGGTCCAGGCCACGATCGTGTACGGGGTGGCCTGGACAACGACCTCCTGCGAGGCAACGTAGGGAACGACCGGTTGAACGGCGGGCCTGGCTTCGATACCTGTAAGGGTGGAAAGGGTACGGACACGATCAAGAACTGCGAGGCATAGGTTCAGTGGGGGAGCTTCGGCTCCCCCACTACCCTAAGGAGGATAATGTCAACAGATCTTACGCCTCGCGAATTGGAGATCCTAACCCTAGTAGCAGAGGGAGCTACTCGAGCACAGACCGCAGAGCGTCTCCAGATCTCAGAGGCAACGGTTAGGACTCACATGTCCAGAGTCCTACTCAAGCTTGACGCTCACACCCAGGCGCACGCTGTTGCACTAATGATGAGTCGAGGACTTATCAAGCCAGAGGCAGCTCGTCGAACAGTCTGGGGTATTCACGTAGAAGTCTTCAGAAGAAAAGACATGACAAAGCTGTTTGAGTTCACACAGTCGATTCCGGGCTTTCAGCCAATCGTGCTTGATTCAGACGACGCGCTACTCATTACAGGGAAGGAGTACATCCCGTAGTGCTATACGTTTGGGGCTTCGCGGTCTGGCACTTGCAAAGGGAAGGCACCATGATGTGGTGTGGCCGAACAGTCAAGCTGACAAAGACATCATTCGATCCGCCAGCACTAGACGTCCTCATGTGTCAGAAGTGTCTAGCATCTGAGGAGGGGAATACATCGTGAACTGGATCATTCTCGCCTACGGCATCGGGGCCGCCATACTCATCTACCCCGTTACCCAGAGTCTTCACGATCTCTACCGCGAGGACAATTTCATGGACATAGCAATCGCCGTTGCCCTCGGGGGAATAGTTTCACTCTTTTGGCCTGTCTGGCTCACCTTCTACCTCCTCTACCGTCTATCCAAGTACATGTGGAGTAAGGTCAAGACGGAGGAGGAGGAAGAAGATGTCCACAGAGGTAACTGAGTACAGGTTAGGTGCAAAGCCGGACCGTCCAGACCCTCGTGACTACCAGTTCGCAAGTCTCGTGGACCTGCCGAGGGCAAAGATCGTCCGTGCAACTGACCGCAAGCTCTATTCCATGGTGAACAAGGACTTCCGTATCAATCAGGGTAACGAAGGCACCTGTGTTACACACTCGAAGACCAACGTACTACTAGCCGGTCTTTCGACACACCCCGACTATCCGGACTTCCAGACTGAAGAGCTCGCGCACCAGTTCGCTCGCAGGATGTACCTCGAGGCCTCCGGTGACACTACGTACCAGAACGGCATGTACCCACGTGATGCCTGTGCGAAGATGAAGGAATGGGGTCTCATCGACTCCTACTGGAAGGTAGAGCAGGTTGAGGATGTCATCTCCGCGCTACTCACATTCGGACCAGTGACGATAGCGATCCCCTGGTACTCCTCAATGTTCTATGGAGACGATCGACTCGCCAAGGCCTACAGCAACTATTGGATCAAGGTCAACCTGGAGTCAGAGCACGTAGGGTACCACGATATCGCGCTCACAGGTGTCGATCTGGATCCGAACGATGGTGCTCCAGCGTGGCTCCGCGTACAGAACTCGTGGGGCGGATGGGGCCAGAACGGCACTGGCCGCCTAACGGTCGAGAGCTTCCGCCGCCTGAACATCTGGGACAACTGGACCTTCTCCGAGAAGCCCTTCTGATCATGCCTAGTGAGACTGAAAGGTTCTGGGCCAAAGTCAACAAGTCAGAGGACCATTGGCTTTGGACTGGAGCGGTTCAGTCTAACGGGTACGGAACCTTTCACTTTCAGGGTCATCAACATCGTGCACCCAGAATCTCCTTCTATCTGACCCATGGTCATTGGCCTGAACCCCAAGTAGACCATCTCTGCGCCATACGACTGTGTATACGTCCTGATCACCTTGAAGAGGTAACAGCATTTCAGAACATGAGACGTGCCTTTGGTGGAACTGATGCTCACTGCAAGAACGGTCATCCAAGATTTGAAGGCAGTTCGTACAAGGATGGGAGTTGTCGTGAGTGTCATCGTCAGACGTACACTCAATCCCGACAAGGGAAAATCTTGGAGAACACTTGAGATTGTCCCTTGGGCTCCTATAGAATAGAACTAGTAAGGTACACGTTTGCACTAACTTCCCCGCACCGCTTCCGGATATACCTTTGCTCTATAGAGTTCCAGGGGGCGACTCGTTGAAGATTTCGATCCACACGTCCGATAGGACGAACTTCAAACGATGTCGCCAACGATGGGACTTCTCATCCAACATCCGTGGCAACCTCGAACCAAAGAAACCCATCACGCCTCTATGGTTCGGCACCGGTATCCACGAGGCTCTCGCAGCCTACTACGATCCGACGACAGGCGAGATCGAGTACTTCAGAAACGGTCAGGGTATCCTAACCAAGAGTGAAGGAAGGGACCCTGACTACGGGATCTTCGTCTTCGAGAACTTCGTCGGCAGTTGGCTGACTTCTCTGGGAGAGCCTGGCGAAGACCAAATACTCTGGGCCAAAGAGAACCTTGAACTCGGTCTCGGCATGCTTGACAACTATTTCAAGTGGGCTCCGAAGAACGACGACTTCGAAGTCATCTGGGTAGAGAGAGAGTACAAAGTAGGAATCCCCGGCCTGCCCGGGGTTTCTTACTCTTTCCGGTGTGACGGCCTTATCAAGACCAAACACCACACATGGCTTCTCGAGCACAAGACAACCGCACAGTTCCCAGATCAGACAGAGTGGCTGATGATGGACGACCAGTGCGGCTCGTACCTTTGGGGTCTCTCTCAACTAGACCCACCCATCTTCGCCGAAGGGGTGGTGTACAATGAGTTGAAGAAGAAGACACCACAGCCACTCCGTCCTCTGCTTGCAGGTGGTTACAGTATCAATCGCAGTCAGGATACTTCTTTCGACATCGCTCTGACTACACTCCGTAATGAGTACAAGCCGATCCCCAAGAAGTACTGGGACTTCCTTGACTTCCTCAAGTACAAGCCGGACAACTTCATCAAGCGTACTCCCGTTCGACGTAATCGTCGAGAGATAGAACTCCTGGGGGAGATGCTTCGGTATGAAGTTCTTGACATGGTCAACAATCCGGCCATCTATCGTTCACCCTCCCGAGTCAACTGTTCTAGTTGTCCATTTGTCGCTCCATGCATCCTCCGCTGGGAAGGTGGCGACGTTCAATCGATCCTTGGCTACGAGTTCAAGGAACGAGAGTCTTACTACGGGAGTACCTATTCTGATAAGGTGAAGGAGTCGTAGTGAGTGATCCTCAACCAAGTGGTGAGCAGGTGAACGAACACAGTGTAGTTCCTGATTCACCTGTGTCTTTAGGCATTACAGAACAAGAGGCCTCCGAAGCGAAGCGCATCATCGCAGGCCTCCCGGTCACTGCAGTAGCACAACGTAGTGACTTTGCCAAGATGCTCATCTATGGCGTCCCAGGAGTTGGAAAGACGATGCTCGCGGGTTCGTCAGATGAGGTCGAACGGATGCGTCCAGTCCTGTTCATTGACATTGAGGGTGGGACTAAGACGATCCGTGACAAGTACCCCGATGTCGAGGTTCTCCGAGTCAAAGATGAGTTCGATGCCAAGGGCCGATTGATGAAGACGTCTTGGGAGAGACTCCAGGATGTCTACGAGGACATTCGAAAGGGGGTGCTGCCATACAAGACATATGTCATCGATAGTCTGACAGAGGGCCAGAAGATGTCGATGTACTCCGTGATGACACGGACCGTCAAGGGTGATCCAGCCCGCGACCTCGACATCCCAGCACAGCGTGACTGGGGCAAGAGTGGTGAGATGGTGCGTCGAATGGTCCGAGCCTTCCGTGACCTCGACGCGAACGTCATCTTTACAGCCCTTGAGGCCTCTGACAAGGATCAGCAGACGGGGGCAGTTACGATCACGCCGTCACTGCCCGGTAAGTTGCGGTACGAGATATCGGCATTCCTCGACGAAGTACTCTACATGTACACAAAGGTCGAGAAGGATGGAATCATCCGCCGAGTTCTCACACAACCGACAGGCAAGTTCATTGCCAAGGACCGATCGGGTAAGCTTCCTCAGACCATGGACGATCCGTCTATGACTGAGATTGCTGACCTGGTCCTCGATCCAAAGGAGAACTGACTTGGGCATTCCTATCCCCGGCGGTTTCGCCGACGTCGAAGATGCATTTGCTCCTCTCCCGCCTGGTACCTACGACGCTGTCGTGTTCAAGGGCGAGCTGAAGGAAGCAGGAGAGAACGCCAAGAACCCGGGCTCGCAGTACATCGCCTGGGAATTCAACATCCTGAACGAGGGCTTCGAGAAGAGGAAGGCATGGATGAACACCTCTCTCGTTCCGAACGCTCTCCCGATGTTGAAGCGTTTTCTGATCGCGGTCGGCTACGAAGAGGAGGAGCTCAACGCAACCGACTTCGAGATCGACATCGACGAGGTCGTCAGCAAGAACGCTCGGCTTGTTGTCGTCGAGAGCGTCAATCCCAACACGGACGAGAAGACTCACTCCGTGAAGAGGATCCTACCGGCTGGCGCAGTGGCGTCAGAACTGCCGTAGGGAAGACGTAAGAGCGGTATCCGGGCTCGCAGCCTCTCTATCGCTCTTACACGTGAGGGGGTAGGCCCCGGCTTGCCCCCTCACAACCATTTCGGGGAGGATCGTTGGAGCTAGTAGTAATCAGTCCTGAAGTGAATAGCGCTCGCAGTGCTTTCTTCAGGGCCTTATTCGCCAATGAGACAGGGTACGTTTGCTTCGCAACCCGAGTCGGTAAGAGGTTCGAGCAGACGTTCTTCAAGTACCCTGAACAACTCGGCAACATGCTCGAGTTCGTCAATAGGAACTACCATGGCCAGGATGTCTACTTCTGTCCGCAACTCCTGAGGACCCAGAAGCGGGAGAAGTCTTCAGTCAAGGTTGCCACCTGTATCTGGTCTGACCTCGATGAGTGTGATCCATCGAACGTTGATCCTCCTCCCTCTTTTGCACTTCGTACTTCTCCAGGACGATACCAAGGTTTCTGGCTACTAGAAGAACCTGTCAGTCCTGTTGAAGGCGAGGACGGTAGTCATCGCCTAGCACATATGTACAAGAACTTCGGTGTAGACCAGAGTGGTTGGGATTTGACTCAACTGCTGCGAGTGCCTGTAACATACAATCAGAAGTATGCCACTGCAGCGGGGTCCCCTGTTATCGATCTTGACCCTCGTTACATTTCAGGTACCAGGTACCCCTTCTCCGTGTTCCAAGAGATGCCTCAGGTGCCCGGATACGAGTGGACTGACGAACCGATGCCTAACCTCGATGGGCAAGACCCCGATGCTCTCATCGAGAAGTACAAGGACCGACTTGACATTCAAGTTCACGTCCTGTACACGAAGGAACCAATCAACGACTGGTCTGGCTCACTATGGAACTTAGAGTGCCTCCTGATCGAAGCAGGAGTACCAAAGCAAGATGTTTTTGTCATCTGTAACTCCGCAGCTTGTAACAAGTTCAAGCGCGAAGGGCTTGACCCATCCTACCTGTGGAGAGATGTGTGTCGAGCCGATGCCCGCATTGGAGCTCGCCTTCAGGAGGTCACTCGACAGCAACCGTTGCCCGATCTCTTGACGGATAAAGAACGGGAAATTGTCAAAGGATTATCCGATACATTTGTCGAAGACTACATCAACTGGGCCAAGTCGAGAGGGGACGCAGCATGGCAATACCACGAAGCGGGTGCGTTTGTCATCCTCAGTCAATTGCTGTCTGGCGTGGTGAAACTCCCTACTTCGTTCGGGATCATTGTGCCGAACCTGTGGTTCATGATCCTTGCGGATACTACACTGACTCGCAAGTCGACAGCAATGGATATGGCAGTCGAGATGGTACTACAAGTGGATCCGGATGCGGTCTTAGCAACAGACGGATCGCTGGAAGGTTTGATGACAGGTCTAGCAGCACGGCCTAATCGACCCGGTATCTTCTGGCGAGATGAGTTCAGCGGCCTGTTGGAGATGATCCGTAAGAAGGACTACTATGCTGGTATGATTGAGTCGATGACGAAATTGTACGACGGCAAGTACCAGAAACGGATGCTGCGTAAAGAGGTCCTGGAGATCCGGGACCCCATCCTCATCTTCTTCTGCGGTGGCATTCGTACTCGAGTCCTCGCTCTGATGGACATTGAGTACGTCTATTCCGGATTCCTTCCTCGGTTCATCTTCATTGAGGCTGCCTCGAACATCGACAACTATCGACCAATTGGTCCGATGACAGAGCGTCAAGACGATACAAGACAGAAGCTAGTTCAGGACCTATCCCGACTGAGAGAGATGTACACAGCCGACGTGATCGTCAAGATAGGCGAGCAGACTGTAACCACAAAGCGACAGTGGGAAGCAGCTCTCGACGAACCAACGTGGGATCGATACAATGCCTTCGAACAGGCAATGCTCAAGTACGGAACTGAAAGTGGCGCGCCCGAGATCTACACTCCAGTAATGGACCGCCTATCGAAGTCAACTCTCAAGGCCTCAATGCTCCTAGCAGCTTGCCGTCAGGAGCCAGTAGGCAATGTCAAGGTCGAGATGGGTGATCTACTTCGTGCCATCTCGTACTGTGAGCACTGGAGAGTTCATAACCTGGACGTAGCAGCAAACGTCGGGAAGACGTCGAACGAGAAGCAGTTGGATCAGATGTTGACTGCTATCACACGTGAGCCCGGTGTGCCACGTTCCAAGCTGATGCAGAACTACCACCTCACAGCCAGAGAGGCTGACTGGATCCTAGAAACACTGGACCAGAGAGGTACAATCCGAAGGACGAAAAATGGTCGCAGTGAGCGCCTATATCCTGCTCTTATCAAGGGCTAACACAGTCTGGATGGAGCAGGGTGCGTGCCAGAACCAAGATGAGGACGGCAAGATCTTCTTCCCTGATCCGGGAAACAATGCTGTCATGGCGAAGAAGATGTGTGGGCGTTGTCCCGTTAGGGAGAAGTGTCTCGACTGGTCGATAGAGACAAGGCAGATGTACGGAATCTGGGGAGGAGTGTCAGAGAAGAAGCGTCGTCAGATGATGCATCTCCGTTACGGTAGGGCTCCGTACTACACGATTGTAGAGGAGAGTGATGACGAAGACGTCAGCGTTAGTCCTGCTGTCAGGGGGCTTGGATAGCACGACTGCGTTCTACAAGGCAATGTGGGAACGAGACGATGTTCAAGCCATCTCGTTTGACTACGGACAACGTCACACGAAGGAGATTGAGTCAGCAAAGTACTTCACCCTGTTGCATGACGTACCCTGGAACGTTATCGACCTTCGTACTCTAGGAGCACTATTGAAAGGGTCCGCACTGAGTGATCCAAACGTTGTAGTCCCTCAAGGCCACTATGCCAAAGAGACAATGAAGCAGACGATCGTTCCGAACAGGAACTCGATCATGTTGAGCTGCGCTGTCGGAGTCGCTATCGGTCAAGGACTCCAAGAGGTGTGGGCAGCAATGCATGCAGGCGATCATCCTATCTACCCAGACTGTCGTCCTGAGTTCATAAACAAGCTGAACGAACTCGTTCCAATTGCAACTGAAACTGACGTCAAGGTAGTAGCTCCCTTTATTGACTACTCCAAAGACATGATCGTCAGGTTGGGTTCTGACCTAGGTGTCTCTTGGGAGCACACGTGGTCCTGCTACGAAGGTGGGGATGTACACTGTGGCAGGTGTGGCACCTGTGTCGAGCGTCAAGAAGCTTTCCATCTCGCAGGCGTTCAGGACCCAACTGAGTACACTGACAGCGAGTACTGGAAAACAGAGACCGGTGTTGTAACATGATGGAGATCGGCAAGACATTCCAGTTCTCGTCAGGTCATGTTCTGTGGCGAGATGATTGGGACGAAGACATGAATATCAAGGTCTTCGACAAGTGCTCTCGAGCGCACGGTCACAACTACAGTCTCACAGTAGCAATCTCTGGAGACGTAGATGGGGAAACCGGTATGATCATGAACTACTACCAGCTGACGGATATCATCAATGACCGCATCATCGATCTATGGGACCATCGAGTACTCAACGACCTTCAGCCATTTAGCAACGGTGTTCTTCCCACCGCTGAGAACATGGTCCTAGTCGTACTTGATAGGATGAAGGAAGAGTTCAATCAGACGATGTGGCATCCCACACGAATCCATGTCAAGGAGACAGACAAGACGTACGCAGAATGGAGGTTCAGTGATTGAAGAAGAACCTGGTAAGCAGATGATCGAGAAGCCACGATGCGCAGTCTGCGGGCACCGTGAAGACGTACACTTCGAAGGCAAGTGTCTCACGTACGACGACCGTAACGAAGCTGGTACACAGTGTCCGTGCTCCTACTACTCGTCGGTGAAGCCATGACCGAGTACGCCCACTCGTTCGGTGTACTAGACGTGGTCTCGATGTTGAACCGTCGGGACACTGCTTATGTCCTGCCTACACTAGCACACGCCCTCGAGTGGTGGAGAGTCGTTAGGACCGCCGTGAACGAGGAGCACGGCAAGGACTGTGTAACCAATACCAAGACGGCGTGCGTGCTGAGATGCAACCACAGGGCCCTTCGCTTATGGGTCCCGTATGAGCTCGATCCAACTCAACCAATGGACTTCGATAACGCGTTCAAGAGCAACTGCGACTTCGTCAGTCCGTACTTCTATCCAAACGAACTGAAGGCGATGGCATAATGTACAGAGTTACGATTCGTATTTCTGACCTCGTCCTAGTCGATCTCACCAGGGAACAGTTTGAACAGTTTCGCGGCAACGGTATTCAGGGGATGCTTCAGCTACTTGGGTTCTCAGGACCCTGTTCGGCACGAGCCTTCTGTGACTATCCATACTGTGACAAGGTGATTGAGATCAACACAGACGAAGTAATCAAGCCATCTCTGTTCGGTCAAGCCTTACCATACACTGCGGAGGCGATATGAAGACATTCGTACTGAGGCGTAATGAAGACTTCACTGGCATCTCAGGTACCGGAGACGTCGCTGAAGGTGCTGTCTTCAACAGCGGCAAGGTTGTTGTCGCTTGGGATCCAACCATGACCCTTGCAAAGGTAGTCACCGTAGTTGTCTTCGACTCAATTGAAGACGTCGAGAAGCTACACGGGCACGATGGAGCAACGGAGATAGTCTGGACATGAGACTCCTAGAGTTGTACACCACGGTGCAGGGAGAGGGGCCGAACGTCGGGAAGCCAACTACCTTCGTTCGTTTCGCTGGGTGCAACATGAGATGTCCGGGTTGGCCATGTGATACGCCTTATGCAATCTTCCCAGAGATTTGGAGGAAGGAGGCAGAGAACGTTGATCCCAAGGAACTGTTCTTGAGGGTCAAGAGTGAGTCTCCAATGCACGTCTGTATCACCGGAGGCGAGCCCCTCATCCAGAACCGAAGAGAGCTCACGGAGTTCCTTTGGTTCCTACATAGCAACCGGTACACAGTTGACATCTTTACTAATGGTAGCCGGTCACTATACGGCACTGGTCCAGACCCAAGCAAAGAGAAGGTCAACTACTTGATGGACCATGTTACATTCATCATGGACTGGAAGCTTCCTGGAAGCGGAGAGCACCAGTCCTTTTTGGCAGAGCGTCTTTACAACCTAGCACAGTTGCGGCCTAAGGACGCAGTCAAGCTTGTCATCAAGGACGGGAAGGACCTCACGTACGCAGAGGACTACATCGAACGTTGGCATCATAGTTACCGACCTGAAGAACGAATCGATGCCCAAGTGTACGTCGGTGTCGCTTGGGGCGAGATGAAAGAGTCGGACCTCGTATACTGGCTGACCCAGAAAGGGTACAACTGGGTGAAGCTGAATGTGCAGGTCCACAAGTTCATCTTTGACCCGAATGCGAGGCGCATCTGATGGAGTATATCATCCAAGGTCGTCGAAGTGGTAAGACGGCGTATCTCATTGAGAAGTTCCTTGAGGACCCAGAACACTCCGTCATCGTCTGCTTCAACCAGATGGAGGCTAGTCGAATAGTCAGAACTCTGCTTGAACTCAGAGCACCTGAGTTCCAAAAGGAATGGCAGAAGCTACTCCTGAACAATGTCATCACAACTGATAGGGCTGTGCACCTAAGAGGTCGCGATGCAAAGGTCTATGTGGACAATCTCGACTACTGGATTCAGTCCTTCTTTGGCAATGTCCAGGCAGTAACGATGACGGAGGAATAACGGTGGACTGGGTCTCAGCTCCGGAGCTGTTGAGGGACGCTAGTGCTAGAGATGTCCTCAACGGTTGGCACCCACTAGCTGACCTGCCTACTGAACAACAGAAGAGGCTCGATGCAGCCTTCGACAAGAAGCTGGTAGGCAAGATCAAAGCCCGTAAGAAGGAGGTCATCGAGTACCCTTTCCTGTGTGAGTACGAAGGGTGCCTCTACATCATTGAGAGTGGGCACCACCGAGGACAGCACTACCGTAGGCATAAGGAGGGGAAACATGGAGTGTGCGAACTGCGGGCATGATCAGGATGACCACAAGTGGTCCGACGAGCGAAGCGAAACTATCTGTACAGGCGATGGACTGTTTGACGATGGAAGCCCTCAATGCGACTGCGATATGTTCGAAGAGGAAGAGGAAGAGGAAGAGGAGGATGAAGAGTGACCGACGCAGCAGTTGAGGCGGCAGTTGAACAACTCTTGAAGTCACTTGGCTACGACATTGAAGAAGAGCAGCACCTCACAGACACGCCACGTCGTGTAGCCGAGTCGCTAATGGAGTTGACAACTCCTAAGGAATTCAGCTTCACAACCTTCGAGAACAACGACATCGACCAGATGATCATCGTCAAGGATATCCCGTTCTACAGTCTATGTGCACATCACCTTCTGCCGTTCTACGGCAGTGCCCACATCGGGTACCTGCCGAACTCTAGTCTCGCTGGGCTGTCCAAGATCGCTCGGACGGTAAGGTACTTCATGCGAGGTCTGAATCTTCAGGAGGAGATGACCAATGACATCAAGAACTTCCTTGTCGAGCACCTCGAGCCGAAGGGGGTCATTGTTGTCCTTGAGGGTCATCATCTATGTATGGCGGTTAGAGGAGCCCAAACGCCTGATCACCTTACTACGACTTCTGCGCTGGCTGGGGTCTTCTTCGACCCCGAAAAGGGACCCGCAGCACGAAACGAATTCTTCAGTCTAGTCAGGGGGATGAATGGACGCCGCTAACGTACTTCCTCTGAACCTAGGCAAGATGCCTGAGAGCCAGCTCGACCGTAAGTTCCTTCAGGGCATGATCAACCGACTCGCAGTTGGGTATCACAGGTACGGACCTCTTGATCCAAATCGTGCGCAATGGATCAAGACAATCGAACTCCGTCTCGAGGCCTACAAGGAAACAGGCAACATCGACTTCTTGATGGACATAGCCAACTTCGCCATGTTCGAGTGGCGCTTTCCTCAGCACCCAGAAGCACACAGTGATCCGAATGCAAAGTCTCCAGGCATCATCGATGGTATCACTGGAGAGCATCGTCAGGGCTCACGTACCAAACCGGTTACAGCCTACGACCATGAGGGGGATTAGTGAGGGCAGCCGTAATCGCACCGACAGGTCTCTTGAAGAGGTACGCGGCTAGAAGCCGTTACCACCTATGCCTCGCTCATCTGATTCTTCAGGAAGGTCCCTACTTCCAGTTCTACAAGGAAACAGTTGAGCGGGGCGAGTACGTGATCATGGACAACTCAATCATTGAACTGCACGGAGAGCCTATGCCGAGCCACGAGCTCCTGAGGGCAATCGATCTCCTCCATCCAACCGAGTTCGTGTGCCAAGACTTCCCTCGCGATCCAGCTACAACCCACTTTTGGGCAATGAACAAGGGTGAAGAACTGAAGAAGCGGTACCCTGACATGAAGCTGATGGTCGTTCCTCAGTGGGGGCAAGGTAAGGTCTTTGCAGACTGGTGGGCTAGCTTCCTGTGGCTGAAGGAACTACCCTTCATCGACACGATCGGACTGCCGAAGTTCATCCGAGGTGGACGTAGCCTAGCAGCACATCAGATCGAAAGCAATCCTGTTCTTCATCGCGACAAGGAGTTCCACCTTCTAGGTACGTGGGGCAATCCCGTTGAGGTCAGGGATATGACTCGGTACAAGTGGATCCGAGGTGTTGACAGCAAGGCACCAGTTCGCTTTGGCCAGCAAGGGATTGCTCTTCATCCAGAACGTGGTCTCCTAGGAGGGAATGCCCTTCGTGATGCAGTCCCAGCACTTGACTTCAACTACGCAGATGACCCGATGCCTTCGATCACAGATCACAATGTCAGAACTTACCTCACCTGGGCTCGTGGTGAGAAGGATGCGGATGTCCTACAGTTCCCAACACCACCTGAAGAAGGCTTCGAGACAAAGAGCAAGGTCTTCAAGGGGCCGTAAATGGAGAAGGCGCCAGGCGCTAAGTGCGACGAATGCCCATTGAAGGAGATGAAGCATGTTCCCGGAAGCGGACCGAACAGCGCGGCTCTTGCGGTCGTCGGAGAAGCCCCCGGTGCAGGAGAAATCGCAACAGGAGTTCCCTTCTCCGGAGTCTCCGGACAACTCCTCAACAACATCCTCAAGTACCACGGAATCAAACGAGAGGAGACCTATGTCACTAACGTCGTCCTATGTCGCCCCCCAGAAAATAGGACACCAACGGCGAAAGAGATTGGGGCCTGTCACAATCGTCTCATCCAGGAGCTTCGGAATACAGGAGCCAAGAGTGTTCTCGCGTTGGGAGCTACAGCTGCGCAGTCACTTCTTGCCTCACGGACTGCTATTAGTAAGCTACGGACTGAACCAGACTTGGCGTCGCCGTACCTTGGAGCTGGAGTTCATGTCATCCCTACATTCCATCCAGCAGCAGCGCTCCGGGCACCTGACTATTTCCCTTCCATCCTCAAAGATGTCGCAAAGGTCAATGCTGTACAAGTTGTATGGGAACACACTAAATACCAAGTGGTTGAAACCGAAGCGCTAGCCCGTGAGTACCTAAGGAAGCAAGCAGACCAAGCTGCAGGCAATGGTGGCATCATTACCTTCGACGCAGAGCTTGACATCGAAGCAATCAAAGGTGCAGTAGACCTAAAGAACCCAATCTGGCTATGTGCAGGTATCTCATCTCGTCCCGGAGCTGCCGTTGTTTACACCCCATCAGCACTGACTCCGAACTTCTGGGCTCAGCTGAATGACACGTTTGCGAAGGACACCCGTCTTCGCTGGACTTACCAGAACGGTAAGTTCGACATCCAGCCCCTGTGGGGGTCTAGTGTCACGAACGCCCGTGTTGACGAGGACACGATGCTCATGCACTACAGTACGGACGAGAGGAAGGGTACACACGACCTTGAACAGCTGGCCGTTGAGATCCTGGGAGCACCAGCATACAAGACTGACACTCGGAAGTATCTTCCTCGTACTGGTGCGTCTCTTCGCTATCTGCCTCCTGATATTCTGCATCAGTATAATGCTGCTGATGCCGACGTTACTCATCGTCTTGTTGCTCCTCTCAAGGTGGAGATGAAGTCAGACGGTGTCGAACGGCCTTACTACGAGCTTCTGATTCCAGGCAGTGATGTACTTGGAAGGGCAGAGTACCTTGGTACTAAGGTCGACCGAGACCGTCTAGATGAACTAGCCGACGAACTATATGAGGAGTTGTTGCCTAAGCGGAAAGAACTAGAACGGTGGGTGGCGAACCCGAACTCTCCGAAGCAGATCAAGGCAATGTTCGATGACACTTATGACATCGAGACGGAGAGTACAGACAAGGAACACCTACTGGCATTGAAGGAGAAGAACCGTGGAACAGAAATTGCCGAGTTCGTTGACAAACTTCTGGACTATCGTCAGCAAGCCAAGCTCCGTTCCACATACGTTGTCGGACTTGCTAGACGCTTGGTTCGAAGCCGAGTCCATACTACTTTCCTACTACATGGAACAGACACCGGCCGTCTTTCCTCCAGGAATCCAAATCTTCAAAACATTCCATCCGGATCAAAAATTCGTGACCTCTACATCGCTGGTCCGGACAACGTACTACTCAGTGCTGACTATAGTCAAATCGAGTTTCGTCTCGCCGCCATCCTATCTGGAGATGAATGGCTTCTTGACCAGTTTAGGCAAAACAGGTCGTTTCACACGGAAGTGGCCCACAGGTTCTTCGGAGAAGATTATACGGAACTACAGTATCTCCGGGCGAAGGCAGTCAACTTTGGCATCCTATACCTTAGAGGAGCTAAGTCCCTTGCGGATGAGCACAAGTTTCCGCTTGCAGAGGGCTATCGAATGATCCGAGAGTTCTACCATCAGATGCCGAAAGTGAAGGAGTACCAAGATGACATCCACCGCCAGATCCGACATAATGGATACCTTGAATCTTACTTCGGGCGCAAGCGGCGCTTCTGGCTCGTTACAAGAGAGAATTGGCATATGGTATCTAAGGAGGGAGTTGCGTTCCCTACACAGTCTGCAGCTTCTGATCTCAATCTCCAAAGTGCAATCCGTCTTGAACCTCTACTACGTGGTAAGGCAGCTCCGCTTATACCAGTACATGACTCTCTTGTCTTTGAAGCCAGACGACAGTACCTAGAAGAGGTAGCGTACACAGTCCGCGAGGTGATGGAAGACACGCCTGTCAAAGATATCTGTCCAACGCCGATTGAAATCAAAGTCGGACTCAAGTGGGGATCACACCGAGGGAAGTGTCCTGATAGAGTGTGCTACCACCTGAAGGAGTACAAAGGAGGTTTGTATGTCCCAGGTTCCTGAGAGGGGCGGGATGCCTACACCTCACCCACAGGGCGTTCCTATGGTGAACCCTCAGCCGTTACAGTTCCAGACAACAATTACTGGAGCACAGTTTCCAGTGGTCGAAAAGGGTGATGATGAGAACAAGCTGGTCCTGAAGGAGCACGTTGTCCTCTTCCACTCAACGCCAGCAGGAACAGCCATCATGGTTTGGGATATCCCAGCCGCAGAGAAGATCGCCAAGGATGTCTATGCAGCATGCCATCGAATGAAGTCAAACATCATCCTTCCTAATAGTCAAGACGCACGTGGCATAGCAGGAAAGGCACTCGAGGAATACGTCAAGGAACTGGACGAACAGGAAGAGGACGATGCCTAGAGGACAAGCTGCTGAGATAGGAACCGAGAAGGTGTCTCAGAACGGTTACGTGTACGTCAAGACCGAAGTCGGATGGAGACTCAAGCACCACCTCGTTGCCGAAGAAAAGTTGGGGCGCCCGATCGCTTCAGATGAACGCGTGTACTTTAGGGACAAGAATCGTCAGAACTTCAATCCGTCTAATATTGCCATCGAGTTCGTCCAGAAGAACCTTCCTTCCCTCAACTCTCTGAATAAGATCAAGAAGCGCCTGAACAAGATAGAGGAGCAGTACACAGAGGAATTGTCTCAAATACGAGGTGCCATCGAGGTCCTAGAGCAAGAGATTTCTAGCGAGGCTCTAGAGTGATCCTTTGCGATCTAACCTATGTCTGCGTTAGTCTAACCTATGGAGCATCGCTCTCGCAAGGGGTAATGGGGGTAAGGTCTAACAACGGTATAGCTTTGAGTCTAATAGGATTAGACTCGCAACAAAGCGCAACCAGAAAGGGGGTGAACTAGAGTGAATGTCTTCCTACTCCTGGCTCTCATCAGTGCTATCTTTGCCTTCATCACGGAGGTGTCTGACGAGAAGGAAATCCTTCTGTCAGTGGCAGGCTGGCTTATCCTTACGCTCGTCTTCTATCTTGCCTCACTTCTGTTTGGATTTGCCGTCGGGACGAAGCGACAGAACACTCCTTGATTTTGTCAAGTGGTTGCTATAGAATAGGAGAAAGGAGGTGAAACTCAATGGCCAAAGGAACCAAGACAAAGGGCACGAAGAAGCCGAAGCCTGTCAAGCGACCGAAGGGATACTAACATGCCAGCGCTTGCCACACCGTCTATCAAGGCCAAGCTGGAACGCATCGAGATGTTGGCAGCCGACAACTCACGAACGAACAGTATTCACTGGATGTGTACCAACTGCAAAGAGAAGATCTACCGTTCTGGACAAGGCGACAAGACGCCCGAAGACTACCTGTACTGTCCGTTCTGCGGAGCGAGGTTCGAGTGAACGCTCTTTTACTCACCGGTGATGATGACCGAAAGATCATTTTCAACTGGGACAACGTCGTCGCCATCGTAGCACAGTCTAATCGGTACTCTTCAACAACCGCATCTACAGTTCGAGTCCGTGACGGGTCGATCTATGATGTCAAGGAGAAGGTCGAAGACATCATGGAGTTCGTCAAGAGGGAGAGCATGTGATACCAGTCAAGACGAACGCTGAGATGGTGGCCGAATGGCATCGTGTCTTCAATGTTCCCATCCTCGACAAGCCCGACTTCCCAGATGAAGCACGAGTTGTTCTTCGCATCAACCTCGTTGCTGAGGAAGTGAGCGAACTCTTTGCCGCAGTGCGCAACAAGGACATCGTCGAGGTGGCAGATGCGCTTGCCGACTTGTTGTACGTCACTTACGGAATGGCACACGAGTTCGGGATCCCAATTGACGAAGTGTTCGAAGAGGTGCAGTCTTCGAACATGTCGAAGCTCGGCGGAGATGGCAAGCCCATCTACCGTGAGGACGGTAAGGTCCTCAAGGGTCCTAACTTCCGTCCACCAGAGATCGAAGGCGTCCTAGCACTGGGAAAGCTATGAACGGTTACGGCATCCCTGACTACGAGCCGGAACCAGAGTGGGGTCACTCGACTGCATTCCAGAGGTGGAGATGTCGACGCAAGGGTGGACACTTCGGACCGATTCAGAGATTTGTCCTCAGGGGTAATCTCGACATAGTCTCGCTCGTGTGTTCGAATCCGAAGTGCCGAGCATACCTTGGGACACCTCCTATGCACAGAGTGGACAAACCATTGGAGCCTCCTACATCAGCGGACTTTCCTCCACTAGAGCCTCCAAGTCCCGTGGAACCTACATGAGACTGCTGGCTTTGGATCCTGGTGCTACTACAGGGTGGGCTCTCTTTGTCAAGGGGGCTCCTACAGAGCGTTACCGCTCTGGGCAAGTAGGACAAGAGAAGGTCTGGCGTTTACTCGATACGGCTAAGATGGCAACTACGGAGGCAGGTGAGCTTGATACTGACGGCTATGTTGACCTAACAATCATCTGCGAGAGCTTTCAACATCGTCAACTACCGAAGGTCGATCTGTCCCCAGTCGAGGTGATCGGAGTTGTCAAGGAATGGGCTCAGCAGAACAACGTCGAGATTGTCTGGCAGACAGCAGCTCAAGGAAAGGCATTCTGGGACAACAACCGACTAGCTACACTCGACTTGCTGAGGAAGCCTCAGACGACCTGGCGACACGCAAACGATGCGATGCGCCACATACTATGGTATCTCGGCTTCGGCAAAGGCGTACGCATCGGTGAAGCCGAGAACATTATGCCAAAGAAGGGGGTGGTACCAGACCGAGACCGTCCGTAGTTGCCGTGGCCTCAAGTCGAGGTCCAACGACGAAGCGGGGGTGCGTAAATGCAACCGACCTTGCCAAGGTGGCTGCTTGTAGTATTGGCAGCCTTGCTACTAGGGTTCGCATTCGTAGCAGCAGCAAGCAATGCGAGTGCAGCACCAGTGAACAAGGAGCACAAGCAAGAATGCAGCTTCAACGGAATGAACGATCAAGTCGACTGGACGAACAGAGAAGAGTTCCGAACGGGATGGTGTGTAGTTCACAAGTGGTCCATCCCAGGAGGCTTTGCAAAACTAGACAGCGTCTTCACATGCGAGTCCGGATCAAGCTCATGGAACAGATGGGCATACAATCCAAACGGCCATGTTGGTCTTGGTCAGCACGATGAAGACTCATGGCCAGGCCGCGTTAGGACATACAGGCCATCGCATTGGGACCTGCAACCGAGCTGGAAGAACTCAAGAACACAAGTGGTCGTCACCGTGTTCATGGTTCGTGATCAGGGTTGGGGACCATGGAGTTGTGCCTAGGGAGGTGAAATGAAGACCTACCGTGCAGGACGTAGAGGAGCTGCGTTCTCCGAGTTTGGTCCCCTGAAGGAGGCCCGTGTCGACTTTGTCGATCGCATAAAGGCCAAGGGACCTTACAAGTGGAAAAAGAAGAACGCACCTTCGACCGAGTGGTCGCGAGAGATGGGCCAGCCATCTCTGATGCGGAACTTCGACAAGGAAGTTCCTATTCTAGGTGAGGACAATGCCTTCTGGTGTAAGGTTGAGTCCGGAGCGATCTTCGTTCTCGATGTGGGTGAAGCCCATCTAGTTATCCCACCACCCCCATCTGGCATCTCACAGTCGATCACCAAAGCACATCGACTGACCTTCAAAGAGGCAGAGCTAGCTCAGCTCGAGGACGGCATACCGCGTCGTATCATCACGATGGGGTACACTGTCTGCAAGTGGATCAACGGTATCCGAGGGGGTACGGCGTCACAGCACTGTCCAGGGCCTCCTACACCAGCTGGAGGCAATGCTATGGACTGGGTTGCGCAGAAGCAGACCAACAGTGGTTGGGTCGTTGATATCGATCTTACTGACCGCATCGTGCGCAAGCTGGGGAACAACGGATTCCCAGAGGTCCTATGGAGGGGAGTTTCGAACCACTATCCGAACCACGCACACACGTCAGGCAGCCCGAAGCGGAGTGGAACACCGAGCTGCCTATGAACCTCGAAGATTGGGACGGAGGGTGTTCGTGTCAGGACGACCCTGGATGGTGCTGGGGTTGCGGACACGATACTTCTCTGTGCCCTCCGTCCTGTCTTCGTGGGTACCACGGTTGGTGCGCACCCCAGAGAAACCAAAAGTATAGGGACCGGGCGAACTCCTGAGAGGGAAGGAGATACTTGCCGCCCGATCCCTATACGTCTATCCCGAGAACGTCTTCGTCCCGGCCGCTTCTGCCTCAGCACGCTTCTTGTAAGCCCCTGCACTGAGGTTGTCGAACAACTCGTGAGCAAATCCAGCTGCTCCTCCGGCAAGCACACCGGTGAGCACCTGCCCTGCAACGCCCGTCAAACGAGACGACTGCTCAGCTAATGCAGGCACCAATGCAAGGATCGCTGCGCTGAGGTCGATCTGCCAACCGACGCAGTAGATGATGCCGATCAGGAACGCTGCGACGTTCCAGGTCGCTGGCGGCAACGAGTCGTCTCTGTCAATCACGTTCCTAACCAGATCGACTGACTTCGTGACGACTGCTCCCAATGCGAGAACTGCAGCGAGCACTGCTGCGAAGTCCATGTTTCACCTCCTTCCTATAGCACACAAGGTGTAGGTGGAATCGATGGCGGTGGAACGCAAGGTGGGAACGGAACTGGTACCGTAATCAGAACTGTAACTGTCACAGTCGTCCCGGGAGGTGGAGGCGGAGTTGGTATCGGTACGTCTGGGATTAGTACGTCGGCAAGTGTCAGTGCACCGAAGAACTGATTCGACAGTGCCATCGCGGTGGCGATCGACCCTCCTCGATGGATCTGTTCGCAGCTCCTGAATCTATCTCCTACGTCACCGTAGCATTGGTCAAGACCTTTGCCTCCTTTGATAATATCACCAGGACGGTTATCGACTGTAAACAGATGATCGTTGCCAGCATGTCCAGCTAGTGTATCCTCTCCCTTCCCCCCGATCAGTGTATCTTTGCCTCCGTCACCACGGATGGTATCTCTAGCACCTCCACCAGCACTATAGTCACCCGATCCGCGAGTGCAGATAACATCAGGACGGTTACTACCAGGAAGGACATCGCGTTGGGGCGTACCATTGATTGTGCAGTTCGGTGCTAAGGGGGTCGGTGTAGCAGAACTCGTTACTGCGACCAAGCTGACAAGAAGCAATGACCCTACACCTAGTAGTATCAGATACCGTCGCATTCGGGTGGTACCTCCGGAATCACAATAGGTGGCAACGGTGCAACTGGCAACCCCAAGTCTCGGATGATCTGTTCAAGGTAGATCCTGTTCGCTGCTATCGCTTCCAGTTGATGTCTTTCTGTCCTAAGGACCGTACAGGATACTGCCAACTGACTTTCAGCAGACTCCTTGTTGAAAGTGTAAATGATAGTGACGGGTGCGAAGAATGCCCCGAACACCACGACAACTGTCAGAATGAGGACCCAGAGCCTTAGGCGACTAAGTCTTCCGTTCCCACTTACTTGGTTACCAGTACGAAGCCGGAAGAAACTAGGCTCGCTAAGACCGCTGACGTTAGCGTCCCAATCAAAAGGCGTCGGAGCCATTTGATCTCATCTCGTGTCTCCTGACGAAAGTCGATGAATGCTCGAACAAGTTCAGCGAGTGTGTAATCAGCACTGCTCATTAGCCCTCTTCTTGTTCCTCCTTGTCCTTCTTCTCTTTGATCTTGAGCTTCAGACGCTCTTTGTTCTGCTTCAGTTTTTCCTGCCGTTGCTTCTCTTTGTGCGCCCGTTTGGTAATCTCTTCAGCCATCTTGACTGGGTCGTCAGGACGATGTCCGACCTTCTTCTGATGCTCCTTGAAGAGCGCCTCCTTTGATACCTCTGGGTCGATCGAGACAATGTCACCACGGTTATCCGCTTCGATGTCGAGGTCGTGTTCGATTACCAGATCCTCTAGCTGTTCGATCACTCCATCAGGAATAGTTTCATCCTCAGGAATGTAGGCGATGCCGAAGTACCTCAGCGCCTCCCTCACTGGCATGAAGTCTGTCATCGCCCCTCCTATGTCTTGATAATGAAGTGAACCCGAAGATGTCCGTGCTGCTTGTGTCCGCTTGGTGCTCCGGACTCATCGATGGTAATGGGACTACCTCCAACGTCTGTAGTTCCGGCATCCCATGATGTACCATCGAATCTCGATCCACCTGTAAGCGAGTCTTGGTAGATAGATGCTCCGTCTCCATGCTCAACATGCTGGTCCTCATGCATAACGTGAGCTGTTTGTCCGAAGCCTCCTACAAATGGCGACCCAGAACTCCTACGCGAACCCTGGGTGACACCATGTGAGTGTTGGCCCCCGCTGTTAGTAAAGCCCGAGACATTGTGACCGTGGTTAGGACCAGCAGCAAGCTGCCCACCGGTCGTTTTAGCAGTTGTATTAGGGTTGCTGTCTGTATTGATGCTGAGGAAATGGTCATGAGGAGAAGCATTGCCTTGGCTATCTCCGCCACCATCGTCTGAATGGTCCTTTCGCCTCCTCTTGTGGTGGTGCTTATGTCGATGGTCCTTATGTGAACCGTGACCATCGACACGCTCACCTTCGACCTGGTTTTCGTTTTCCCCGGGGCTCTGACCAGTACCTACTCCCTTAGGATGACGACGACGGAAGTCAGGTACCTGGAAGGTTGCACCACTGCCTCCGTACGTATATCCGATCTCAGCGAACAAGGCTGGCTCTGCAGCTGTTGCTACCGACTGACCGTTAGCCCGGAGCCATCCTGACGGAGTATTAGGGCCTGCATGCTTCTTGATGGTACCAGGAGTGTCCGCATCGAACTCATCGCCCTCAACGCCATTCAGGAGCTGACCTGAAGCACTTGGCTGCCACGGGCCCCTGTCGCCCTCACCATCCACAGTCCTGAGTCTGATGAAATGGTTCACGCCCCAGTCAGCTCTAGGAACCAAGTACCTGTAGACTCCATGACCAGCTGTCTTCATATTCTTCTCCACTAGGGTGGAGAAGGCACTACTCTTGGCAACCTGGATCTCGATCTTCTTGATGTCGTTGTTGACGTCCGTTGCATCCTCGGGTGCATCCCAGACGACCCCACGACGCTTCTTTAGGTCGATGTACTTATTGATAGTGACCTGCGGTGGAGTATCAGAAGCAATACTCACGCCCGAGGATGAAGGGAACCAAGTTGTCCAGTCTCCCCTTCGGTTCCAACGGTCGACTGACCTCATCTTGACACGGTACTTGTGACGGCGGTGAACACGACGGAACGTAAACTTACCGGTAGTTGGTCCATCATCTTCGTCGTCGTCCACGTCCTCAATGGTTCCCTTGTCAAGCAGACGCCAAGCTCCTGAACCACCGATCTGCACCTGAGCCTTCCAGACGTAGCGAGCCATGTCATCTTCTTTGTCGCCACCCGGGACATCCCAGTTCTGCACGTTGTCGAATCGTGTACGAGCCTCGTACTTTGTCTCACGGTTCCCGTTGTCCTTGAAGAACGACAAGTCAGTGATGACAGGCGCTGGAGGCTTCGGTAGGGCTTCCTGAATAGGCAGGACTGGATCCGTCCAAGGTGTCCAATCAGACTTCCTGTGGTGCTTGTCTTGGATCCGTGCCCTGCCCTGAACATACCATTGCCTTGGTTTGGGTAGGTCCTTCCAAGCGACATGTGGCTCATCATTATCAGAGTCGAAGACCTCTTTGGCATCGATGCGCTTGGTGTGCTTCACCTGCTTGCTGGGCGGATGCTCTGTGTCAAAGTCGAACTCTTGAGGAACGCCTGCGCCGTTTGTGAACCTCATTTGGAAGATGTACTTGTCAATATCGGCCTGACAGGTATTCGCGGTGAGTGGGTCACATCTCAAGATCGCTCTGAACTCAAGGCGAGTCTTGACCTCATGTGTCCTGACCATGACATGCATGTTGACAGGAGGAGCCGGTTTCTCATCAGGGTCGTATCTCTTGACCCTTTCCTTCTTACCAACTCTACTGACGACGCCGATGATCTCCTTCTTGAGACCAGTTGGCGCAAACTGACTCTGGTCAAGGGTTGTACTCAAGGTGCAGTCCTTTCGTCAAAGTGTACCGTGACCACCTCTACGCCAGTCTGGTCCAAGAAGACCTCCATGGCAATGATCCGATGGACCGAGTTTATCTGAAGGAACCCAGCACTCGCAATGACCGTTGCACGATCTCCGATGTTGAAGTCGAACAGATCAGGTGGTGTTAGAACGACACCGATCTGAGGCTGCCTAGTAGGCGCTTTGTGATTGTTCAATTTCCTTGTGGCCCTCTTTACCATGGTGTTGAAGTGTTTAGTTTCGCCAAAGTCTTCTGCCGTCTGCCGAAGCTTATAGGTCGCTCGTGCACCAGTGTCAACGACAACCGCGATACAGGTTGACTTTTCGGTACCACCACCAATGCCGTGAACTTCGGTAGCAAGTTCTTTTGCATCGCGAAGTACGTATACATTGTTGGCATTCACATCCATCTCGAAGTTGAAGCCTAAGAGGGCACCTCGTTGTGGGTAGTACATGTGGAACACTTTGTTTGGGGCGATGTCGTAGTCAAAGCCATCGTGCATCTCAGACAGCTCGTTGATAGTTTCACCGACGTTCTGGCGTTCCCAGTACCGATACTTCTTCGTCTTCACCTGTCCTGAGTTGGCTTCTGGTCCGCGAGTAACTCCAAGGTTACCATCAGTTAGACCCTGTGTGTAGTTGAGGAGCTGCCAGGCAATGTCGAACTGCTCTACGTCTTCAAAGATTTTGTCCTGGTCGATCAGTCGATGGTAGAACATGCTGAACCAGCCTTCACACTGGCATCGAACCATTAGCGTGTCCGTGCTTACCTCGGTGGTCCATAGGTAACCACCCCAGACAAGGGTGTCATCACGTCTGATTCTGACTTCGCGCTGGCCTTCCGCAAGATTGTTGACCGTCGCTTCTGGTCTCCACATGTCAATACTGAACTCGGCCCAGGGGAGACCGTCGAGTGTGAACCCATAGCGAAGATCATCGAACGGGAGGCTGCTAATGACAACGTTCCCATTCAAGTCGCTGAGTTCCAGTTCGTAGAGGTGTATACCTGCAGGAGGCGTAGGGATGACCGTCTTGAAGGGTGTGATAACGAAGGCACTGTCGGTCTCTGTAGCCGTAGATACAATGAACAGTTTCGTCTTGGCCACAGAGAAGGCTGTGTCCGTTTCGGTTACTAGTCCAATTGCCTTCGTTCGCATTGGGACGATCGGAAATGCCGTGTCTGTCTCGACTACAAGTTTGAGTCCGGCGAGCTGCAGCGCTTCGTTCGTCTCGGTCGCTAGACCCAAGACGACGGTATGGCCAGGTTGAGTAGAAAAAGCTGTATTCGTTTCCGTTGCCATACCCAGTATGACAACAGTGACTTGAGTCAGCTGAGGATGGTAGTAGAATGCTCGTTTCCGTATGGCCCTACCTGGACGTGGCATCTACCACCTCGATGCTCTGTGGAGCGCTTTCGGTTTCACTACGTGAGTGGTAGGAGGTATGACCTCGTAGAAAGACATGTAGGCAGCACCTACGAAAGCTCCGGTCGGACTCGCACGGTTGATGATGTTGCCTGTAGTTCCGATACCAGTGACGACGTCGAAAATCTTGTATGCGACTGACAGTACTAGATCGCTTCCTGCTATATTTCGCCACTGTGCCGCAGAAGCAGGATTCAGCCACCCCGAAGATTGAAGGACAAACGTATGCAGAAAGTCTCGGTGCCATTCTGTAAGGGCAATAGTCTGGTACCTTCGAGTGGTCTGAGCGGGGAAGAGACAGTCACCATTTGCATCATCATCGATGAAGGTGAAGGTCTCACTTTCAGCTGCCCACCCTATTGACTGAATCGAGGGACGGAAAACAAACATAGCACCGATGATAGTGTCTGCTGAGCCTCGGTTTGAATCAAGAATAAGATCTGACGATGAAGGCATGAAGAACGTCTGAGAACTACCAGGGGCAAAACTAATTGCATCAATGAAGTGCTCTTCGCTAGTGGCCGGTGAGGTTACGACAGCCCTCACAGAGGCGTACTCTGCCTGAGCAGGTGCTACAGCTGTAATGAAGGCCTTTGTGTAGCTGCCTGACACATCGGTAATTCCACTACCGGTATCTAGGGACATAAAGATTCCGTCGGCATCATACCACGCAATTGCAGCAGCACAAGTGCGACCTGTCACCGCAGTACGAAAGTGGATGATTCCAGTGTATGTACGACCTTCCTTGACTCGGACGCCCGATAACCCCTCAAGCGTTGCTGCATCCATTTCGCCAAGTCCACCGTCAGTACAGGTCAGACGAAGGACGTTCGCCCCATTCACAGCGAGACCATCTGCGACTCTCGCAATGGTAGAGTTGAACTGTGCGATCCAACCAGTCGTATCAGTCTCAAGGCTAGCCTGATTTGCTGTGAGCCAGTTACCGCGCCATGTCCCATCGAAGGTACATGCCCAGCGTTGCAGTGTGCACCCGGAGCCTATAACCTGATCTCCGATGACGTCCCATTCCTGGCCGCCGCCATTTTCAATTGCCCAGCTAACAAGGCCAGTCGCTTCTCGAAAGAGACCCATCATCATAACGAGATCACCGACGAGCATCGATGCAGGAGGAGTCAGGGTAACAGTTTCCGCGCTCAAGGAACCATTGTCTGAGGGGTTCACTGTATGACCAAAGAACGCCGTTTGCCCTGGCGGTGCTGGTACGACTCCTGCGACCGTCCACTCGAAATACTTGATCGTGCCGGTGCCATCACCGCCACCACCATCGTTGATGAAGACGGCCATGACGAGCGCACCGCCATGAGCAGCCGAGTGCTGGAACACATTGCTAGTAATCGTATCGATCGACACTGCGTCATACACCTGCACGTCGACTCCGTACGCTGCGCCATCCATGCTCTTGTCGTAGTGGAGGTCGAGGTTTGTGAGGTCGCAGTAGGCGGCATGGATGTCAACATCCCAGACAGCGATGGTCGCGGTCGGAGCGCCCGACCCCGCTCGGTTGTTCGGAATACTGACACCTGAGATCTGGCGCTCGGCCTGAAGCGTACCGCCGATGATCCGACGCTCCCACATGAGGTTGCTGCGTCGGTAGAACGCGACGATGACTTCAGTGCCACCGTCGTCGAAGTAGTACGCCTGCGGGACCGCCTTCTCCGAAGGAGCCGTTCCGGTCGCATTGAATTGCGTCCTACCAGAGAGCGAGCCACCCATCGTAAGCGTTTTGTAGTAGAGCAGGTCGTTCGTGTCGTCGTGGTAGATGATGTACGCGAGGTCGCTTGCGCCTATCACCACGATGGCCGACGACCAGTACACGGACGCGGTCGTGTCGAGGATGGTCTCAGCGGACCACGTACCGCCGGTGTCGCGCACGCGGTACCCTTGTCGGGTGAAGCCGCCCGACGGATCGGTCGAGTACGTGCAGACGATCGAGCCGTCCGAGCGAACGCCGAGCGAGACGTCCTGGTCAGTCGGGTTCACCGACGCCGTGTGGATCACCTGGGACACGATGCCCCAGGTATCTGGTGACCCGTGGTCGGACATTCTGAACGTGTGGTACCTGACGGTGCCGCTCCCGGTGAAAGAAGCGATATGCAGCGTGTTCCCGACCTGATCAATGTCACAACCCTCGAAGTCGTCATTGAGCGGTGCGTTAGCAGCGTCCATGATGGCCCACTGCTTGCCCCCGTCTGTAGACTTGAGCATCGCCATCTCATCTGCGACACCCGCCGTGCCATACTCCCCGAGGTAATACAGATTGCCGTTCGTGTCCTTGAACGGTCCCAGGCGTTTCGGGGTCTCAACCATAGACCCGCCGATGAGCCCATCGGGCACATTCAGCGTGATGAGCGGAATCACGTACGTCCCTGCGAACACAGTTCCGCCTGATTCGACAATCCGGTACTCGAACGTGTCACCATCTGCATTGCGGCCACGTGTCGTACCGTTGTTGTGCATCACGCGTATCCGGATAGTCCACTCGTACTCAGTGTGGTTGTTGTTGATCGTAACTGCCGGCGTAAGGTTATCTTCGAGTCCGACCCCAGCAGTGAACGCTAATCCAGATCCAACGAGCAAGTTGGTCGTGGCATCGTCGTTCGCGAACTGCGCCGACAGAACGATCTCGGTCGTATCGATCGATGCCGGCGGGACAGCCGCATTGACCGGCACATCGGTCCAGGTCCCGGCATTCCGGCGATACTGAAGCTTGAACGTCTTCGAGCCTTCGTTTATTGTCGATGCAACTTCGAACCTGATACGGAAGATCTTCTCGGCGTCAATAGTTACATTAGCATCAAGGGCTCCTGCCCAGCCAGCATCAACGTTCAGACCTTGAGTGTCGTCTGAACGTACCCGAAAGTGAGGTTGGTCAAGAGCCATAGTAGTTCCTTACATCACCCGTCGAACAGCTTCGTATTGGAGGTGTTGTAGATGGCAGGGTCGCCTGCGACTAGCTCAACCACCCACAAGGCCGCGCCGATGTTATAATCCCTATCCACGTTGATGGTCCGACGAATCGGCTTACACTTGATCCGCCGATCGGAACCAGTTCCCAATCGGTAGTCCAAGTCTAAGTCGGTACCCTGATTATCGAACGCTGCCCGCCAGGAGTTGATGAGCGCCTCTAGATCGTTCGGACTTCCGCTAGTTGGAATAACGTCACCATTGATGATGACATGGCGTTCTTCATAGAATAATGCGAACGTGAAGGATCCGTCTTGAGCAACCTTCGGACGAATGTCTGCTTTCGAGTCAGGAGGCTCCAACCCCTCAATCGAGAGCACACCAATCTGAAGGTTAGCCCCGAAGACGAGACCGTTATACGAAAGCTCCCAAGGGTTTAGTGGCATCTTACATCCATTGTGCCGACCTTATAGCCCAATCTACCTCTCGCGTCAGATCCTTAGCGTTCAGGTTCGCCTTTTGAGGAGAAACGTTGACGGTGACGTTGAGAGGACCTGGTCCACCTGTGTTGCCACCACCCGTGTTGCCACCACCTCCGCTGCCACCTCCACGAACCTCTGAAGGAGTAGTGACACCCAGATTAGGCATAGCGTTGGCAGCCGCGTTGAAGGCCTGTTGTGCTCCAGCCGCAGCAGCTATCTTCTGAGCCATGTCTGCCATCTTCTCTGCTAACGCTTGAGCAGGCGATATCATGTTCCTGAGGGGTCCGAGACCGCCATTCAAGGCACGGTTCAGTGCTCGCTGTGCGCCAGCAGCAGCATCAATTTTGATAGCCATGTCTGCTGCTCTTTCTGCTGCTGCTTCTTCAGGTGTTGCCAGATTCCTGAGTACGCCAAGATGATCACCTTGTAGTCTATTCAGGATCTTTATAGCACCATTTAGATCACCCACGGCTGCTAGGTTCAGAACCTGCTTCAGGGTCAGTGCGCTTACTCTACCTCGGAGAATCTCGACCCCCCTAGCCTCCCGCATTAGCACCTCTATCTGCTTCCTATTGAGGTCAGTGTTCCATTTCAAAGTCAGACCAAATGTTCGTAGTTTGTCATCTCCTTCAGCTATCCCGTCAGCCCAGTCAAACAGGTTCTGTCGCTGTCGTTCCTGCTGCCTTCCGAGTCGGTCGAAGGAATCGTCGATACCCTGCATCTCGCCCTTCCACCGAGCGTACTCGGGGAACTCCCAAAACTTGAGGCGGTCCCAGAAGGAGAGCTCCTGAAGTCGGTTGTTGAGCGTATTGAATCGCTCTGTCGCTTTGGTTATCGCTTGCTCACTTCCAGTCTTCATCATCTGGAAGAACGCCTCGCCCTTCGCTCGTCCCTCACGGAAGGCGTTCGCGACTTCGAGTATACCAAGCGCGAGTGCTACCCAACCGAGCCTCCTGAGTACCGTCCCCAGACCAGACATAACACCCTTGAAGGTGAGGGCTGCAGTCCCTACTGTCTGGAAACCGACAACAAGGTTGAGAAGGCGAGCACCAACGTTGACAGCAAGCGTCCTACCGAGAGTCACGAGGGCAACAGTGAGTGCTGCAATTGCAAGAAGCGCAACATGTTTGATTGTCTCCCAGTTACGCTTCCACCAGGCGCTGAGCTCGTCCCAGTTTGCGATGATCAGAACGGCTGCACCAATGAGCGCGGCTGCTATGAGACCACCAGCAAGACCGAGGCCTCCAAGGATACTGATGAAGGTCCCAATGCCGATCCCTGCGAACTTCAGCAGTGAAGCAAACAGAAGGATACCTCCACCGATTTTGGCGATCGCTCCGAAGAACAAAGCGAGAGCACCAACCCCTAAGAGGATCTTGGCCACTAGTTCCTTGGTGCCCTGATCCCATCCGTCGATCCAGTCCAGCACTCTCTTTCCCATCTTGACAAGGTCCATCAGGACAGGAATGAAGAGGTTTCTCAGGTCACGACGCAGTGAGTCCCACTTGTTCCGAAGTATCTCGATCTGAACCGCAGGAGTCTTGCGCATGATGTCCCAGGCACCCTTGAAGTAGCCCACGAGGTCTTTTCGCGTCAAGGCATCGATGTTCTTAGTCAGTGCCTTGAACTGAGGAACGGCTAGTCTGAAGAACCTGTTCGCCTGAATTGAGCCTGCACCGAACATGTCTTCGAATGCGTCAACCTGTTCCTGGGTAGTCATGTTCTTCATTGCCAGACCCATATCCGTAATGATGGCGCCAAGTTGCCGGAAGTTGCCAGTCGCCTCGTCAAAGACTTTTACACCAAGAACTCCCTGAACATCCTTATAGTGACGTGACAACTGGTCAAGTGCTCTCGAGACAGAGATAGTTGCCTGCGCCTGAGTTCTGCCTCGCTTAGTTAGGAAGTCAACGGCACCAGCCGTAGTCTGTAAGGTCTGGTCCATCGACTTTGCGGCAGAGACAACGTTACCCCAGGCAGAGATCAACTCTTCAAACGTACCAGTTGATTGCTGGACCTGTTTGAACAGGAGGTCAAGAATGTTCCGCGTGTCATCAGCTTCAAGACCAAAGGCGTTCATGATCTGAATGACGCCTCGCGTCACAGTACGAACGTCTGTACCACCTGCAGTCGCTGCCTTTGAGAAACTTGTCACCATGTCGATAGCGTCTTTGTAGTTGACCTCGACGCTCGAGAAGATGTCGAACAGACCCTCAGCCACCTCGTTCGAGGAGACTGCAACATCTCCCATTACGTCGTTGGCAGCCTCTTGGAACTTCCTCAGCTGTGTTTCACCAAGTCGTGCCTGAGTCTGTACAAGACTCATACTGCGCTCGAACTCGATGCCCAGACGAGCAGTGTCTCCTGCAGCATCGAAGATGGCCATGCCGAACCTCGTGAGCATGGTGCCTGCTTTTTGCAACGCAAGGCCAAGGGCGAAGACCTGATAGCCGGCAAAGCGACTCTGAGTCCCTACGGCTCCGACCGCGGTACCAACACCCTGAATGGCTTGAGAAGCCTGATCACGCGCTTGGATGATCAGAAGCCACTCTCTCATGCCCATAGGCATGTTACGAGGCCTCCTTACGACGCATAAGCAGCTGCCTTCTTCTTTGCCCTAGCAGCACTTTCTTCCCGCTCCATCCTCATCTTCTGGGCCATCTGTTGGGCCTCTGCAACTATCTGCAGTCGTCTGATCCAAAGCGGGTCCTGATCGAACAGTCCTCCGGGACCCGGTAACACATTCATCGTTAGACACATTCCTGTGACTTCGATGATAGTGGCTACGTCTTGGTCCTCGATCCGTTTTCCGTGTCCGAGGGCGAGCCAGACTTGGCGGGTAAAGGGGTCTCATCATCCGGCAGGTTCAGCTCAGTGATGTAGCTTTCGATCTCCAAGGCGATCTTTGGATCCAACTTGTTGATGTCATTACGGTCCATCAGATTGAGTTGGCGACCTTCGTCGTCTTCAAGGTTGTGCTCGAGGATCATGTGGGAGAACTCGTATATGCGAACCTCTTCCTGGGAGAGATTGAGCTGCATATCAATCGAGTCAGAGTCTCTCTTGAACGGTGCTGTGACACCCATCCCGAGGTTCCGACGAGCGAGCATCTCTCCATAGTTGAGCTTCCGGAGTACAACATATCCCTCCGGAAGCTCTTTGAGGTTGAACTTCTGACCCTGCCTACTTGCAGTTGCTTTCGGCATGCCCCTCTCCTTTCTGCATGCCTTCCAATATTACGTGATGCTGATTGCCGACTTGACGACCATCGTGTAGGCGTCAGTCACCAAGGCGATGCTGTGCATGTTGATCGACGCTCGGAGGATATCACCGAAGCCAGACAGCGACACGGGGTACGTGTCAACGACACAGTTGTTCAGCTTGATCGACACTTCATCGGACGATGCGTTGTTACTTGCTAGGATCTCCAAGACCTGAATGGTCTGGTTCTTGAAGACGTTGTAGTCAGTCGCGTTATCAAAGTCCATGTCGTATGTTGCAGTGACTTCTCGCTCGCCCCAAGTGATATAGGCAGCTCCACGCTGTCCGTTCAAACGGTTAGCAGCGGTCCCGTTGTCATTGATCGTGATGTTGAAGGTGTCAACGTCGGGCCGTGGCGTCGCATCTGGGAACTCAAGAATAACCTTCCCAGGTGCATACGGAGTCGTCGTAGGCCAGGTCGGAGTCAACGTGGACTGAACAGCCTCATCGGAACCAACAACAGAGAACGTACCGATGAGAACACCACCGTCGACGGTGAACACCTGCTGCACGACCGAGCACCCGACGTATCCGAACACAACCCCGCTTCGTTGGCAAGAGACCGACAGAGTCTTCCGAACCGTAGCACCTGCACCCGTAGATGTCTTCGCAACACCAACCGGAGCAAAAGTGTACGTAAACGGACCGGCACCTGTCTTGACGATCGACACACGGGATGCGTACATCCATCGTAGAAGCTGGTCCGCAGTGACCTCGAACTCTACGTCGCCTTCGACGTGCTTGTACCCCTGCAAGGCTCCTGTACGGTCAGCCGTCCCTCGGATGTTCAGTCGGTAGTACTTGTCCTCCATGAGCTCGAGGGTCTCACTCCGAAGAGGAATGAAGTCGGTTGGGGCGATGTAGGTGTTTTGGGTCGTCTCAAAGGCGACACCAACTACACCTTGACCAGCAACCTCAAGGGTCAACTTGTCTCACCCCCCTCCGCCACTTCGGCCGTAACAACGACCGGTGCTTCGTATTCCTCTGCAGGTTCAGGATAGACGTATCCCGGGAGCTTTGTGTTCAGTTCTGTCGTGGACTGACTACTTGCGATGACGGTCACACCGTGTGCACTCTTGAGGAACTCCACCTGCTTGTCGTCGAGTTCTGCGACAACGTGGCCCTTGTTCTTTAGCAGGCCCACAGGGGGCACCTCAAAGAATACATCGTCCATGGCGTCTGGTCTGTCTAGGCTCACTTTGTACTTGCCCACTAACCTTCACCCCCTTCTAGAAGCCCTCACGACTGAGGCCATCCCACGTGAGCCTGGTTGCACGTATCATCTCGCT